>Ga0068863_100001128_pt1 | contig 26696 bp, 20 predicted proteins | sample KBSSwiS62_FD_66596 | JGI IMG/M metagenome (GOLD analysis project Ga0068863, IMG submission 66596) | Switchgrass rhizosphere microbial communities from Kellogg Biological Station, Michigan, USA - KBS Switchgrass S6-2 | ecosystem: Host-associated > Plants > Roots > Rhizosphere > Soil ... | reverse complement strand
CTGGTGCGGTTAAACAACCAACTGGAGTCACTTCTGGAAGAGGCCCATATTAAGTTGTCCAGCCTGGTCTCCGATCTGCTTGGCGTCAGTGCCAGGCGCATGTTGAAGGCACTGGCTGACGGAGAAACCAATCCCGCAGCTCTGGCCGCCTTAGCCCATGAGAGGTTGCGCGCCACGCCGGAACAATTGTGTGATGCGCTCGGCGCGTGCACCGAGCTCAAGCCCGTGTATCGACGGCTGCTGAAAATGACCCTGGAGCAATTGCAACTCCTGATAAACGCTGATCGGAAAAGTGCCTATCGGCCATATTAAGCAGCTCAGTAACTCTCCGTTAGTAGATCGTCCTTTAAGTCATGCTCATTCCAGCCCCAGCGCGCTCGACGGCTGGCAGAACTGACAGGCGACCGATGAGTCTCGAGAGTTTGAGAATGTTCGCGAGTTTCTAGTAGCCGGCTGCTACAGCAGCAAGGCCCCAACGGTACAGGCTAGACAGGCTATTGCGGTCTTCAATTTAGGGAGTGGCGGCATGGTAGCGGCGGCGCAGCTGAGTCGAAAGCACTGTTTTCATGGTGGAAAAACTCTTCCAGTCCGAGAGATGGTTTGCGACGAGCCCCACAGCTGACCGCGCTCTTCTTGGTTCTCTCTTTCCCGTTCTTGCCCTCCCTCGCCCAAAATCAGTCTGAGAACTTCTCTCTGCCTCTCGATCTTGATTCCCCACAGGCACGCCAGTTCAGTTTCGGAGCCGGCTTGCGCCCTGACTTGCCCTCTGATCCCTTGAATATCGTCCCCGATGCCACCCTGCTACACATCTCTGAACCCCTTCTGTTTCACGCGCTGTTTGCTCCCTTCGCTGCCGCGCCGGTGAACAAGACGCTCCTACTACGGACCGATTCTTGCTATTCCCCTATCCAAATCGGCTTACTTTCCGCCTGTCCAACTTCTGCCATCCCAAATTTCACTGTCCCGGGAGACAAACTCGAGTTCTATTACGTCAAGCCCATTCAACCTGCTCCACGTCCCACCGAAAGATTCCACTGGAAGTCGGCCCTCTGGCAGTCCTTCGACTTCCTGGTCGTGGGCCACGCTTTCCGTCTTGCCAACGATCCCGGCGCTCGCGATCTTCTCTTCCACAAGCCCTTCTGGCATGACTACTTCGCTTCCGCCGACAACTTTCACATGTCGCGCTGGGGAGATGGCGACGACTTCATTGTCAATTACATTGGCCATCCCATGGAAGGCGCTGTCTACGGCGACATCTTCTTAAACAATGATCCGAAGGGCCGCTCCGCCCGTTTCGGCAGATCTTCCAATTATTGGTACAGCCGGCTGAAAGCCATGGCCTGGGCCACCGTTTGGGAAGCGTATTTCGAAATCGGCCCTATCTTCAGCGAAGCCGCGATCGGCAATGAGGGTGGATACACCTACGTTCCCGGTTGTGGTCTTTATCCCTGCGACAAATATCCCGGCAAAAACTTCAAGCCTCCCACCAACAACACTGGCTGGGTCGATTTCGTCATCACTCCCACCGTTGGCATGGGCTGGATCGTTCTCGAAGACGCCATCGAGGTCAAGATTGTGGATCGCATCGCCAAGGATAGTCCCGCGCTCAAATACAAAATTCTTCGTGGGGCTCTCGCCCCCAGCCATACCTTTGCCAATCTGTTTGCCGGCAAGACCCCTTGGTTCCGTTATCCAAAGGAAGGTTCCTTCACCCAGACCTTTGGTGGCCCCCTTCATCCCGCCGAGCGTCCTCTATGGAAGTACGAGGCTCGCTACAGCCTCGGTGTCCAGTTCATCTCCATGAATCTTCCTCTCGACAGCGAATCCTGCTCCAACTGCAAACAGTTCTTACCGGGCTACGGTTTTGATCTCAATTATCGTTTCGCCAAGTACGCCTACTTCGATTCCGTCGTGAACCTTTTTCCGGGTTCCCGCTCCGATGGTCAGCACGGTGGCGCACAAGAGGGCCTCATTGGCCTGAAGCTCGGCAGCACTCTCGGCAAATGGGGACTCTTTTCCAACGTACGCAACGGCTTCATCCATTACGACAAAGCTCTTGTTCCCGGTAGCAGCACCGCATACGAGAGCACTTGGCGTTACGCTCTCGATTTTGGTGGCGCCGTCGAATACTCCGCTACCCGCAATTCGACTTTCCGTCTCAATGCCGGCACGACCCTAATTCACTACCTCCAGGGCTATCCCGACCCCAATCAGCCTCCTACAAGCGTGATCTCCACCCAGTATTATTCCTTCCGGGGCAGCCCCTACTTCACCAGCGGTTATGTTTTTCGCTTCTGATCAATTCGAAGAAATTGACGCGTCGGAAGTTTCGCGCTCGCGTTCAGTTAGTGCCACCGGTGTGCGAAAACTTCTATTTGCGAGAGATGCGCGACCGCGAGCTCGCAGTGCGCACCAACCGGCGCTCCTACCTCCTTCCGCGCCAGATCGCGATGCACATTGCGAGGCAGCTCACCAGGGCGACGCTCCAGGAAATTGGCCGGGAGTTTGGCGGCAGGCATCAAACCACGGCGCTGCACTCCATCAACAAGATCGACCAGATGCGCCGCACGGACAAGGCGCTGGACCGCACGATCACGCAATTAAAGGACGCCTTTAATCCCAGCCCTCCGCATGGGTGTCGTGCAGGACCGAAGGAGTGATTCCCCACGATGGGCAAGTGATTTGTCATCGGACCTCTAACTCGAGGGCGTAGAGGTCCTGCGCGCCAACGTCGCGCAGCGTCATAGGAGAATCATCGGCGGCTAGGCCAGACCAGGGTCCAAACACTCCTTGAGCGCGGCGCAGACTTTTTAGGCTCAACAGCCGTTCGGACCTTAGATCATTCATCCGGACACGATAAAAAGCCGGGTCACTCTGCAAGAACGTGTCAAAATAGAGCGTCTTCCCGTCGCGAGACCAGGTCATGAAATTAATGATCTCCGTGTTCAATGCTTGCCATTTCCGCGTGGTGAAATCGAAAAGGCTTAGACCCTGATTATAGTTGCGAATTGCCGCGATATACCGTCCATCGGGAGACCAGCGAGGACAACACATGCTTTCCGATCCCGCAACCGCCACGATGGCCCCCGTCTTGAGATTTAACAAATGGATCGAGTCCTCGTTGGGGGTTTTTCCATTCTCAGTAAAAACCATCGAATTGCCGTCCGGTGACCAAGAAGGGTCCTGCTGTCCTGCGGCTCCGAACGTCAGCTGTTCTGGATTGCCCCCGTCAGCTGAGACCACATAAATGTGCCAGTGTCGATCACGCAGCATAGCGTTCCCCGAGGTTTCAGGGCGCGTACTCTCAGTGTTAATTCCCATGAAGGCGATCCGCTTCCCGTCAGGCGACCACCAAGGTTGATAAGACTGGAGCGGTGGGTAGGTCAGCTGCATGCGCTGACTACCATCGACCTTGCTGCGCCAAAGGATTCCTTCTGGAAACGTTACGTAAGTTGCCCATTGGCGGTCTCTTGAAAAAGTCACCCCCTCAGCTGAAATGCCCGAGAGATAAGGAGTCCATTGACCGGATTTTCGGTCGTAAGCAACCAGCTCACCGCGTTCCTCGCCCGCAACAGCAAAGAGCCTCTTCCCGTCACGACTGGGAACAGGCAATTGGGTGCTCGTGGCGCCAGATGTCAACTGCATCGGCTCGCGGCTCGCTCTGCCAAATGACCCAGCCGTTTCAGCCAGTGCCCAGATATTGGGCACGTTGCCCCGAATAGATTGAAAAACATAATACTTCCCGTCCGCCGTCCAGTTGCCGCAGCATTCGGCTGGGGTGGTGCTCCAGTCCGGAAGCAAGGGACGCAAGTGATTTCCATCTGCAGAGATTTCCCAAAGTGAAGTGGTGTTTGTCTCAGCTTCGTGGATCGTAAATCGCACATGCGTTCCATCAGGCGACCAGCGAATCCAGGAGCCGTCACCCGAGAGTTTCACCAGCTTTCGGGAGCCTGCACCGTCACCGTTGGCGACAAACAGATCATTGTCCCGAGTGGCATAGGCGATCGTCCTTCCGTCGGGAGACCAAGCGGCGCCACTAGCCACGATGTTGCCAAGTCTGCGGGGAGATCCTCCAAGCGTGGGCACCGCCCAAAGCGCACCAGACGCCCCCCAATAGTCTGCATCTCTGACAAGAAGCTCCGTGTGGTCGGGCGCGATGTCCTCGACCCAGGGATTGTGAAGCGGGGTTGAAATGAGAACCACTTCTCCGCCCCCTGCAGAGACCTGGGCAAGGACACCATGGTCCGCCGCAAACTCACTAAAATACAGGCGCGCACCGTCTGTCACGATGGTACCGCCCACAGCTTTCGGCCTGCCGTCATGTGTGAGTCGACTAGAACTGGCGACACGTGGGGGAGCAGTGGGAAAGCGCAGCCAAACAACCGCCAGGGCCAGGACCAAGAGAGACACGATGGCAACGGTGCCCGGGATCCACGAGCGACTTCTCACTGAAGTGGCCGGGGCAGTCGCCTGTGCACTCGTGACAGCTGCTTTGCCCGAGTCCGTCTCACGCTTGAGGCGTTGCAGCTCAGCACGCATGTCTGAGGCATGCTGGTAGCGCAAGTCGCGGCTCTTTTCCAATGCTTTGTCGATGACACGCTCGAATTCGATGGGAATCTCGGCGTTAAGCCGAACCGGCGCGACGGGGTTCTTGTGAAGGATTTCGTCGAAAATAGCACCAGAACTATCGCCCTTGAAGGGCAGAGAGCCGGTGGCCATTTCGTACAATACAACTCCGAACGAAAACAAATCTGTGCGGGCATCCAATAGTTTGCCAAGAACTTGTTCGGTCGACATGTAAGCCACGGTGCCCAAAGTACTGCCCGGACTCGTAAGATGGTCTGCATCGACTGCCTGCGTCGCCAGCGTCTCTTCAGTGTCGGGCGATTTCGTCGCGGATGTAACCTTGGCTAACCCAAAATCCAGAATCTTGGCGTGCCCACGTTCGGTGATAAAGATGTTTGCGGGCTTGATGTCCCGGTGGACGATGCCTTTGGCGTGTGCCGAGTCCAGAGCCTCAGCGACGTCGATGGCAATGGTTAGAAGCTGTTCCAGGTCCAGAGGGCGGCCGCCAATGATGTGTTTCAAGGTCCGCCCGTCGAGATACTCCATGACAATAAAGGGTTTGCCTTCGTGTTCACCTATTTCGTGGATTGTGCAGATGTTCGGATGGTTCAGTGCCGAGGCTGCTCGTGCTTCGCGCCGGAAGCGTTCGAGAGCCTGCTGGTCGTTGGCAAACTGTTCCGGGAGGAATTTCAGCGCGACAAAGCGGCCGAGATCGGTATCCTCCGCCTTATACACCACACCCATTCCACCCCCGCCGAGTTTCTCAATGATGCGGTAGTGGGAGATGGTCTGGCCGATGAGAGACTGCGATTCCGGCATTTGGCGAGCATCTTAGGTTGTGGGACTGAAGCAAGTCAACGAATCCGCGTGACAGCAATGGTGCAGCACTGCGTCCTAAGGTTTGAGATGTGGCCTTCACTAATCAGCTCTGGTCTGGCGCAACTGCTCATGCGATTGATGGAGGCCATTGCGGTGCGCTCGGCCATTCATCCTTAAGCGTTGCCAGTGTGGCGGCAACCCTTGCGAGACTTTTCATCCCCGCGCTGCGTAACCTAGGAAGGGGGAATCGCGATGAAATCCTCTTTGACCGTGTTTGTGCTCGTCCTAGTATTGCTGAACATTCTGTCCGGATGTGCGCCGGGCGCTAACCAGTTCAAAGGAACGGCGAGCGAACACGACGTAGTCGCAGGCTTCTGGATGGGCCTCTGGCAGGGCTTTATTGCGCCATTTGTGTTTGTCGCCTCGCTTTTCAAAAGCAACCTCGGTATCTACGAGGTCCGCAACAACGGAGCCTGGTACAACTTCGGCTATCTGTTCGGCCTAGCGTGCATCCTTGGCGGTGGCGGCAACCGGACGGCACGGCGGCCCCCACAAATCCGATAAGTTGGACTGCAGAAGGGTCCCTTTCGCTTGCCGACACATCGGGAGCTAAGGGTTGGACGATATCGCGGTTAAAGGACGCATTGCAGTAGCGGTGATCATTTTGGTGCGGCGACGCAACTCCTCCGCCAAGGACCTTCGCGGCGCCGGGACGGAATCTTGGCCGGATGGAACGGGTTCCACTTGGGATCGCTGGGCGAGTTGGCACGACAACTCACCGGCATGCTTTGCCAGTAAGCGCTGTGCAGCGAGCGCAGGCGCGCGGCGGATCAGGAGAGTTGGTTCGTGGCGTCCAGGGCCAGCCGCAACGGGAGCAAACATATTTGCCAGCCAACCGAATAGCTTCGTTCTTTGAGTTCGCTCACACACTCTGTCCGTTCGCGCATAGAAGCACACCCTTCGTGGCAGTATTCACGCAGGTCGTGATTAAATAGGTGCACTGCGATTGGAGCCCCGACTGGCATCGGGGCTTTTCCTTTTCTGATTAAATCATGACTGTCAAGCCAGACCATCAAGTCCGGTGTCGCGGTCATTGCTCAGGCAATTGCGACCTTTCTGTGGAGTTCCCTTTCAGCTGGTTGGGTTACGAGCGAACGCACAGAGTCATTATATTGATCGCGGATAGCGTCGCGTCGCGACAAAGCATCGTAAAATCTCTACGTTTTTGGAAATTACACATTAGGCCCTGCGGTCCATGAGCCCTACCGGATTATTCTTAACTGCGCAAAAGGGGTGCCGCGCTCTTGCAATTTGCGAGAGCGCGGCGGTACGCAGTGAGCAATCTTCTATACAGCCTAACCGCTAACCTTCACTCGTGTTGCGCTGATGGTTCCCGTCGTTTCGAAGACTACGTTTTGAGAAAGGTCATACAGTTTGAAATCGAAGCTGCCGTGGTAGCTGCCGCCACCCGCGTCCATGGTTACAGTTTGCGTGACCACGATCGATCCGGCTAGGTTCGCGTTTTCATCGAAGACCCAGCCGATATGGCGGAGCTTATATGTTCCGGGGCCGCTTTTTTCATAAACACCGAAACACACGGCCCCTGAACCATTGGCCGCTTGCGGAGGTGCGACGTCGTTGAAGATTTCTGTCCCATCACTGTGCCACACGTCGTAACCTTCATCGAAAGGCTGGCCGCCGGCAACCATGAACACATGCCACATGCCGACAATCGAAGGATCTGAGCCTTGTCCAGAGGCCGGCGGCGCCCCTGCCGACAATCCATCCTTCAGGAACTTCGTCCAGTTGGAAACCAGCACCGGCGACTTTCCGCGTGGATTACACGCAGCGCTGGCGGCACTACTGAAAAACAAGCTCGCCAGCAAAACTGCGGCCGCAATGACCGCAGTTGTGCCGCTTAAGATGCGAACGGCTCCTGCCCCGTTTTTCACTGTGCTGCCCATCCAAGGAAAGGTGCGTTTCAGATGATTCGGTTGTCGCATTTCGCCTCCTCGTTTCAGCTCTCGCAATGAATCGTCGTTGCGGACCTGTCTGTTGATGCTTCCTTCCTCGGTGAAATTCCCCTCCACAGCAAGCCGGCCGCAAACAAGCAAATCGCCAGCACAAGTCCGGCAATCACCAGCAATATCGTGATAGCCGTGTCCCGTCGCGAAGCGTGCTTGGCCGAGGTCGCCATCGTTCGGTCACCGATTACGAAGAATCCGTCGATCAAATCCGGAGCCGAGCTGCTCAGAATTTGCAGTTTGGCCCGTGAACAGAGCGAACTTGCTTTGCTTTCGCTCTGCAGTCAACGAACGCCTGTCTGACCAGTTAAGTCTCGTCTCGGCAGCAGGTTAGGCTAGGATCTGGCGCGGGCTTTACCCACGGTGATAGACTCCGCTCAGTTGTCCCCCCAACCTTTTGTCCATGTCGGCGCGAGACACCAGCTCGAAACGCGTGCAGTTTGGAGTGTTTGAGCTCGACCTTCAGCGAGCGGAGCTGCGCAAACAAGGCGTCAAGGTCAAGTTGCAAGAGCAGCCGCTCAAGGTTCTGCAATTACTTCTGCAAAATGCGGGACAAATCGTCACACGCGAGCAGTTGCGCCATCACGTTTGGCCTGCCAACACTTTCGTCGAGTTTGATCAAGGGCTTTATAGCGCGATGGCGCGCCTACGTGACGCCTTGGGCGATTCGCCCGACAGCCCGCGCTACATTGAAACAGTCGCGCGTCATGGCTACCGGTTCATTGCTCCGGTATTCAGCCCGCCAGACGCGCTGCCTGTTCCGTCATCGCACGACTTGCTCCAAGAGCATTTGCCGGCCGCAAGCAAGCGTGGTCCTGCGTTCCGATTTGTCGTCAGTCTGCTGGCCGGGCTGGCGGGCGGTGCGCTCCTCCTTACTTCGATTCTCGCGTTTAATCTAGGCGGCGCACGGTCGTGGCTTCAGTCTCGGACTCATCCGATACGTTCTATCGCTGTGTTACCGCTGGAAAATCTTTCCGGTGATGCCGAACAGGAATATTTCGTCGATGGCATGACCGATGAGCTGATCACTGGCCTGGCTAAACTTGGCAGCGTACGCGTGGTTTCCCGCACTTCTGTGATGCGTTTCAAGAAGGTCAGCAAGCCGGTAGCCGATATTGGCCGCGAACTGAACGTGGATGCCTTGGTCGAAGGAACCGTCGAGCGCGTCGGCAGCCATGTCCGTATCCGAGTGCAATTGGTGCATGCGGATGCCGACCAGCATCTTTGGGCGCAGACTTATGACCGCGACTTGCGCGATACGCTTCTCCTGCAAAGCGAGGCTGCTGGCGATATCGTGCGAGAAATTCAGCGCAACCTGACGCCACCGCAACGGCGACGACTGGCCACTGCCCGTCTAGTTGACCCCGAAGCGTATGAAGCATATTTGAAAGGCCTGTACTTCTCCAATAAGCGTTCCGCGCAAAACTTCCAGCGAGCTATCTCGTACTTTGAGCAGGCCGTCGCCAAGGATCCCGGCTACGCTCTTGCTTATTCCGGCTTATCCGACGCAGTTTTTGGACAGGTTTTTACGGGCACGCCTGTCCAGAAAATTCGCGAAAAAACCAAGTCGACGGCTATGAAAGCTGTCGCACTCGACCCTTCTCTCTCCGAAGCTCACAATTCTGTGGGTGGCGTGCGCGAGTTCTTCGATTGGGATTGGGCTGCGGCAGAAACAGAATATCTTCGCGCCATTGAACTCAACGACAACTCTGTTGTTGCGCACCAGGACTATGCGCAAATTCTTATTCTTCAGGGCCGCGTGGACCAGGGCTTGGCCGAAGCGCAACGGTCGCAAGAGCTCGATCCTCTCTCCGCCTTTATCCGTAGCACCTACTGTATGGATTTGATGTTGGCCCGCCGTTACGAAAAGGCCAGGCAGAAATGCCAAGAAGCTCTCGAGCTCGACCCGCAGTATTACCACGCGGATTGTCACCTGGCTCAGATCGATGAATCCACAGGTAAGTACGATCAGTCTTTTGCCGAATTCGAAAAGTGCGCGATTGCCGCGGGCGAGCCTCCTGCGAGGCTTGCCGCCATGAAGCAATCTTTTCAACGCGGCGGCATAAAAGCTCTATGGCGCAAGCAGTTGGAACTCAGCCTCGAGCAGAACATTTCCAACAAAGACCGCTACTACGACGTCGAGGACACGTACCAGGTTGCCGCGCTCTACTCGCTTTTGGGCGAACCGGATTCGGCTATCGCGTGGCTCCAAAAGGCTTATAACGATCGGTCAATCCTGTTCGATTGGGTGCGCGTAGATCCCTCGTTCGATAGTATTCGTTCTGACTCCCGCTTCGTCGAACTCTTGCGCAGGGCTAACCTGAATTAACATAGCGCCCACTGGCTAGGGCATCTGCGGGGAGCCGCTGCTGAGTATCTTGGCAATCCAATCGGAGTGAGGCAGACCGCAAGTGGAAAGAGCTGCGAGTTCCTTATCTAGGTCGTATTCCACACGCCGGATTGTCGGCTTGTAATCATCGAGCAGAAGGTACGCGGCACGGCGGTCGCCGTCGTAAGAAAGACTTACGCTGCCCGTATTGACGACGAGCATCTCTGCAACCTGCGTAGTCAAAATACTCCGAATAAATGAACGATGGATATGCCCAAAGATTGCAATCCGCTGACCGAGCGGCCTGTACGCTGACTCCAACTCGGCGTCGCTCGCTTCCGACCCTGGTGAGTGCCAGGGACTCTCAGGGCTGGCGTGGACCAAGGCAATCGGATCCTGAATCTGAACACGCGGCAGCCCGCGCATCCATGCGATCCTCTCTTGTCCCAGAACTGCTCGCGTCGCCACCGCCATCTCACGAATGGCTGACCAGAGGGAAGGCGGCGCTGATGACTGGCTCGCAAACTCTTCCAGCGATTCCGGCCTCGAATGCATTTCATCTGTATTGCCAATGACTCCCTGCCATCCGAGATCGCGAATGTGGTCCACGATGTCCGCAGGATTAGCCCCTCCATCTGCCAAATCTCCACCATGGAAAATCAGGTCGGGAGAAGTTTGTATGAGATCAGCCAGGACCGCCTCAAATGCGGTTCGGTTGCCGTGAATGTCCGACACGATAGCGATGCGCATGATTGAGCCCCTAAGGCGTCATGGTCTCTCCGAATAACAGTCTTTGCTAGTGTGCTCCTGCCAGGGCACCTCAGATTCAGTAAGTCAATTATGTCTCGACCTCAAAATGTAATTCGAACACCATCAGTTCCCGAGTTGTCGGCAATCTCTTACCTTGGGGATTACTTCAGGTTTGCCCGTCATCTGCCGTGATCGACGGCAATCGCCGGGCCTGGATGTCGAGAATCAATCCCGCAAAACCCTTGCGGGATCGGTACGTGTGGCGCGCCATGCCGGCAAGAAACATGCCGCCAGAGCCGCGACGGTCATCACGACGAGCGCCGATCCGAACGCCAGCGGATCGTGCGGGCTGACACCAAACAAGAGATTTCCACGTAATTGCGTCAATCCAAGCGACGCCGCGGCGCCAAGCAACACGCCGCCGCCGGTCAAAGCCAAACCGCGCGACAGCACGAGCCGCAAAAGGTTGGATGCACCCGCGCCAAGCGCCATGCGCAGCCCCAGTTCGCGCCTGCTCTGCGACACAGCGTACGACATCACCCCATATAGCCCTATGGCGGCGAGCAGCAAAGCCAACCCGCCTAAAACACCTGCCAAAATTACCGCCACGTTCTGCGCTGATATCGAGCGATCCAGTTGTGCCTGTAAAGGGATCACTTCGTAGAGCGCCAGGGCAGGGTCCAGCGCGTGCACCTCGCGCAGCAACGCTGTCGCCAATGTGTCCGGGCTCAGTGGCGTTCGGATGTACAAGCCCCCGCCAACCGAAAAGTTCTGACGCCGAGGCACATAAAAAAACGGCTTCGGCGCCTCCCGAACGCTCTCGTACTTGGAATCTTTCGCCACGCCGACGACCTGCATCCACCGGCCCTTGACCAGAACACGCTCGCCAGTTGGACTCTTGCCACGCCAATACTGCGCGGCCATCGTTTCATTCACAACCGCAACCAGAGCAGCTTTTTCATCGTCCGCGCGGGTGAATTCGCGGCCGGACACCAACGGGATGCCCATCGTCGCCAGATAGTCCGGCCCCACTTCGTTGTACTCCACTGTAGGCTGCTCCTCAGGCGGCGGCTGATAACCATCTATGGCAATCTGCGTCGAGGAGAAGCTTCCATAGCTCAACGGTGTCATTCGTGCGAACGCTGCCGATTCGACGCCAGGCAGCGCCTTCACTCGATCCAGCAGCTCGTCCTGGAAGCTCAGCGCGCGCGGCGCCTCGTATCCCGCTGATCTCAAATCGACGACAGTGAACAAAACTCCGTGAGTCGAAAACCCAGGGCTAGAAGTGCGAATTTTTTGCAGGCTGTGCAGGAGCAGTCCGGCTCCGACCAGTAATACGAAACTCAGCGACACCTGGATCACCACCAAACCCGAGCGAACCCAGGCTCTTCCGCCGCCCCCAACGACGCCCGCCGAATCCGATTTCAGCGCGACGGCAACATCGAGTTTGCTGGTCTGCAGTGCGGGAACCAGCCCAAGCAGAAGCGTTGTGACTAGGCAAACTGCGGCGCTCAGCGCCAGAACTCGCCAATCGATTTCGCCGGACAGGTGCATCGCCACACCACCACGCGCGGGCAAGAGCAGCACGAGCGCGTGACGGCACCACTGCGCCACAAGAAGTCCCCCGGCAGCGCCAAAAGCTGACAGGATCAGTCCTTCGGTGAAAAGTTGTCTCAACAACCGCCCACGGCCCGCGCCGACGGCGAGCCGGATTGTCATCTCATGCCGGCGCGCGAATGACCTGACCAGCAACAAATTGCCGACGTTTGCGCACGCGATGAGTAGGACAAAGACAACCACCGCTAGCATTATTTCGAGTGTGGGACGCAGAGTTCGCGCATTGTTGAATGGCGTCTGCCATAACGGCCACAGCTTCATGCCGCGGCCGCGGTTGGTTGCCGGATAGTCATTTTCCAGCCTCTTCGCCACGGCGGAAATCTCTTGCTGTGCCTGTGAGCGAGTCACACTAGGTTTGAGCCGCACGTAAGCTTCAATCCAGCGCGCGCCGCGGTCCTCTAGTTTGTAACCGCCGGCTTCAAAATTTTCCTCCATCGAGGCGGGAACCCAGAACTGCATGGCCCAGCCCACAAAGGTCCCATAAAACCCTTCTGGCGCGACGCCGACGATGGTGTGCATCACACCATTGAGCCTCTGCGTTTTCCCGATAATTTGGGGATCGCTCTTGAATCGCCCTTTCCACAGCTGGTAACTGATCACCGTCACGGGGTGCGCATTTCGTCCGGAGTCTTCGCCCGTCTCGAATCCCCGCCCAAGAATCGGGTGGACCCCGATGGCATCGAAATAATTCGCGGACACGATGCTCCCGGTCGTGACCTCGGCCCGGTCGCCAATGCTCAGCGTAGTGCCCATGATTTTGGTCACAATAAACGAGTCAACCAGCGAACAACTTCTCTGCAAATCCAGGAGATCGGGCCAGGAAGTTAGATCGGCCTCTCCAAGGGCCGTTCCGGTAAGCGCAAAGAGCTGTTCTTGATGAACCACTGCCGGGTAGGGACGGAAAAGTATTCCTTCGATCCAGCTAAAAACGGCAACATTCGCACCTATACCCAAGGTCAGGCAGAGAATGATCAGAAGAGAGAAACCCGGACTGCGCCAGAGCATCCGCAAACCGAAGCGGAGGTCTTGCCATGCAGTCTCGAGCATCGGTAGTTCCCTCTGCTCGCGGTAAATTTCCTTGGTTCGTTCGACGCCGCCGAAGCTGCGAAGGGCTTCGCGACGCGCGTCAGGAGCAGACATACCCTTTCCCACGTTGAGTTCAACAGCCATCTCCAGGTGCGAACGCAGCTCCTCATCCAGTTCGTCCTCGAGCCGTCGGCGGCGGAAGAGCGCGGCGAGACGCTGAACGAACGTGCGGAGAAGTTCAAGCATAGGCTAGCTCGTCCTTAGCACCCGATTGATCATAGTGGACATTCGATCCCAGCTTTCCGCTTCTTCCACCAGTTGACGTCGGCCGGTCCGCGTCAAAGAGTAGTACTTCGCCTTGCGATTATTTTCCGAAACGCCCCACTTGGATGCGATCCAACCGCGCTGCTCTAGGCGCAGTAAGGCAGGATAGAGGGTTCCCTGGTTCAATTGCAGCAGATCTTCGGAGACCTGCTGGATGCGCAGGGCGATCCCAAAGCCGTGTATTGGGCCCATCGAATCGAGCGTCTTCAGCACTAGCAAATCGAGCGTTCCCTGGAGGACTTCCGATTTGGAAAATGGCATATGCTCCTTTAGACGTTCAACAGGAGAGAAGGGCAGCGTAGCACATTCCTATTGATCCTCAACAGGAGTTTGGAGAAAGCTTCGAGGTGTCTGCGAACGAGATGCTTACAGTGTGGCAGGCAGAAGGTCGGCCGAACGTAGGACGCTTGGCTCGATGTGGTCACCGCGCTCCAGAAACAGGGCGATGGATACGAAGGATGTTCTGAGTGAATTGTCGGCTAACCTTACCTTACTGGATTACGGAAGGTTGGCCCGTAATCGTCCGCTGAGGTCGCCGTGAAGAAATCAATGTTGTGAATCCGGCGCCAGCAGGAGGATCTTCCCAATTCCGCCTTTCTCCCCTAGCACATGTGCTTCTGCTGCATCACGCAACGGCATCCGGCGACCAATAGGCAGAACGAACTTGCCATCACGCACGTCATCGGCAAACTCGCGCACCTTGGATGGATCAGGCTGCGCGAGCACGCGCGTAATCTTCACCGTCGGATTTTGGGCCGCCGCGCTTTCCGGCAACATAGCGGCGTACCCAAATGAGCCGTTCTGCTTTACCTTCGCGATCAGCTTCGCTGCAAGGTTACCGCCAACGGTGTCCGCAATAGCATCCACGAGGCGGAATTTCTCAATCGCTTTATGGTCATCAATCGCGAGCACGTCCGAGACACCGAGGGAGCGGGCGTCATCCAGATCCTTCCCGCGAACACCTGCAATCACCTGCGCGCCTATCTTCTTCGCCGTATGCACCGCCGCGCGCCCAACGCTGCCCAGCGCTCCAGTTATCAGAACAACCTGTCCCTTTTTCACGTTTGTCGCAAGGCGCACAAGCTGGTCTCCCGTGAGGGAAATGAGCGGGATCGCCGCCGCGTTCACCAGGTCCACGCCGTCCGGCAGATGAGCCACGTCCGAATCGTCCACTGCCACCAACTCGGCATAGGTCGCCTTGGATAGTGCAAGAACGCGATCGCCGGGCTTGAAGTGCTTCACATTTGCGCCCACCGCCCGTACGACGCCACTCACGTCGCGGCCCAGAATTGCGGGAAACGACAACGGAAGATCTTTCTGCCGCATCCCTGAGCGCTGTTTCCAGTCGATCGGATTGACGCTCGCAGCGGCTGCCGCGATCAGTACCGTACCTCCGCTAACGTGCGGGTCGGGAACGTTGTCTTCAAATTTCAGCTTTTCGGGACCGCCGTACTCATGCAGCACCACTGCCCTCATCGCGTATCTCCCACCCGCAGAGTTTCTGGCATATATCTGACGAGATCATACCCCGCACTAGGCCTCATTTGAACGAAGTCTGGCCCAACTCCCGTGTAGTCGGCAAACAGGAAGTAATTCGGTTCCTTCCGGATTGCACGTAATCCAGGGGCTGCGATGCGAAGTCGAGTGGAAAGTCAGATTATTCCGGATATCGCAGTAGACGCAGCGAATCCAAAAAATTCGGTCCGTGTCAGCGACGAAGGGCTGGCCAGTGGGGGGAGACCACTATATTGCCAAAATCCTTGCATCCACCTATGTAATAGCGCTTTCGCAGCCGTCAGCTAGTGGACTAAAGCTCCGCCTCAATTCCGGGGTTACCGTCCAGCGAGATTTCCAACATTCGGCTGACTCAATTTCGGCTAACTCAGCTTCGAGAGGAATGCTTGCACGGCACGCAAGCACTCCGTTTCGTTCGATAGAAAGACGAAATGATTTCCATTGGGGATGGTGATGACATGCGCCGCGGGAACTCCATTTTCAACTGATTTTTCCTGCCTCTCTGTCAGAGCTCCTAAAGTAGTGGAATACGCCTTTGCATCGGACCGCACGGACGCATCGGCACTTGACTCAACCCAGGTTCCCAGGCTGTGTGGATTCGCGAAAATGAAAAGCGAGGGAACGGGAATCGTAGTGTACTTTTGCCCCCCGGAGAGCAACTTCATGAACATGGCGCCTCCGGGTGCGTCGCGAAGATTCCCGACGGTTCCGTCCGGATTCGTTTGCCTCTCCTCGCGAAGTTCCTCTTCTGGAAATTCGAATCCGTTCACGCGGTCATCGTACCTCTGCAACGCCTTGAAGCTGACCAAGTCGGCTGCACCGGGGGGTGGAGGTTGAGGTGCCTGCAGCTTCGTCATGTCCAAAGCTGAAGCTCCCTTGCCGTCATCGAATGCGTAGGAATAGCCAGCCTCGAGGTACACAACACCCGCGACCCGATCTGGATACCGATTTGCCATCCAACTTAATTCGGCGCCGGCGATAGAGTGTCCGACTAAGATCGGCTTGTCGAGTTTGAGGGCATCGATTACGGCGAGAACGTCCTCACCCAACCGCTCACCTACGTTCTCCGCGTCCGCATAGCCGGAAGCACCGAATCCGCGCCGCGTTATCCCGTAAACGTGATTGTGAGTTGTGAGCTTAGGTGCGAAGTCGTCAAAGATATGCGCAGTGTCTCCGCCTCCTGCCAGCAGCACCACTGCTCTCCCTGAACCGCCCCAGTCCAGCACTTCCAGCCGAACACCGTCGCCAACAGATACGAACCGGACCGCATGAGGTGAAGGATCCTTCCACGGAGTGGCGCTCTGGGAATGAAGCGGCAATATGAAGGAAATCAAAGCAATGCCAGCGCACAGGAATTGGCGTCGAATCATGGAGTGCCGGCCTCCATCACCAAGTACGCGCGAAACCTTCGGAGAGTTCCGTCTGTCTTGTTTTATGGTCACAGAATCGACACTTGCGGGGCATCGGTGATATGCCGAGAGATCATTCGGCCTTGGGGGGGTGAGTTGTCGGCAACCCTTACCTTACCGGATTATGGAAGGATTGCCCGTCATCCGACCACAATCGCGGATTGACCCTGTCGAATTTCCGGTAAAACACAACGCGACTTATGAATGGCGATGTGGAGAACCGCACCAAGTGGCAGCGGATGAGCAAGTCTATTGATTACCGGTTATATGGAGACCGACTCTAAGGTTCGACGTGAGCGTCGAAGGCGCCCGTCTGTACTTGTCCGTTCTTTTTAATCTGCACAAACAGCCGGTAGCCTCCGGGTTCGGGAAACCCATATGGAAAGGTAACTTCGGCAGGCCGGGCAGTTTCATGCATTCCGGGCATCGCGGTCATTGCGGAAATGCCGCTGTTGTTCTGCTTCTCCAGGAGCATCAGCGCGGCCATAGGCATGGATCCCGAAGGATGCACGTGCGCAAAGACAGTCAGATCGTGCTTCACGATGACCAGATGTCCGGCCATTCCCATATAAGGTTCGAGGTCTGAGGCAGGTTTGCCGTCTTTGTCGAAAACGCGGAAGCGCAGAAGGGCGGGCTGGCGAGCATGAATCGTTTGTCCCTCAATAATCCACTCCCAATGGCTGTGATCCGGCAACGTCAAAACTGTTCCTAGTCCTTTTCCGTCGGAGAGGTACGCCACAGTTGTCGCCGAATCATCCCCGATGGGAGGATTGCCGGGCACGTCCGGCAAACTCATTCGCGCAGTCATAGTGTCGGGGAAACCGGATTCGCGCACGATGTCGGCAAACACGGCGTAATTCCCCGCGGTCACGGCGGGCAGTCGCTCCGTGAAGGTGTCCGAGGCCACTTGGTCCGGATGGAGATGGTAGAAGCGATCCAGGTCGGGTAGACCGAGCAAAAAGAGATGCATCAGATGACCGTGGTCGGGAATGATTTTGTCGAGCAGCATCTGTTTGCGGCGGTCGTGCCAGGAAGAAAAACCCATCTTAAGCACGAGAGTGTTGGTGTTTTGGAGGGAGGCCTCCACGGGAGGTGCCTTGTACATCATGATGTCGGCCCGTCCGCTGGCCGCCGCGTTCCACCACATGTTCCCCAAAAACAGAATGACCACGAGTGCAACGGCGGTCACGGCCATGGCGATTCGTCCGCGGCGCCGCTGGGGAGCGGACGTTGCTGTGCCCGGTTCCAACTGACTCTCACGTGCCGCCGCGCCAAGGATGGCGATCATGCTTGTTACCAGCAGGAGCATTAGAGCTATAAGTAATGTCCCAGTGCTTTTCTGCATTCTCAGGGTGCGCCGCGCGGCGGCTGGAACAGGCACTGCTGATTCTCCCTTGCCCTGAGTCCCGAACACTTCCATGCGAACTTGCCAGGCCCCGGATGCCATCAGCCAGAGTTTGCCAGTGAAATACTGGGCGTCGACTTGGGATCTTTCCATGCGGTCCGAAGGTGGAGCATATTCCGAACCTTCTCCCACAGCGCGTAGAGGCACGATGCGAATGTCGGTCACGTTTCCGTCCAGTGCGCGCACTTCGATCTGTGCGATTCCCGGAATCATTGGGGGTGTTCGAACGGTTACGAAGATGCGGTAGGGCCCGGCGTAGCCTTCATAGAAAACGTCGGGACTGCCCACATGTGCGCTGCAACGGGAACCGAAGAGGACGCATGCGGCAAAGGAGATGAGGAAGACACGGTTCATGCCGTTAGCGCTTGACGCGGCGCATCCAGTCGCCCCAGGCGAGGCCGATGCGCGTCATGACAAAGGCAGCGGCGAAGGCGATGATCATGCCCACCCAAAACTGCGCGCGCGATCTCTCGTAGAAATTAAATTGATGGTTGAAGTGATAATCGCTCGGCGGCTGCATGTACGGGTAATAGTTCGTGCCAAAAATGCGATTCTCGGCAAGCGGGGAAATCAGAAACCTTCCCATGGGCCATTGCACGGCGATCATGGCGAGTAGAAAACCCGCGCCACCCACGGCCGCCTGCAACCATTTGTTGCGCCCCGCCATGCGGTCCAGCAGAAAATCCAGGGCGGCGGCTCCGGCGAAGAGCAGAAGCGGGAATTCCATAGGCACAAGATGCGTGACTCGCGTGTAGACAGGGCCAAGCTTAGGCTCGGCTGGCACAAGTGGCACGAGCCAAAGTGCCAGCAACCAGAGCACAGAGTAAATGGCCGCCACTTTTGTCGCCGCCCACTTGTATCCGGAAGCCCGGGCGATGCCTACGAGGACCAGCGGCATGGCCAAAGCCAGTGCGCGGTAGTAGATCGCGCTGTGAGACTGGGTGTAGCCCGTGTATTCTGAGATCAGCATCAACAGTAGAATCGTCAGCATGCAGCCGACGTGAAGGAAAATTCGGTTCAGGATTGAGCGTGTCTCCGTGTTTGCGCGATTCATCTCGGCAATGATCAGAAATAGGCCTCCCAACCCCAAGATGAAAATCCCCAGGATGAGCACTACGTGCGGCGGGCTGAGGATCTGAACATCCAGGCCGAAGGCGTTGTGCCACCAGTCGTCGAACGGTGCTGAGGTGAGCATAGTGAGCCCGCCCCAGAGCGCGACGAATGTTCCAAGTGGCCCGTAAAACCCCCAGATCCGAACGGAGAATTCCTTCTTGGCGCGATTTTTTCCAAACGTGGTCGTGAGAATCAGATACGTGCTGGAAAGTCCCGCGAGGATTGCCCCAAAATGGATGCAGAGATGCGCGGGAGTCCAGAAAGTATCCCGGCCGATGGAAGTGTGCCAGGAAATGTCCCAATAGAGGCCGACAGTAGTGGACGTAACGGCGATGGCCGCACACCAGACGTACCACGGGATAACAGCGACTCGAGCCAAAGCGCCACTTTGCGAAGTGGCTGAGACCGGGTACGGGGCAGTGTGTGCCAAGGCCTCCCCTCATCTGAACCAGGATTCAATTCTGGGCTGATCGGTAATATACACCTGACCGACGCGTTTGGGACACCGATCAACTCCTGGATGGTCGGCAACGCTTCCCTTATTGGACCATGGAAGAGTTGTTCGTCAGACGACAACTGCCGCAAGTGATGGCAAGACCGCCAGCCAGAAAAGCGCAACCAATAGGTTGCTTTTCGTATCGGTCTGCAGTATTATGCAACCTGGAGGTGGCGTATCATGAATGACCGTATCGAGAAGCGGATCGAACTCAAGGCGCCGATTTCACGGGTCTGGCGTGCGGTGACGGATTACCGTGAATTTGGCGAATGGTTTCGTGTGAAACTGGATGGCCCATTTGTCCCGGGTCAGGTCTCGCGTGGCCAGATTACATATCCCGGCTACGAGCATCTCAAATGGGAGGCGGTCGTGCAGAAAATGGAGCCTGAACGGCTGTTTTCCTTCACCTGGCCTCACCCTAAGTCCATGGACAAGGCGGAGTACGCCCTGGGGGACCACTCAAAAGACCCGACCACACTTGTAGAATTCAGATTGGAGAAGACCGCAACTGGCACGTTGCTTGTGCTCACGGAGTCTGGTTTCGACAATATCCCTGGCGACTTTCGTCTTGAAGCCTTCCGCAGGAATGAGGGCGGTTGGGCAGAACAGATCAAGAACATCGAGAGATATGTTGCAAAAGCAGCGTAGCAGTCTGGCCGCCAGGGGGAGAGCGCATGCACCTGTCTTTGCCGCATTGGGCGACGAGACACGGCTAGCCTTGGTCGCGAAGCTCTCTGGCGGGCAGCCCTGTTCTATTTCCCAATTAACCAAAGGCTCTAAGCTGACCCGGCAGGCAATCACCAAGCATCTTCGAGTCTTGGAAAGCGTCGGAATCGTGCATAGCGTCCATGCAGGTCGGGAGAGCTTATTTGAATTCGATCCCACACCGATTGGGCAGATGAGAGAGTACCTCGATTTCGTTTCCGAGCAATGGGATCAGGCACTGGTTAGGCTGAAGTCGTTCATCGAGGACTGAGCGCCTATGCGGATGACCTTGTGTTTTAAGTATCTCGACTAACCCCAGATTACGAGTGGTCGGCAACTCGTACCTTGGGATTACTTCAGCGCAATCTCGCGGTGTTTGGCAATGGCCTTCGGATTTCAGCCGCCCCGCGATCCGCAAGCAGTAGCTAGCGATACGCAGCCGCCTGGATACCATACAGCTCCGCGTAGTGGCCTTTCCTGGCCATGAGTTCTTCGTGCGTGCCCACCTCCACCAGGCGTGCGCCATCCAGCACGATGATCAGGTCGGCCATGCGCACCGTCGAGAAGCGGTGTGATACGAGTATGGTGATCCGTCCATTCTGCTTCTCGGCGCTGCCGCGTGCCGCGGCCGCGTAGCGCTCGAACAGAGCATGTTCTGTCTCGGCATCCAACGCCGCAGTCGGCTCATCCAGGATGAGGAGCAGCGGCTCCTCGCGCATGAACCCCCGCGCCAGCGCCAGTTTCTGCCATTGCCCGAACGATAGTTCCACTCCGCCGGGCCACGTCGGGCCAAGTTGTGTTTCCAGGCCCGCCGTCAAACGCGTGACTACATCTCCGGCGCCAGCGCGATCGACTGCCGCGGAAACGGCGGGCGCGTCTTCCAGTCGCGGAACATCACCCAAACCGACAGTCTGCTGTGCACGGAATTCGAACCGGAAAAAGTCCTGGAACGCCCCTGCCAGGCGCTTGCGCCATTCACTGGCAGGCACACGTGCCAGTGGTGTTTCGTCCAGGAAGATTGCACCTGACATCGGTTCGTACATCTTTGCCAGTAGTTTGACCAACGTCGTTTTGCCCGCGCCATTCTCGCCGACAATCGCCACCACCGCCCCGGCAGAAAGCTTTACCGAAACATCTTCCAGCACCACATGCGACGTCCCTGGGTATGTGAACGACACATGCTCCAGTCGAATACCCTGTCGCAATTCGCTCGGAACCGGACGATCCCCTGCTGCGGCGACCGCGGAAGCATAATCCTCCAGCCACGCCAGCCGCCGCGATCCGTCCATCCAGAATCCTCGCAGGAAAGCGAGCTCGCCCACGGTTGCTCCGATATACGCCGAAAGCCGTGCGCCCGCCGCGAGCACCAGCAGCACTTGGCTTGCGGATCCGCGAAGCACCGACGATACGAACACGACCGCGCCGACGTACGCACACCCGAAAACGGCCCACGCCAATGCGTGCCAGAACGCAGACCCCCACCGCGCAGACGCCACGCGTCCATACCAGCGTTCCCAGGCCGCTCTCCGCTCCGTCGCCAGGTGGCTTCCCATACCGGTGACCCGCACTTCTTTTCCGGGAGAAGCGGTCGTCGCAACGTTGAACAGATGCCGTGCCAGACGACTCGCTTGGGCTCCACTCTCCTGGGCGGATCTCTCGACCTCAGGCCGCCATGTGGATGTCCATACCGTTGGCACAGCAAACACAGCAAGCAGGAGGAGGACCGGGTGAATGGATGCCAGCAAGGCCAGCGTCACGCCCAGGCGCAGAATCCACCCAAGCATGGAAAACACCGCCATATACATGTGGTCAAGGACGAAGACCTGGTTACGCAGCATGGACAACCGGTCGAGGTACTCCGGGCGTTCCTGATGCGCGATGGTGGCGATGGACGCCTGCAGGCTCGCTACGTGTGCCTCCAGCGCAATGGTCACCTTGTCACGAAACCGCCGCTGCACTCGTGTGCTGACGGTGCGAAGAAACCACGTTGCCGCCGCCGATATGCCAAGGCCAACTGCCGCTCCCTCCACCAGCCCAGCCCGGTGCTCCAGCACGCCTTTCCCCAGCAACATCAGCCACAACGCCAGAAGAGCATCGGGCAATGCGGCGAGCTGCGACAGCACCAGCGACTCTAACATCAGCCGCGGCTCGTGCCGGTACCCCAGCTTGCACAACCGCCACATGGATGACAGTGCGGGCGGCAGAGGCTCGATCGGGTGTTCTCGATTAGGAGAGGACGTCATAAGTCGTGCCCTCCTCGTCCGTCGGAACGTTGAAGCGTTCCGCCTGCAGATCGAACATGGTTCGATAGCGCCCGCCCAAGGCGATCAGTTCTTCGTGCGTGCCGAGTTCAATCACCCGTCCGTGTTCCAGCACGCAGATGCGGTCCGCATGCCGGACCGTGGAAAACCGGTGCGAAATCAGGATGGTCGTGCAGTGCCGCGTCGCCGCCAGCAGGCGGTCGAAAATCTCAGCTTCACCCCGCACGTCGAGCTGTGCCGTGGGCTCGTCGAGCAGCACTACACCCGCGCCGAGCTTCACCGCTGCCAGCGCTCGCGCCAGCGCCACCCGCTGCCATTGTCCGCCAGACAGGTCCGTGCCGCCGTCATACCCGCGGGCAAGAACGGTGTCGAGTCGCGCCAGGTTCGAAGCTCCGGCGGACTCAAGCGCTGCTTGCACGACATAGTCGGGCGCGCCGCATGGCGCCACATTGTCCCTCAGCGGCAGCTCCAGCCGGATGAAGTCCTGGAACACCGCCGCGATGCGCGAACGCCACGACGCCAGATCGAATTCACGAATGTCCGTGCCATCGATCTCAATGCCACCGGACTGCGGATCGTAGAGCCGGCACAGCAGTTTTGCGATGGTCGTCTTGCCCGCACCGTTCTGACCCACGATGGCAAGCGACGACCCAGCAGGAATTGTCAGATCAAAATGATCGAGAACGGCCGCGCCACCTCCCGATGGGTACGCGAAACTCACGTCGCGTAGCCGAATCTCGTGCGCGCGGTTCGTGGCCGCCCCGCGATTGCCGGACGGTAGCGCGCCGGCCGCCCGCATTGCCGGCTCCAGCCGCAGCACCGCCGCCACCGGTGCTGCGGCTCCGTCAAGCGCCCAGCTGAATCCGCCGAAGGCGATCATCGAAACGCCAAGAGCGCTCTGCATGTATGCCACCGCTTCGCCGAGGCTGATTCGTCCGCTCGCCGCACTACTTGCGAGTGCCCAGAACACCGCAATGTTCGCGCTGACCACCAGCAGCAAGCTCCAGATCAGCGGGCGCTCGCGCAATCGCGTGGCGACGTATTGCAGCTCGTGCAAACGCGTCCGCCGCGCGATAAAACGCTCCATCGTCCAATCAACTAACCCGAACAGTCGTAGTTCTTTGCTTGCAGGAGGATCCACCGCAAGCCGGTAGGCGTAGTCCGCTTCTCTCTGCGCGCTACGCACTTCTTCGGTGTTGCGATCCCACCACACCGCGCTCTCGCGCAAAAGCCAATGCGTCGCCACCCACGCGCCCATCAGCACCACCGGCGCCCACCAGGCGTATCCCACAAGGATAGCGGCACACGCGATACCGCCCACCATCTCCACCATTCCGCTCGCGACAAAGTCCATGGAGATTGTCAGTGGTGGCCCGGTCATTCCCAGATCGAAGTCGCGCGCCACCGTCAAGTCGCTGGTCAGGTTCGGATCTTCCAGGTGACCCATGCCAGGCGGGCGTACGCAAGTTTCCGTAAGCCGGTCATAGAGCCATGCTGCCGTGCGGTCTCCCAGGTTGGCGCTCACCGCTTGATGAATCGGGCTGAGCACTTGCAGCAGTACAAAAATTGCGCCGGCCAGCGCCAGCGGACCCGCAAGAGGAGTGCCGCGTTGCACCGCCCCCACAAGGACCCCCATCGCAATGGCAAACGCCGCGGGAAGCACGCCTCTTAGTAGCAGGACGAACCACCATGCCAGGGCAAGCCCCGGCGCTGCCTGGGGTAACACGCTGAAGAACTGCCATTCCTGGCGTTCGGTCACACGCTGAAACATGGCCCGTATTCTGCCTCAAAAAACGTTCCGTATGCACAAACACTCCTTAAAGAGGCAGCATCAGAAGGACGCGCATCCGCTGGACGAAAAAACGCGCCATCCGTAGAAGTGCTCGCCTTTGGCATCCTGCTTTGAGCTGTGACGCGAGATAAGTCGCGGGTTGTCGGCAACCCTTACCTTACCGGGTTACGGAAGGGTTGCCCGTGATACGGGAAGAATTTCCAAGTCAATTCTCGTATGCTTCATTTGTTGCGAAGGACTTCATCAGAATCGCTGTATTTTGGCGTACTCCGCCTTCGCTTGCTGCAGTAGTGGGATGTTGGGGTCGGCGTCCTTCCATACAGTAAGAAAATCCTGATAGGCAAGGCGGGACTTAGAAACATCATTCTGCGCCATTTGCGCTTGGGCGACACCGAGGCGCGCCAAGGCGCCCAGGGGAGAATTGATCACTGCACGGCGATGATCCAGCAATTTTTTGAAATTCACTGGCGGCTTCTTCACCTTTGTGCAGCAGGAGGTAGGCCTTTCTCAAGTTCCGCGCCCATCTTCTCTCGTCAAGTACCCTATAACCAAAAGTGTAGGCCGGTGCTATTGCGGGGCTATTCGCGTTGTTGTCAGATGCCGAGCGGTGCGGAGTACTGCAGATAATGACTCCTGCTAGAGCCGCATTTAAGCAGGTTTTTCGTATGGGTTCGCATTCGTGCACGACGGTGCATGACGCTCAAGACGGCTTTGAAGGCCGGGAAGGTCACCGCACCCCTTTCGCCTCCGCGAAAAGTCTAGTGGTTCACCGAAGCATCTCACAAGGGAGCCGAGCACTTCAGACAATTTCCGAGCCCGAGCGTGTTGCGCGAATTGATTTGGGAAAAGTTCTATCGCCCCGCGTGCACGGGCACAGGTACGGAAACCTGCGTCGTTCGAATTAGCGCCGCCACCAGATTGAACAGCGTCGGCGCCGTGCACACTTCGTAATACAAGTGTTCGGAGCTTTTGCCGATTTTCCCATCTGAAGACAATTCGCGTGCCGCGCCTTTGCGCAGCACCAGCAGCTCCACGCTGTCCCCGATCGGCACTTCTCCGTAATACAACGTCACTTTCTCCTTGCCCCACGGCAAGTCCAGCGTCGTTTCTACTGATTCCAATGAAATCTCTTCCGACAGCTTTTGAAATCCTTCATCATTCAATTCGATTCCGTTGCGGTTATATCGCACCAGAAACTCATCCAGTTCTTCCGCCGAGGCGCCTTGCATGGTCTGCAAAAAATGAAAAATCGAAAGATTCGACTTCTGCTCGGCCAGCATGCGGCGGGCCAGTTTAGTACAACCCGACAAACGATCGGAGAGATTCAGCGCTTTGGAAATCATGATGCGCGAGTCGCCGTCCGTCCAATAAGCCGGCGCCGACCCTTGAAACGCCACGCCCAGGCCCAGCTCCAGCGCCGGCAAGTCCGTTTTCGCCGCGCTGTCGTTGTACGAATTGCACACCGCCAGAATCTGCCGCGCCAGTACACAAGCTTTGGCCACGGGGCGCGCATACGCCCGGCTCGACTGTGTTTCAAAAATCGCCAGAATAATTGCGTCGCCCTCGATGAACACTTTCTTCGCCGAATACCGGTCCAGCAGCTTTTTCACCGGTTCATGCAGGTTCAAGCTGAAGTGCGACGCCGGATTCAGCCCACGCGTCAGCAAATCCTGCGTCATACGCGTCGACCCACGCACATCGGCCTTGATAATTACGTGCGAAACCACTGGATCCTGTTGCGGCTTCGCCTCATCCTGTAACACGCACTCGTAAAGCCGGTTGTTCAGCCGCGACAAATCACGCGATTGTTCCGTAGATACCAGGTTCACGCGCTCCATGCAGGCCGTCAGATGTTCCGCGTCGCGCAGTTCGCGCCGCAACCGCAAAAAGTCCGTGGCAAACTTCAAGACCAGCGCCTGCGTCTCGTCGCGGGAATAGCGGCGGATTTTCCTTCCCAACTCTTCAATCGGTTTTGCCGAAAGCTGCTTCGCAGGCACCTGCTTCAGCACCTGCTCCACGCGCTTCAGTTCATCCTTCGAAACCAGCGCCTTGCGCAATTGCTGTAAGTGCACCGGCGGGTGATACTGCGCTGCGATGCTCCGAATCTCGTAGCCGGCCAGAACGTGATACAACACTTCTTGCTGTTCCATCCGTTCCATAAACCGCGCCAGGAGTTGTGTTCGCTGTCCGCGCAGCGCTTCCGGCTCCGCCGACGGGTCAAACAGCTTAGCCGCGTTTTTCGGCTCGTTCAGATAGCTTCCGAGCTGCCCGTGGTGCCCTTTTAGAAAAAAATCCAACTTCTGCTTGGCCGCTTCCACCTGCGGCCCAAATTCTTCCAGCTTCAACTGCTGATGCTTCAAACGAAGTTCAATGTCGTTCAGCGAAGCTTTAATGTTCGCTGGATCACCCGAACCCAAGAACTTCGTCAAGAATCCATCGCCGCGGTCCAGTTTCTTGCGGTGTTGCTCGCGCTGCTCTTCCAGATTGGCAATCTCTGTACGCATCGCTTGCACCTGGTCGAGCATCCCCTGGTGCTCCCGTTGCG
>Ga0068863_100001127_pt1 | contig 26704 bp, 16 predicted proteins | sample KBSSwiS62_FD_66596 | JGI IMG/M metagenome (GOLD analysis project Ga0068863, IMG submission 66596) | Switchgrass rhizosphere microbial communities from Kellogg Biological Station, Michigan, USA - KBS Switchgrass S6-2 | ecosystem: Host-associated > Plants > Roots > Rhizosphere > Soil ... | reverse complement strand
CAGCACCCGGCACCCGGCACCCAGCACGGAGCACCCAGCGCTCAGCACTCAGCACCCAGCACTCGCGGAGCCACCCGTGGTAACTGGGAACGCAACGTCTACGCCGTGACCGCGACGTCCTTCATGGGCTACACCGGCTTCACGCTCGTGATGCCGTTTCTGCCGCTGTTCATCGGTCAGCTGGGCGTCACCGATCCCGGACAAATCGCGATGTGGACCGGCGTCAGCCTCGGCATCACGCCGGCGATGACGGCGATTCTCGCGCCGGCGTGGGGAAGGCTTGGCGATCGGTTCGGCCGCAAGATCATGGTGGAGCGATCGCTCGTCAGCTTCGTCGTCCTGTTTGCGGCGATGGCGTACGTCAACCGCGCCTGGCAGGTGCTCGCGATTCGCGCCGTGCAGGGGTTGTTTGCCGGTTACGGATCGCTGTCGGTCGCGATGGCCGCCGAGTCGGCGCCGCGCGACCGCATGCCGTCCGCGATTGGTCTGGTGCAGACGGCGCAGCGGATTGGTCCGGGGGTTGGCCCGCTGATCGGCGGTGCGCTCGCGGGTCTCGTCGGTTTGCGCCGCGCATTTCTCGTGACCGCCGTCTTCTATGCGGCCGGCCTGGTGCTGGTGCACATGATGTACGACGAGCACGCCACGCACGCGGTCGCGGCGAACGTGCGGGACCTCAAGAACCTTTCGAACCCCGAGAACCCTCCGAACCTTCCCAACCCCTCCACTCGCGTCACATTCCGCAACGTTCTCGCGTTTCAGAACTTCATCCTGATGATGGTCGTGATCTTCGGGTTGCAGTTCGTGGATCGCAGCTTCGGCCCCGTGCTGCCGCTGTACGTCGAACAGGCTGGACGTTCGCACGCGCAGGTCGCGATGGTCTCCGGTGTGCTGTTCTCGATCATGGCCTGCACCGGCGCACTCGGCCATCACTTCTGCGGCCGGCTCGTGAGGAGATTTCCGATGCGCCTGGTGATCGCGGGCGGCGCCGCAGTCGCCGCGGCCGGGTCGGCGATGGTCGGCGTCAGCGGCAACGTGGTCGTGATGAGCGCGGCGTCGACGCTGCTCGGTCTCGGCATCGGGGCGGCAATGACCGCGTCGTACAGCGCCGCCGGCAGCGTGATTCCCGCCGGTGCGCACGGCGCCGGATTCGGCGTACTGACCAGCGCGTCGCTGGTCGGCATGGCGAGCAGCCCGTTCATCGCGGGGTTTCTCGGTGGCAGCTCGATTCGCGTCGTGTTTCTCGTCGACGTCGTCGTCATGGCGGCGCTGGCTACCGCCGTGCAGAAGCTGATGGTGGATTGAATCATGCGTCGAGTGGTCGTCGATCGCGAGGCGCCCCAGCGTGACGCGATCGACGAGGCGGCCAAGTGGATTCGCGCAGGATATGTCATCGCCATCCCGACCGACACGCTGTACGGACTCGCGGCCGATCCGTTCAGTGCTGTCGCGGTCGCACGCGTGTTCGATGTGAAGGGTCGAACTGCCGACCGTGCCCTGCCTCTGATCGCCGCGGACGTCGCGCAGATTGCCTCCACGCTGGGCCGGCTTTCCGGAACGGCGGCGCGCCTCGCCGATCGGTTCTGGCCGGGGCCGCTGACGCTCGTCATGCCCGCGGCCCGGCAACTGGCGCGCGAGGTGAGCGGCGGAACGGGTACAGTGGGCGTGCGTGTGCCGGCCGATGCCATCGCGCGGGCCGTCTGCGCGGCGTGCGGCCATCCGGTGACCGCCACCAGCGCGAACCTTTCGGGGGAGCCGGCCGTGGCGGCGCCTGATGACGTGGAACAGGCGCTGGGCGATCGCGTCGAGTTCATGCTCGATGCCGGGCGCACGCCCGGAGGCGCGCCGTCGACAATCGTGGACGTGACGGCCGCTGAGCCACGGCTCGTCAGGGCCGGAGCGATCGGATGGGGCGAGATACAGGCATGGCTGCACAGCGCGCGCGCGTAACGCGACCCGACGCTTCGACCGTTCGAGATCCTCACGGTCGCCCCGAGCACAGTCGAGGGGCGACAGGCTCAGGGTCCCGAGCGAAGGCGAGGGGCGAGCGAGCGGCGCTCGTCGGGTTGATCGCCGGCCGGGCGCGACGTCTCGAGGCGGAGCGATCGCTCGACGAGCTGGCGGGGCTCGCCGAGGCGGCCGGCGCGGAGGTGGTGCTGCGCGTTCTGCAGGAGCGCCCGAAGCCCGATCCGTCGACCTTCCTCGGCGCCGGCAAGATTCAGACGCTGGCGCTCTCCGCGGCGGAAACCGACGTCGACGTGATCATCTTCGACAACGAGCTGACGCCGGCGCAGCTGCGCGAGATCGAGAAGGTGATCGGGCGCAAGATCATCGATCGCACGCAGCTGATCCTCGACATCTTCGCCCGCCGCGCGCGGACGCGTGAGGGCAAGCTGCAGGTGGAGCTCGCGCAGCTGAAATACCTGTTGCCGCGCCTGGTCGGCGCCGGCGACGCGCTGTCGCGCCTCGGCGGCGGCATCGGCACCAGGGGCCCGGGCGAAACCAAGCTCGAGACCGACCGGCGGCGCATCCGCACACGGATCCATGCCGTGTCCGAGGACATCGAGCACGTCAGAAAGCGGCGCGGTCAGCTGCGCGAGCGCCGGCACAAGGCGTCGGTGCCGACGGTCGCGCTCGTCGGCTACACCAACGCGGGCAAGACGACGCTGTTCAACGTCCTGACGCGAGCCGACGCCGAGGCGTCGGACGCGCTGTTCGTGACGCTCGATCCGCTGGTCCGTCAGGTGCGGCTGCCCGACAGCCGCGAGCTGCTCGTGTCGGACACCGTCGGATTCATCGACCGCTTGCCGCATGCGCTGGTCGCGGCGTTTCGCGCGACGCTCGAAGAGACCGCCGATGCGGACCTCGTGCTGCACGTCATCGACGCGTCGGCGAGCGATCGCGAGCGCCGCATGGCGGCCGTCGATCACGTGCTGAGCGAAGTCGGCGCGGTCGACGTGCCGTTGCTCGAGGTCTACAACAAGTGCGATGCCCTGACCGGCGACGAGCGGCGGCGGTTGCAGGATCGGGATCCAGCCGCACTGTGCATTTCGGCGCTCGAGCGGCAGGGGATTGACGAGCTGATCGAGACCGTGGCATCGCGCCTGGCGCTGGACGTGCGGCGGGTCACGCTGACGTTCGACCTCGACAACCCGCCGGACCGAGAACGGATCGCACGGCTGTACCGGCACGCCCGCGTGGTACAGCACGAGGCACGCGACGGCCAGGTGTCGATCGTCGCCGACGTCCCGCGCCGGCTCTTGAGCCGGCTGGGGGCGGAGTGAGGATAGAATTTTCTTGATGCGAAGACTCGTGCTTCTCGCGGCGGTCGTCATCAGCGCGTGCGCGCCGAAGGTGGTCCCGGCGCCGGTGGTGACCGCGCCGAAGTTTCCCGATTTCGTGCAGCCGTCGGTGCCGGAAGCGCTGGCCGGCAGCCGCGCGGCAGAGAACCAGCGGCGCGGCTGGGGATTTCTGCAGGCCGGCGATTTCAAGCAGGCCGAACGCGAGTTTGCCGCCGCGTTGAAGGCGGTGCCGGCGTTCTACCCCGCTGAGACGGCGCTGGGCTACATCGAGCTGGCGCGGAAGGATGCGAAGGCGGCGCTGCCGCATTTCGACAAGGCGTTGGAGATCGGTCAGCAGCCGGGAGATCTGTCGACAGTGCTCGGCCGCGGAGAGGCGCTGCTCGCGCTCGACCGCGAGCCCGAGGCGGTCGTCGCCTTCGCGGCGGCGCTGGCGATCGACCCGGCGCTGACCGACCTTCGGCGGCGCGTCGAAGTCCTGAAGTTCCGGAGCATGGAGCGCAACCTCGAGCAGGCGCGGCAGGCGGCGCGCGCCGGCCGTCTCGACGAAGCGATCCGCGCCTACACGACGGCGATTGCGACCTCGCCCGACAGCCCGTTCCTGTATCGCGAGCTCGCAGGCGTCGAGCGGCAGAAAGCGACCCCCGCGGACGTGGAGTCGGCGCTCGAGCACTTCCGCAAGGCGACGACGCTCGAACCGACCGACGCGCGCTCGCTCGCGCAGATCGGCGAAATCCTCGACGCGCGTGAGGATCTCGAAGGCGCGGCCAAGGCGTATACGGAATCGCTGGCGCTCGAGGCGAACACCGATCTGCAGAAGCGCCTCGACGCGGTACGTGCGCGCCTGGAGCTGGCGCGGCTGCCGGCGGAGTTCCGCGCCATCGATCAGGCGATGCAGATTACGCGCGCCGATCTCGCGGCGCTGATCGGCATCCGCCTCCGCACGCTGTTGCCGGCGACACGCTCGAACGCCGTCGTGATCACCGACGTGCGCGGCAATTGGGCGGCGACCTGGATCATGGCGGTGGCGCGCGCCGGCGTCATGGAGCCGTTCGCAAACCACGCCTTCCAGCCGCGGACGGTGGTGCGCCGCACGGATCTGGCGCAGGCCGTGGCGCGCCTGCTGCCGCATGCCGCCGCGGAGCGTCCGGAGAAGATCAAGGCGTGGGAGACGGCGCGGCTGAAGTTCAGCGATCTGTCGTCGAGCCACCTCGCGTATCCGGCCGCTTCCGCCGCGGTCGCATCGGGCATCCTGACGGTCGCGGGCGAGAACGCCTTTCAGCCGTCCCGCCCTGTCACCGGAGCCGAAGCGACCGACGCCATCGCGAAGCTGGAGGCCCTCGCGGGTCCGCGATGACGGTGCTCACACCCGCCAATCAGCTCACGCTGTTGCGGATGTTCCTGATTCCTGCGTTCGTCATCCTGGTCGTGTACGGCTATCTCGGATCGGCGCTCGCGGTGTTCGTGACAGCGGGCCTGACCGACGCGCTCGACGGCGTCATCGCGCGTCGTTCGGGCCAGAAGACGACACTCGGCGCGTGGCTCGATCCGATGGCCGACAAGCTGCTGCTGGTCACCACGTTCATCGTGCTCACGCTGCCCGGACTCGGCCTGGCCAATCGGCTGCCGATCTGGCTCACGGTGCTGATCATCAGCCGCGACGTCGGCATCGTGCTGACCGTGGCGATCGTGAACTTCGCGGTGGGGCGTCGAACGTTTCAGCCGTCGATATACGGCAAGACCGCTACCGCCACCTACATCGTGACCGCCGTGGCCGCGATGATCTTCAACTACCTCGGCTACCATTCCGCGATCGTCGACTTCGGCATCTTCGCTTCGCTGGCGATCACGCTGATTTCAGGTTTTCACTACATATGGCACGCTGCACGCATCTTCGACGCGCCTGCATCCTGACACTCGGCGCCGTGGCGCTTTCGTACGTCGTGTCCGGCTCGAGCCGGACGGTGACCGCCCAGGCGCCGCCTAAACAAGCCGTCTTCGACACCAGCGCCGGCACGTTCGTCATCGATCTCACGCCAGCCACCGCGCCGAATCAGACCGCCTACTTCATGAAGCTCGCGGCCGAGGGTGGCTATGACGGAACCACCTTTCACCGTGCGGTGAAGTACGGCATGGTGCAGGGCGGCGATCCGCTCAGCAAGGATCCGGCGAAGCGTGCGCTGTACGGAACCGGCGGACAAAACGCCGTCAAGGCGGAAGCGCGGGCGCCGAAGATGACGCGCGGATCGGTCGCCGCGGTTCTGGTGCCTGGACGGCCCGACAGCGCCGGCGCCCAGTTCTTCATCGTCCTCGCCGACCAGCCCGCGCTCGACAATCAGTACACGGTGTTCGGCCGGGTCTCCGAGGGCATCGAGGTCCTGCAGAAGATTTCGCAAATGCCGGTCGACGACAAGGGGATCGCGACGGAGCGGATCGAGATCCTCCGCGTCACTATCCGCGATACGCCCGCCGAGCCCTTCATCACCGAGACGCCGCAGGAGCTCGGAGCGTACCGCGCGGTGCTCGACACCGCGTCGGGACCGATCACGATTGAATTCCTCACCGACAAGGCGCCCAATACCGTTCGTCAGTTCATGCGCCTCGCCGCGGCCGGCGTGTACAACGGGATGGCGTTTCACCGCGTGGCGCCAGGCTTCGTCATTCAGACCGGCGCGCTCTCGAGCCGGACTGGCGGACTGACCGAGAAGCAGCAGGCGCTGGTGCGGAATCTGCCGCCAGAGTTCAACGACACGAAGCACGTCAAGGGCGTCGTGTCGATGGCGCGCGGCGACGCCCCCGACAGCGCGCAAACCTCGTTTTTCATCTGCACCGGCGCGCCGGCGGCGCTCGACGGCGTCTACACCGCGTTCGGACGAGTGGTCGATGGTATGGCGGCGGTCGATGCGATTGAAGCGACGCCGCGCACGGGTGAAACGCCGATTGCACGCGTGGAGCTCAGGACTGTGAGGGTAGAAAAGAAACCCTAGGGGCTAGGGGCTGGGGGCTAGTTGTAAACGGACGGTTGGGACTCGGGGCTAGCTGTCGGGGACTGGGGGAGTGGAGGACTGGGGGACTAAGCAGTCGGTACGACGCGCGTGACCCGCACGGCCTGGCCGACGAGGTACTCGACCTGAATGCGGTCGCCGGGTTCGAGGTTGCTGCCGATGACCGCTTCCGGTCCGATGCGCGCGACCGTGATCTGCCCGTCGGGATCGTCGACGTCGGTGAAGAAGACGTCCCAGGACACCTGCCCGTGGATGCTCACGGGCTGGACCTTCTTCAAGATGCCGTCGCGGGTGCCTTTGAGCATGATGCCAGTACGCGCTTGAACGGAAAGAAGAACGGTCGCGCCGGATCCAGCTGCGGGACCAGACGCGCCTGATACGCCTCGACGAATCGCACGAACAGATCCGGCGGCAGCCGTTTTTCGTATTCGGCGAGCAGCGTGCCGCGCATCCATTCGATGACGGCCTCTCGGCTTGCCAGGACATGAGGATAGACGATCAGGCGCACTTGTGGATCGGCGAATCCGAGCCGAAACAGCAGCCGCGCGTAGGCGTCGGGCGTCAAGACTGTCTGCGCGCGCCGCCAACCGCCGAGCGCAGATGCGAACGGCTCCTCCCCGCTAAGCTCGTCCGCGACCAGATGTGACGCTTCGTCGTGCATCGCCGGGACCTGGAATGCGAGCTGACCGCCAGGGGCGAGCTTGTCCGCCAATCGTCCCAGCAGGCGCTCGTGATCGTCGATCCAGTGAAAGACGGCGTTCGAAAACAGCAGATCGTACGCGCCGTCGTCGGCGAGAAACGATTCCACGGTCCCGACGCGGAACCTGAGGCCCGGCGCCGGCGGTTCGCGCTGCTGCTCGGCGAGCATCCGCGCCGAGCGATCGATCCCAAGTGTTTCGCGCGCCGCCAGACGCGCGTGCAGCTGACGCGTGAGCTTCCCGGTCCCGCACCCCAGATCCACGACGCGCATCCCAGGCGACGGCCGGATCATGGCGAGCAGGTCGTAGAACGGCTGCTCGCGCTCGCGCTGGAACTTGTCGTACTGAGCGGGGTTCCATGTATCAGTCACCGGAATCCTCTGCGTCCTTTGTTTCCTTTGTGTCCTTTGTCTCACCGAAGGGTAGATGATCGGGTTCTTTTGGTTCTGGTTCCCCTTCGGTGCAGAAATTATGCAGGCTCACGCCGAGCAACCGCACCGGCCGGCGGCCTGCGTCCGTTTTCTCCAGCAGGCGAACGGCGCGAGCGGTCAGATCGGACGGGTCGCGCGTCGCCTCGGCGGTATGGCTGCGAGTGATCGTCGTGAAATCGCTGTACCGCACCTTGATGGTGATAGTGCGCGCCAGACGCTGCCGGCGCGCGAGCCACGCGATCGATTGCGACGCCATCTCCGCGATTTCGGTTCGGATCGTGTCGAGGTCCGTCAGATCTTCGGGATAGGTATTCTCGGACCCCGACGACTTCGCCTCGCGATTCGGGACGACGGGTCTGTCGTCGATGCCGTTGGCGAGCTGCCGCAACCAATCGGCCAGGCTGCCGACGGTACCGCGCAGCAGGTCCATCTCCACCGTCCGGACATCGACCAGCCGCTCGATACCGCGCGCCCGTAGTTTTTTCGCGGTGACCGGCCCGACGCCCCACAGCGCATCGACCGGGAGCTTCTGCAGAAACGGTTCGACCCGTTCGGGGCTGATGACCGTGAGGCCATCGGGCTTCTTCCAGCCGGACGCGATCTTCGCCAGGAACTTGTTCGGCGCGACGCCCGCCGACGCCGTCAATCCGGTGTTGGCGCGAATCCGTTCCTTCAGCCGTCGCGCGACGACGGTGCCGAATGTCTCGCCCCAGGCATTCTCGGTGACGTCGAGATACGCCTCGTCGAGCGACAGCGGCTCCACAAGTGGCGTCACCTCGCGGAAAATCGAGAACACCGCGTTCGATGCCGCCTTGTAGCGCGCGAAATCGGGCGGCACGATGACGAGCGACGGACACAACCGCACCGCCGTCGCCATCGGCATCGCGGAGTAGACGCCGAATGCTCGAGCTTCATAGCTCGCGGCGGCCACGACCCCGCGTCGCGTGGGCTGTCCGCCGACGGCCAGCGGCTTCCCGCGTAACTCCATTTTGTCGCGCTGTTCGACCGACGCATAGAACGCGTCCATGTCGATGTGAACGATCCGCCGCACGGCTGGCGACCCGCCTCCTGTGGCCGACTAATGGCTCAGATCGGCCCCGAATCCTGCCAAAATCCTGTAAATCTAGCGTCACGGATACAGGACAATTGACGTGCTGGCCATGCTATCATCGGGCGTTCCGGCACAGGCAAGCGCGAATACCTATGGTCTGCAGTCGCTGCGGGAGTGAGATCCCCGTATCCGCCAACAGCTGCCCACGCTGCAACGCGAGCCGCGTGCGGACGACTGCGACTGGTCTGCAGACTCCCCCCCCGCCGATCACGCAGAGATCCGATACGTCGCGCCTCGCCGACGGCGATGCCGCGACCATTTTCTCTCTTCCACTGCCCGCATTGTCGGCCGACCTTCCACCGCCCGCATCGGCGGCTGACCCTCCACCGCCCGTATCGTCGGCTGACGGAGGGCAGACGATCGGACCCGGCTTCGGGAATGGCGCCGATATCGATCCAGAACTGACAATCCAGCCGGGCAGCGCCGGCACGACGTCCTCGGACCACGGACCCCTCGACATCGGCTCGGCCTTTGGCGCGCGATACCACATCATCCGACTCCTAGGGATCGGCGGGATGGGCGCCGTGTACCAGGCATGGGACGCAGAGCTCGGCGTCGCGGTCGCTATCAAAGTGATTCGCCCCGAGGTGATGGCCGATCCGACCGCGGCGGCTGAAGTCGAACGTCGCTTCAAGCGCGAGCTGCTGCTCGCGCGCCAGGTGACGCACAAGAACGTTGTGCGCATTCACGACATTGGCGAGATGCAAGGCATCAAGTACATCACGATGCCTTACGTCGATGGCGCGGATCTGGCCACCGTTTCGAAAAACGAAGGCCACCTGCCGGTGCCGAGGATTCTGCGGATCGCGAGAGGCATTGTCTCCGGACTCGTCGCGGCGCACACCGCGAGCGTCGTCCATCGCGACCTGAAGCCGGCGAACATCATGATCGGCGCCGACGACGAGGCGATGATCATGGACTTCGGGATCGCCCTCTCGTCCGGCGCGCCGTCCGCGACGGCGACAGTCGTCGAAGGGTTGCCCAAACATTTCACCAGATCGGCGGCGAAGTTCTCGACGACGATGGCGGGCGCCGTCGTCGGCACCGTCGAATACATGGCGCCGGAGCAGGCGCGGGGGCAGGCGGTCGATCAACGCGCCGACATCTACGCGTTCGGCCTGATCCTGTACGACCTGCTGGTCGGGCGGCGCCGCGCCGAGCACGCACAGAGCGCGATCGCCGAGCTTCAAGGGCGGATGGAGCAGCCGCCGCCGCCGCCGCGCACGGTCGTGCCCGAGGTACCGGAAGCGCTCGACTACATGGTCGCCCGGTGTCTCGAGCCGGATCGAGAGAAGCGATATCAGACGAGCGCAGAACTGGCGGCGGATCTCGAGCGTCTCGACGAGAACGGCGTCCCGATCCCGTTGCCGCGCCGGTTTACGCCTCGGATGATCGCGGCGGCCGTGGTGCTCGTCGCGGCTCTGGTGACGGGGACCTGGTGGCTGACACGCACGCCACCGCTGCCCAAACAGCACGCTCCGGTTTCCGTCATGATTGCGGACTTCGAAAACAAAACCAACGATGCCACGTTCAACCATACGATAGAGCCGATGCTGAAGCGTGCACTCGAAGGTGCAGCTTTCATCAACGCATACGACCGAAGCCGAATCCGCCCCGTGTTCAGTGTGCGGCCGCCCGAGATACTGAATGAGATTTCGGCACGAGAACTCGCGGTCAAGCAGGGGCTGGGCGTCGTCCTCTCCGGCTCAATCGAGCGCCAGGCCGCTGGTTATGGGATCTCCATCAAAGCGATTGAGACAGTAAGTGGAAAGGTTATTACCACCGTAAAGGGTAGGGCAGCGAGCAGGGAACTCGTTCTACAAACAGCGACAAGGCTGGTGACCACCGTTCGAAAGGCGCTCGGCGACGACACATCGGATTCGGCTCAGATGTTCGCCATGAAGAGCTTGTCGACGACTTCTCTTGAAGTGGTCACTCACTATGCGGCGTCCTTGGAAGCGCAATCGAACAGCAATTATGAAGAGGTGATAGAAAGCCTTCGAAAGGCCGTGGCCTTAGATCCCAAATTCGGTCTGGGTTACCAGGGTTTGGCGTCTGCCTCGCGTAATCTGGGACGCCTCCAGGATGCCGACCAGTACAGTAAGGAAGCTCTCCGCCACCTCGATGGAGTTACCGAGCGCGAAAAGTTTGCCATTCGCGGTCTGTACTTCATGACGTCAGGTGACTATCAGCAGTGCGTGAAGGAATACGGCGAGTTGATCGCCCAATACAGGGCTGACGCTGTCGCTCACAATAATCGCGCGCTCTGTTTATCGACGCTGCGTAAGATGCCTGAGGCTATCGATGAAATGCGCCAGGCAGTTCAGATTCTGCCTAAACGTCCAGTTTATCGAGCGAATCTGGCAATGTACTTGGCGTACGCGGGCGATTTCCAGGGAGCGGAGCGAGAGGCTCGAGCCGTACAAGAGCCGATTGTGCTGGGCGCAACCGCCTTGGCTTTCGCACAGTTGGGACAGGGGGCGCTGCCGGCGGCAAATGAAACATATCAAAAGCTTCGGACGATTGACGCGCGAGGCGCGTCCCGAGCTGCGCTTGGATTCGGCGACATGGCGCTCTATGAAGGCCGGGTTTCGGAGGCCGTGCGAATCTTCGAACAGGCCGCGGCTGCGGATCTCGCCGCCAAGCACTCCGATAGAGCAGCACGGAAGCTCACGTCGCTAGGATATGCACACCTCTTGAGAGGCGGGAAGGCCGCAGCCGTTGCGGACGCAGAAAAGGCGCTTGCGATCAGCAAAGCCGTGCCGATCCAATTCCTGGCCGCACGTATCTTGGTCGAGGCGAATGCACTTGCCCGAGCGCGCACGCTGGCCGCCGCCCTCGCTTCCGAACTCGCAGCAGAGCCGCAGGCCTACGGCAAGATCATCGAGGGCGAAATTGCACTGAAGAATGGGGATGCGCGTCAGGCAGTCAGGGTGTTGGCCGAGGCGAACGGCGTCCTGGACACCTGGTTGGGTCATTTCGATCTTGGGCGCGCGTACCTGGAGGCTCGAGCATTTCCGCAGGCCGACTCGGAGTTCGACATCTGTATCAAGCGTCGCGGCGAGGCACTCGCGCTTCTCCTGGACGACGAGCCCACCTTCAGCTACTTTCCGATCGTGTACTACTTCCAGGGCCTGGCACGGGAAGGATTGAAGAACGCGGGGTCCGTGGACTCGTATCGCGAGTACCTCAAGATCCGTGACAAGTCAACCGAAGACCCACTGCTTCCTGAAGTCCGCCGCCGCGCAGTTCGCTAAACATCTCACCCGCTTCGCGGTGAAGAAATGACCGTGTAAGTGACTGCATTGTACTGACCGCCGGCGGTGGCCACTGAGTCGTCGCCGGGACGCCCCGGCACGCCGGCGGACCGCCTTACCGCGATTCGGCTGCAATCGCGCCGTCAGGAGCGCCGGCCCCGATGGTCCGCAGCTATCGACGGTTGATGGGCGTGACGCGTGCAGCGGTCCGGGAGGCGATGACGACGATCCGGCGGCTGGCCCCAACGCGCCCGCACGGCGCGCGCCGCGGCTGCGTCCCGCGCAACGGCACTTGCAAGCGCTCAAGCCGAATGTCGAGCGCGTGATCGCTCAGGCGCATGCACGCGTGCTCGGCGGCGCCCATGTGCCCGATAGAGTGCTGAGCGTGTTTGAACGCACACCGAAGCGATACGGAAAGGGAAGCACGTCAAGCCCACCGAATTCGGCAGGCTCGTGAGGAAGGCGAGCATCAGATCATCACGGCGTAACGAGGTGCATCACCGGCGCCCGCCGGACAAGACGCTGTGGGCCCAGGACTCGATCAACACATCGCGATCTTTGGACGACCGCCGGACCTGGCCACTGCGGATCGCGGCTTCTCCTCTGCGGCGAACGAGGCCGCCGCGACGACCCGAACGCGAGGGCCGCCAGATGAACGAATGCATCACACATGAAACGATCGGACGGCGAGCCGGCCGCCGGATCGCAGTGCAGGCGACTGTTGCGCGGTCATTTCTTCACCAGAAAGTAACCTAAACCTAACCCAAAAAGGCTGTTCAGCGATTTGACTACAGCGATTTAAGGTAATTACCCGGCCGCCTGCGCGGACCGCTGTTGGGTGGCCGGTCTGCGCGACGGCCAAGACGCTTAGGTTTTCGACGGCAGCGGAACTCAGTGCTAACCGCTGCGAGCGTGACGCACAGCAGATCCGACAGCTTCCACGCTGATAGGCTCATCGGGCGCTTCGACAGCCGCGGCGGTGCCTCTTCCGCCAGGACCCCGGCGATTCAGCACGCGGACACTTCCAGAAGGGTGTTGGGGAGGCTCGAACGGCTTCGCGCCTCCGAAGAGCCATCGTCCGATCCACCTAGCGGCATGAATAAAAGGGCGGAAGCTCATTGAGCTATTTTAAGTGAAGATCGTGCGATCCCACTTGGCACCGGACCACCCGGTGTCGTTCTCTCTTGATGTGCTACCAACAAGGGAGGACGCGTGGGATCGCGGCGCGATTGTACGTGGGTTCTGGGCTTGCCCGGATTTCGGGTGGAGAACATTGAGGGTGCGGACGGCAGCGGGACCACTCGACTTCGGGTGCATTTGGAACGCCACGGGCGGCGATACCCCTGCAGTGGATGTGGTCGACGGATCAGCCGCGTGCGGTCGATGAAAGAGCGCACCTGGGACGATCTGCCGTGGGCAGCGCATCCGTGACGCTCATTTATCCGCAGCGCCGCGTCATCTGTCGCCGCTATGGGATTCGCACCGAGCGCATTGAGTTCGCGGATGCGAAGGCGCGCGTCACCCGGCGCTTGAGGCAGCAGATCGGCGTGGATTGTCAGTCGATACCCACGAGTCACGCCGCGGTCCGTCATGGAGTGAGCTGGGGCAAAGCCCGGCGCGCCGAGCGGGCACTTCTGGCCGAGTGGGATCGGACGCGCCCGAAACGGCGCCTTCGGCATCTCGGACTCGATGAGATCCAACGCGGGAAGGGCCAGCGCGAGGAACTCCAGACGTTGTTCGCCGCGAATCGGCGCCTGTTCAAAGCGTATGTGTTGCGTGAGCGACTCGAGCGACTGTCGACCTACAAAACGCGACCCGGTGTGCTCAACTTTGTGCTGGGGTAGATCCGTGCCCTACGGTGGCAACGACTGCCCGAATGGAACGCCTGGGAGACTTCATCTTCCACCATATCAAGGGGATCGCCGCCTACTGCGATCATCCCGTACGGTTTGGGGTCGTCGAATCGATCAACACCACCATCAAAGCGGTACTCCGCCGTGCGAGAGGGATGCGGGATGAACAGATGTTGCTGCTGAACTTGAAATGGACCACCGCTGACCCAATTCGGTCCGCTCGTGATCTGGCGCGCTTCCTCGGCCCCCAGGGGATGTACTCAAATCAGTGAAGAACCCAAAAAAAAGAGCAGGGCGAGATGCTCGCCCTGCCCTCATTCCACCCTTCCAGATCTGACTTGACTAGGGTGCCTTGATTACCGTGATGTTGACAGTTCCCACTTGGGTCGAGTCGCTGCTCATCACCTTTGCGATATTGCGGAACCACTTCCCGTTATTCACCTTGTAGGTGAAGCTGTCGGGGCCTTTGTAGTTCCTCGGCGGCGTGTACGTGAACGTCTGGCCATCTGCGCTCACGGTCACCGTGCCTCCCTTCAAGGTGGTACCGCTGACCAGCACGCCACACATCCTTGCCGTCACCAGCGTTGTTCCGCAATACCGCGGTGTGGACTGGCTGTCGCCATCCGTGTCGTTTGCCAGGACATTGGGGAGAACCAGGGGTGTGTTCACGAAAGCCGTGTAGCCGACCCCGCTGTCATTGACCGGCACCGGCGCGTCGTTGACGGCCGTGATGGTCACGTAATTGGAGTCGCCGCTGAACGGGTGCGGTGTCGCGTCGTTATATTCCACGATGGCGGACAATTTGAACTGCACACCGTTCGGGAGCTCTTCGGTGTCGTTCACCGTTGTCGTCGGAGGGTCGACTGCTGTTCCGTCCGGCTCGACCTTAACACTCGTGCCGGCGGTGACACGAATCAGGTGGAACTTGAAGGCGGTCCCGAAAGTCGGTCCCTTCCAATCTGCCTTCGTCCTGTGCACGGGCCCCGATACGCCCACGCCGCACCCGTTAGTCGGAGCCGCACCTATCACGCACGCCTTGAACGCACTCGGGGTAGCCCGTCCAGCCCCCTTCGCACCCTCAATTTCCAAATCCGCTCCCTCGCCCTGTGACTCGCCTTCGGCTTGTGATTCGCCTTCGGCCTGTGACTCGCCCTCGGCCTCGCCCTCGGCCTGTGACTCGCCTTCGGCCTGTGACTCGCCTTCGGCCTGTGACTCGCCTTCGCCCTGTGACTCGCCTTCGGCCTGTGACTCACCCTCGCCCTGTGACTCGCCCTGGGCGAATAGCGCCCAACGTCGCCCTGCGCCGATCTGGTCGAGACGAAGATTCGTCCAGTCGTCGAATCCTTTAAGGATACTGGTGAAAACTTGAACGCCGGCGGATGTTCCGTCGAAGTTCACGTTTTGGGACGGTCCCGTGAGGAGCACATTGTCGCCATTCCAGTCGATCGACGCCGATTTATCCGGCGCATGGACGCGAGCCATCGACGGCGCCGGCGGCGCGTCCAGATCGAATTTCGCGCCATTGCAGAACCTCGTCGCGGCGTTGACTCCTAAACTCGTCGCGAGCGCGCTGTCGGCGGGCGCAAACCAGACCGGAACGTAGCCGGGCACCGGGTTGAGCGCAAGATCGGGGCGCGACGTCGTCTCGTCGATGTTGTTCTGTGTGGCGCCAGAGTAGTCGATGTGAAGACCGCCGAAGTTGTCGAGCAGTCCGTGCACCTGAAACAGGTAGCTCATCGTGCTCAGGTAGTTCGGTTTGCAGTTGGGTTCGAGATATGTCGCAGTCGCAGGGGTGAGCGCCGAGTTGCCCCAGATCGGTGCAAGTCCCCCATGCCAGAGATTCAGGTTGTGGCCGAGCTCGTGCAGCGTGGTCGAGCCCTGGACGAACGAAGTGCCCGTAAAGTTGTCCCAGAGGCCGAGCGTGATCAGCGCATTGCCTCCTGGAATGTCTGCCACACCCGAGATGCTTCTCGGAACGTGGAAATCTGGGTTGTTCGTCAGCGGGCTCGTGCACGTGTCACCGGGTGTGCCTGTCGGGTTACCACCTGCGTCCAGACACGGATACGGCGACTTTGACTTGCCCCGTGCGTGGGCGTACAAGGCGTAGTGAAAGAGATTCTTTCGAGTGCGATCAAATCGTCTCCGGTGTGTTGTTGACCCTGGCAATGTGCCCGCCACCCAGCCGGCCACGTCGCCGGCAGCGAGTGCTTCGCCGGTATCGGTAACGGGCGCGTCTCGATAGATCTGCAGGCCGAATTTCCAAGCGACCGTCCCTGGATACGCGGGGAACTGGCACGTGACAGTGGCGCTGGGCACACACGCCTTTTCTAAAATCGCCTCTCCTCCACGAGCAAGGGTCGATGGAACGAGGTATGGGTCGACGTTGCACTCAGGATGGCCCGCCGGGTCCGGGCACGTGTACTCAGCACCGAGTTGATGGTACGTATCGATGTCGCCGACATCGAAATGCGGCGTGATCCCGTGGGACGAATAAGCATCGCCCACCAGCTTCAGGGCTTCGGCGGTCGGCATGTGGCTGTGGCCGTCGCTATCTGTCACTGAGGGAATGGTGGGGGAAATGATTGGTGCGTCCGATGACCCATAGGTCGTCCCGGGGTCAGCCGTCATCTCGTTGATTTCGATGAAAATATCTTTGTGCGACGACCCCGCGCCCATGGCGTTGATGTCCGGAAGCGGCGCGCCGTCCGGATTGGAGAGCCCTCCGATGGCGTCTTCCAGTCCGTCCGGCAAGCCGTCGTGATCGATGTCCGCGACCGCGGTACTGAAGATGACGGCTGCCCACGTCAGGCAATCGTACCCGCCGCCACCCATGTGATCGACCGTTGTCGTCGCGGTTTCACCGTAGGGAGCCGGAATAGGCGTCGTGACGGGAGTCATTTGCGAGGTCACGTTGAACGTCGGGTTTTGCCATGCCCGTTCCGACGCGCTAGCGCCCGCGAACGTGTCGCCTGCGATTTGGATACCGTTAAAGAACACGCGTTCGTACACGTTCGGCTGTCCGCTCGCAACGATATGTGTGACCTTGGCGGATTTGGTAGCAGATGACTTGTAAAAGCCGCGAAGCGTCTGCGTCATCGGCGTAGTTATCGAAGGCTGGATGGAGAGTCCGTCGTAGACGACGATTTTTCTCAACGGCTCCGTCGAGTCCCGGTAGACCACGAACAGGCTGGCGCCCGCGCTTTCCGGAAGGATGTTCCCGTTTCCGGTATCGGGCAGCGTCACGGTGTTCAGCCCCTTGCCGCTGGCCACCAAATCTGCTTCGTTGACCAGTCGTTTTCCAGTCGACTGGCCGTTCTTGTCCACCTGCAGCGGCAGCAATCGAAGCACGTCGGCACGATACATGGTCATCGTCTTCGGCGTGCCGGAGGACCAGCACGACGTACCGGAGAGCGGCTGCGAGGTCTGTTTCACCGCCTTCACATCGGCAAGATCGATGCTGACATCTCGAAACTTTGCAACGGTGATCGGAGTGACCGTTTCCGTGATCGACTCCCAGTACAAGAACGCGCCGAGGATATCGGCGTTGGCGGGCACGCCGCTCACGGAGATGGTGCCGGTCTTGAAGCCATTCACGCTCGACCCCGTCAGGTCGACACCGGCGACGACGTAGTTGCCGGTGACGAGATACCCTTTCGAGTACGGCAGCGCGTCGGTTTGCGCGTATCCAGCCTGTTGTCCGAAGACCGCAGCGAGCCCGAGAGCAAAAAGCGTGGCGCGCGCCACGCTCGTCGACCATGAGTGCCCGTCTGATCCTGGAACGAGTGCAGTCTTCATATAACCGTCTCCCTCAATCGCCGCCTCTTCCGAGAAACCCGGGGACCCGGGCGCGTTACAGATAACGTGGCTCGATCACAAAACCAACGAGCTGGCTAAACTCGAGCATTGTGCAGGGTGATGATATTCCGTGCAACAGAATTCGTAACATTACTGTACTGTAAGTGCCTCCAAAGTTCTATTTAGTTCTTTTATTGAGCTTTTGGGCGATCTCCCAATCGGCCAGTCCATTGGCCGATCAGGCCAACTTGGCGGCGGAGCTTGCCGCTGTTTACGCCTCGGCACGGGGCTCGGCCGTCATTAGCGCGGTGAGGTCGACCCTGTAAAATGCGTGGATCCTATGCCGCAGTTTATCTACACGATGAAGGGGCTCGGGAAAGTGCACCCGCCCGATGCCAAAGTGCTCGAAGACATCTGGCTGTCGTTTTATTTCGGCGCCAAGATCGGCGTGCTCGGCTTGAACGGCGCCGGCAAGAGCTCGCTCCTCAAGATCATGTCCGGCGAAGACACGAGCTTCATCGGCGAAGCGTTTCCCGGCGAGGGGATCTCGATCGGCTTTCTGCACCAGGAACCGCGACTCGATCCGGCGAAAACCGTGCTCGGCAACGTCGAAGAAGGTGTCGCGGCAACCAAAGCGCTGCTGACGCGCTACGACGAAGTGAACGCCAGGCTCGGCGAAGATCTCTCGCCTGAGGAGATGGAGAAAGTGCTCGACGAACAGGGCAGGCTCCAGGACAAGATCGACGCGTCGAACGCGTGGGACCTCGACTCGCAGCTCGAACTGGCGATGGATGCGCTGCGCCTGCCGCCGGCAGACGCCGACGTGACAACGCTGTCCGGCGGCGAACGCCGGCGCGTCGCGCTCTGCCGGCTGCTGCTGCAATCGCCCGATCTCCTGCTGCTCGACGAGCCGACCAATCACCTGGATGCCGAGTCCGTGGCCTGGCTCGAGCGGTTTCTCAAGGACTACGCGGGGACTGTCGTCGCCGTGACGCACGATCGCTACTTTCTGGACAACGTCGCCGGCTGGATTCTGGAGCTCGATCGCGGCCGCGGCATCCCGTGGGAAGGCAACTACTCCTCGTGGCTGGAACAGAAGCAGAATCGTCTGCAGCAGGAGGAGAAGGCCGAAACGCGCAAGCAGCGGACGCTCGAGCGCGAGCTCGAATGGATCCGGATGTCGCCGCGCGCGCGACAGGCCAAAGGCAAGGCGCGGCTCAACGCGTATGAAGAGCTGCTGCGAGAGGAAACGGCCCAGAGAATCGAAACCGCCGAAATCTACATTGCTCCCGGTCCGCGGCTCGGCGACGTCGTCGTCGAAGCCCGGGGGCTGAAGAAGGGGTACGGCGACAAGCTGCTGATCGAAGGACTCGATTTCACGCTACCACGCGGTGGGATTGTCGGTGTGATTGGTCCCAACGGCGCCGGCAAGACGACGCTCTTCCGGATGATCATCGGCCAGGAAGGTCCTGACGCGGGAACATTGAAAATCGGGGAGACCGTGCGAATCGGCTATGTCGATCAGAGCCGCGATGCGCTCGAGCCGAACAAGACCGTGTTCGAAGAGATCACCGGCGGCAGCGAGGAGATCGAGCTGGGGAAGCGCAAGGTCGCGTCGCGCGCCTACGTGTCGTGGTTCAACTTCAAGGGCGCCGGGCAGCAGCGCAAGGTCGGCACGTTGTCGGGCGGCGAACGGAACCGCGTTCACCTGGCGAAGCTGCTGAAGAAGGGCAGCAACCTGTTGCTGCTCGACGAGCCGACCAACGATCTCGACGTCGATACACTCCGCTCGCTCGAAGAGGCGCTGCTCAACTTCGGCGGCTGTGCCGTCGTGATCAGCCACGACCGCTGGTTCCTCGATCGCATCGCGACGCACATGCTGGCGTTCGAGGGCGACAGCGAGGTCGTCTGGTTCGAAGGCAACTACCAGGACTACGAGGCGGACCGGAAGCGGCGGCTCGGTGCCGCGGCGGATCAGCCGCACCGGATAAAATATCGAAAGCTGACGCGATAGCGAGTGAGTCATGTGCAGAAACATCAAAACGCTGTTCAACTTCGATCCGCCGGCGACTGACGAGGAGATTCGCGCCGCATCGCTGCAATTCGTTCGCAAATTGAGCGGCTTCAACGCGCCGTCCAAGGCGAACGCCGCGGCGTTCGAGCGTGCCATCGACGAGGTGTCGGCCACGGCCCGCCGGCTGATCGACTCGCTGTCCACCACCGCCACGCCGCGAAACCGCGAGGAAGTGGCGGCCGCCGCAAAGGCTCGCGCCGCGGAACGGTTCAGCTTATAATTTGTAAGCAAACGCTAAATGGCGCCACGCTTTTTCCGGACGGCGGCTGTCGGTGTGCTGTGTCTGGTGTGCGTGCTGATTGCGCGGCAGGTAGAAGCACAGCCACCTCGCGGCGTCGTCGTGGATCAGACCGGCCTGCCGCTGCCGGGCGCGATCGTGCAGCTGCGCAACGGCGACGCCGTGATCGCGACGGTCGTCACCGGCGCCGACGGAACCTTCGCGTTTCCGTCGGAAGCGAGCGGTCCGACGCTCGCCGTCTCGCTCGATGGCTTCGAAACCAGCATCATCGCGTCGACTGAAGCGTCCCGCATCGTCCTCGGCCTCGCACGTGCGACCGATACGACGACAGTGATCGGCACAGCCGAACCGGCGGCTGCCGCGCCCACGACGGCGACGCTGGGCAGCACGATGACGGCGAACACCGTCGCCCGCATGCCGTCGGCGCACATGAAGGCGCGTGAATCACTGCCGCTGCTGCCATCGGTCGTGCGCGGACCGGATGGCCTGTTGCAGTTGGGTGGCGCGCGCGCGTCGGACACGCCGCTGTTCATCGACGGATTCAACGTGACGAATCCCGCGACCGGGATTTCGTCGATCAACCTGCCCTTCGAAGCCGTCAAAGCCGTGGACGTGCTGCGCGATCCGATGGCGGTCACCTACGGCGACCTGGTCGGCGGCCTGGTGCAGATCCGGAGCACGTCCGGCGCCGATCGGTTCAAGTTCGGCGTGCAGGGGCTGGTCCCGCGTCCGCGGTTCACCAGCCCTGGCTTCGGCCGCCTCGAGGGCATCTTTCCCCGGGTGTACGGCGGGGGCGCGCGTCTCAACGGCCGCGTCCGTTATTTCGCCGCCGCGGAATACGACTACGAACGGATTCCGGTCCCGGAAGTGACCGACAACAACGGACCCGATGTCGTCGACCAGAGCGCGACGATCTTCTGGCGGCTGGATGTGCAGGCGACGCCGCGCAGCAACATGAGCCTCGAGAGCCTGCTCTTTCCGACATCGACACGCCGCAAGGCACTCAGCCCGCGCCGGCAGGAGGAGGCCACCACCGACTTCCACGCACACGATCGGTTTGTCGGGTTCACCGACCGCTTCGTGATCGACGACTCGAGCGTGCTCACGATTCAAGCGAGCGCGCTGATGCACGACACGCGATCGATGCCGAACGGCGAGGGCGTTTCGTCCTTGTCGCCGGATGGGTGGCGCAACAACTGGTTTGCGGCGGTCGAGCGCCGGTCGGTGCGCTATGGCGCGAAGGCCGCGTGGCAGCAGACGAGGGTCATCGGGTCGACGCCACACGATTTCACGATGGCGGCCGAGTTCGCGACGCGCAGGCTCCGGGGTTCTGTGGTGGAGACCTCCATCGAGGTGCTCGATGTCGACGGGCGTCTCGTGCGGCAAGTCGACTTCGCGCCGCGCGTTTCGAGTATTCACTCCGAGGACACCCCACTGTCGTTTTCCGCCCGCGACGTTTGGCAGCCCGCGGGCCGGCTCACCGTCGACGTCGGAATGCGGGTTGACGGCGGAAGTGGCCACGCGAGTGCGACCCCATCGGCGCGGGCCGGTGTTCGCTACGCGCTCGACGAATCGGCGCGCACGGTGATCAAGGGCGGCTACGGGAGCTTCGTCGCCAGCCTGCCATTGGCGGTCGAGGCGTACGCGAGTTACCCGATGCGAATCGAGCGGGACATCGATCCGGATACCGGCGAAACGCTGGCGGAGTATGCGTACGACCCGTCGGTCGAGCCGCTCTCTTTGCCGCGGGCCTTGACCGCGACGGTCGGGATCGAGCGGCAGATCACACCGCGACTCGACCTGCAGATCAACGCCACGGATCGTCGAACCAGCCGGATCGCGACGTTGCGTGTGCCACTCGAGGGTGGCCCGCTGCCGGTCCGCAGCGACGGGGAGAGCGTCTATCGCGAAGTCGAGATTTCCGGACGACGCCGGTGGGAGGGCGATCAGCAGCTGTTCGTCAGCTACGTTCGATCCTCCGGGCGCGGGGAGTTCAACGAATTCGCAACGCTCTTCCAGCAACTCGCCGTTCCGCTGATCCAACGCGCCGGCGTGACGCGGCTGCCGACTGATGCCAAGAACCGCATCATCGCGTGGGGCACCGCGAATCTGCCGTACCGGATCGTCATCTCGCCGGTGGTGGAGTGGCGATCCGGGTTCCCCTACACCGTTGTCAACCAGCGATACGTGGCGGTCGAAACCAACGTCCGCTCGTTTCCAGCATTCATGGCGACCGACCTGGTGATCTACAAGACCTTTACGGTGAAGAAGCGGTCGGCCGATCTCGGCATCCAGTTGTTCAACGCGACGAACCATTTCAATCCTCGCGACGTACACGCCGTGGTCGGCGCCCCTCGGCTGGGCGAATTCGCCAACAGCGTCCCGACCATCCTTCGCGGTTTCATGATGCTCAAGTGGTAAAGAGTGTCGGCATCCTGATCTTCGACGATGTCGAGGTGCTGGATTTCGCCGGACCGTTCGAAGTCTTCTCGCGCACGCGCCTGATCGGTGGCGCCGAGTCGCGCCGGACCGACGACGCCGCCCCGTTCAAGGTGTTCACCGTCGCGCGATCGCGAGACGCGATCACGGCCATCGGTGGGCTGAAGGTGATCCCGGATCACGCATGGCACGACGCGCCCGCCATCGACATCCTGGTCATCCCGGGCGGCTTCGGCACACGCGCGTTGCTGCGCGACGAGCCGACGCTGGCGTGGGTGCGCGGCGCCGCATCCTCGGCGTCGCTCGTCACCTCAGTGTGTACGGGCGCCTTGTTGCTCGCTCAGGTTGGCCTGTTGGCGGCGGGCGACGACGCACTGGGCGGCGCACGATCTGCTCGCCTCGCTCGACCCGTCCATACAGGTGGACCGTCAGTCGCGCGTCGTCAGCCACGGCGTTGTGACGTCAGCCGGCGTCTCCGCCGGCATCGACATGGCGTTCGAAGTGGTGGAGCAACTGTGCGGCACGGCCGTCGCCGACGAGACGGCTCACTACATCGAGTACCGCCGGTCGCGATAAGCTAAGAGATCACACGCCCGGAGGAGATCGTGAAGCAACAAGCCAGTGCCGGGCTGATCCAGGACGCGCGCTATGCCATCCGGCTGCTGCGACGCGAGCCGGGCTTTACCGCCGTTGCGATTCTGACGATGGCGCTGGGGATAGGCGCGACGACGACGCTGTTCAGCGTCGCCTACGGCGTCCTGCTCAAACCGCTGCCATGGCCGCATGCCGATCGTCTCGTCCGGATCACGGAGACGCGCGCCGGCCGCATCGGGCGCGTCCGCGGCACCGTGATGAACGGCACCTATCTCGCGTGGGCGGAGCATCCCACGACGATCGATGGGCTCGCCGGCTGGATGCGCCGAACGCAGACCATGACGATCGCTGGCGGCGAACCCCGGCGCGTACCGCTCATCTCCATTACGCCCAGTGCCTTTCCTTTGCTCGAGGCACGCCCGTTGCTCGGCCGTTCGTTTGCGGAAGGCGAGGGCGCGCGCGGGACGCCCGGCGTGGCGTTGCTCTCGTACGGTTTGTGGAGGGAACAGTTCGGCGGCCGCCCGGAAGCGGTGGGCGGCGAACTGCGGCTGGACGAACAGGCGTACACGATTGTCGGGGTGATGCCGCGCGAGTTTGCATTTCCCGATCGCGAGGCGCGTCTGTGGACCGCGTGGGTCGTCCCGGGGGTGAACGGACCGCAGGGCTTGTTGACCGGTGTGATTTTCTCCGCGATCGCCCGGTTGCGTGATGGCGTCACGCCGGCGCAGGCGGAAGCGGAGGCCACCGCGCGGGCGCGCGGCGCACCCGACGCCAGCCAGGTCGCGCTGGCGCTTTTCGGCGCGAAGGCGCCGATCGACATCGCCGTGACATCGGCGCGCGACGCGCTGACCCAGGACGTCAAGCCCGCCATCGTCGTGTTGCTCGTGGCGGTCGCGTTGCTGCTCGTCACCGCCACGGCCAATGTGGCGAGCCTGCAACTGGCGCGCGCCGCGACGCGTCGCCACGAGCTCGCGATTCGCGCGGCGATTGGCGCCGGTACCGCGCGGTTGACGCGGCAGTTGCTCGTCGAAAGCGGGATCCTCGGCCTGGCCGGAGGCGCAGCTGGCCTGGCGCTGGCCGTGGCACTTCATCGGATGCTGCCAGCGATTCTGCCGGCGGATTTTCCTCGCCTGGACGACGTCGCCGTGGACTATCGCGTGCTGCTGTTCGCCGTCGTGATCTCGTTGGCGGCCAGCGTGGTGTGCGGGCTGATGCCGGCGTTTGGCGCGCGGCGCGTCGATCTGACGGAGTCGCTGGGCGACGGCGGGTCTCAATCACGCAGCAGCGGGGGCGCGCGCACGGCAAGGATCCGCACGCTGATCATGGCAGGCCAGGTAGCCGTCGCCTGCGTGTTGCTGGTCGGGGCGTCGCTGCTGGGGCGCAGCTTCGTCGCGCTGATGAACGCCGATCGCGGGTACGACCCATCGAATCTGCTGACGGCGCGCCTTTCTCTGCCCGCGGCCTACTCGATCGAGCGGCGAATTCAGGTGCTCGAGGGTATCGCCGGCCGCCTTCGCGGCGTGGCGGGCGTGCGCGACGCCGCCTATGGGAACGCGCTGCCGCTGCTGACCGCCGGCGGATTTCGCGCGTTCAAGATGCGTCCGACTTCGGATCCATCGATTGAAGTCGACGTCAACACCATCGAGCGCGTCGTCAGCCCAGGCTATTTCAACGCGTTGGGCCTGCGCCTCTCGTCAGGGCGCACGCTGTCTGAAACGGACACGATGACCGCGCCGCAAGTGATCGTGGTCAACCGGTCGTTCGCCGCCAGGTACCTGGGTGCGACACCACTCGGCGCCGTGGTGCCGAATCTGGGGATGTGCCGCGGCAACGGCGATCGGTGGCAGGTTGTCGGCGTCGTCGAGGACATGCGGCAGGGATCTGTCACGGACACGCCGCAGGCGGAGCTGTTTCTGCCGTTCAGGCAGACCGGGTGCACCAACGCCGTGTCCGATCCGGTCCTGATCGTGCGCAGCAGCGGCGATCCGGTGCCGTACGCGTCCATCCTCCGGGATCTCGTCAAACAGGAGGCTCCGGCGCTGGCGCTCGACTCGGTGATGACGATGGACGATCGCGTGATGACCAGCCTGGCGAGGCCGCGCACCTACGCGCTGCTGCTGGTGGGCGTTGCGGCGTTTGCGCTGGCGATTGCCGGCGTCGGCCTGTTTGGCGTCCTGTCGTACAGCGTGGCCCAGCGTACGCGGGAGATCGGCGTGCGGACGGCGCTCGGTGCTCAGGCGCGCGACATCGTGCGCATGATCGTCAGCCAGGGACTGGGCATCACGGCGCTGGGTGTCGTGACCGGTCTCCTGATGTCCGCTGGCGCGGCGCGATCGTTGTCGACCTTCCTGTTCGGCGTGACCGCATTCGACGCCATGAGTTTTCTTGTGGTGCCGCTTGTACTGGCGGTGGTCGGCGTCGCCGCCTGCCTCGTGCCCGCGCGGCGAGCCGCGCGAGTCGATCCACTGCAGGCGTTGCGCTCGAACTAGCACGAAGCTGTCGGCTATCAGCTATCGGGCGGAGGTCAGCTAGCCCCGAGCCTCTAGCTCCCAGCCCCTACTTTCGTGCGGAAGTACTCGATCGTCTTGATCAGCCCTTCCTCGAGCTGCACCTTCGGCTCCCAGTTCAACAGCGTCCGCGCGCGGGTGATGTCAGGACGCCGCTGTTTGGGATCGTCGGTCGGCAGCGGCTTGTAGATGATTCTGCTCTTCGCCCCAGTCATCCTGATGATCGTCTCGGCGATCTGCTTGATGGTCATCTCCACCGGGTTGCCGATGTTGATCGGATCGTGCTCGGCCGAGAGCATCAGCCGGATGATGCCGTCGACGAGATCGCTGACGTAGGTAAAGCTGCGCGTCTGCGAGCCGTCGCCGAAGACGGTGACATCCTGGTTGCGCAGCGCCTGCGACATGAACGCGGGGACCGCGCGGCCGTCGTTGAGCCGCATGCGCGGCCCGTAGGTGTTGAAGATCCTGACGATTTTCGTGTCCACCCCGTGATAGCGGTGATACGCCATCGTCATCGCCTCGGCAAACCGCTTGGCCTCGTCGTAGACGCCACGCGGTCCGACCGGGTTGACGTTGCCCCAGTAGGTTTCCTTTTGCGGGTGCTCGAGCGGATCGCCGTACACCTCGGAAGTCGACGCAATCACGAACGTCGCGCCCTTGGCCTTGGCGAGACCGAGCGCCTTGTGCGTGCCGAGCGCGCCGACCTTCAGCGTCGGAATCGGCAGTTCGAGGTAGTCGATCGGACTGGCCGGGCTCGCCCAGTGCAGGACGTAGTCGACCGGTCCGTCGACGTAGATGTAGTTGGTGACGTCGTGCTTGATGAACGAGAAATCGCGGTTGGCCAGGTGCGAGATGTTGGCGGTGTCGCCCGTCAGCAGATTGTCGATGCCGATCACCGAGAAATCGCGATCCAGCAGCGCGTCGGCCAGGTGCGATCCGATGAAGCCGGCGACGCCGGTAATCACGACTCGTTTCTTCATAGCTGATAGACGAGAGCCGCGAGCCGAGAGCCGCGGCTCTCAGTACGCATGTTTATGGAAGAACCCGCGCAAGAGCGTCAACCACATAATTTTGAGGTCGAGCTTCACCGACCAGTGTTCGATGTAATACAGGTCGTACTCGATGCGCTTCTCGATGGACGTGTTGCCGCGCCAGCCGTTGACCTGCGCCCAGCCGGTGATGCCGGCCTTGACCTTGTGACGCAGCATGTACTGGGGGATCTTGTTCTTGAACTGTGCGACGAAGAGCGGACGCTCGGGCCGCGGTCCGACGATCGACATGTCGCCCTTGAGCACGTTCCAGAGTTGGGGCAGCTCGTCGATGTTGGAGTGCCGCAGCAGCTTGCCGATTGGCGTCCGGCGCGGATCCTCTTCGCTCGCGAACACCGGCCCGGTTTCGGCTTCGGC
>Ga0068863_100001121_pt1 | contig 26742 bp, 20 predicted proteins | sample KBSSwiS62_FD_66596 | JGI IMG/M metagenome (GOLD analysis project Ga0068863, IMG submission 66596) | Switchgrass rhizosphere microbial communities from Kellogg Biological Station, Michigan, USA - KBS Switchgrass S6-2 | ecosystem: Host-associated > Plants > Roots > Rhizosphere > Soil ... | reverse complement strand
TCGCTCACACAGTACTCTTCGACATTCGTTCGCTCGCTTCCATTGAAGCGAATGCCGACGGCGCGTTTGAGGATCTCCTCATTGTAGTGGGGACTCTTCGGGTTGACACTCAACCGGTCTGGTAAATCATTCGACATGGGACTGCTTCCTTACTCGCTTACGTAAAATGCATCCCAAATTTACGCGATTTCGTCCCGGCTCAAAAGAGGATCGCTTTCAACAGCGGCTGTTGCGAGACAACGACCGCAAATTAGCTGTTCGCCATGTTGATCGGTTTCCAGCAATTGGAAAACGTGTCACAGCCGGGCAGCGCGATGTCGCCGGCCTGGTCCATGGCGCGCTTTCTCGCCTCTCCCAGGGCATGCAGTTTCGCCAGCGTCAGGTTGTCTTCTTCAAAGCGATAATGAACGATCGTGGCATCGTTACGAAAGGTGGCGCCCCATTCGCGCAGGTCCGCTTCCTTCCAGAGCCGGATTTCAATTCCGTAGGCCTTCAACGCAAGGGCAAGTTTGACTTCTCGGATCGCCGTGGTTGCCATGCAGGAACCCTCCATGGTGGTGTCGGATCCATGCTAACGCCGGGACAGCCGTTGTCAAAACAGATGGGGGATCGGGAGCTTTATGATTGATGAACTATGAACTGATATTTTTGAAGTTTCCAGACACCCGCGCCCAGGCGCTTTCGGCTCACAAATATCATTTCATAGTTCATCAATCATAAAGCTCCCGATTCTCTCGGGAAGAACGGCATGCGCCTTGTCGTGTGGGTGAAAAATCCCGGGCTCAAGGCAGTCTTCTGGGATGAATTAGTCACGCTGAGTAGGACAATGCTTCGATAAATCCGCCCATATATCTGTTGACTTGATATCTCCAAGTAAAAATTTGTTACGGTTTTGTAATTGCTCATCAGGGTTGACGAGACCGGTAAAAGGTGATGGTATGCGCGTCAAGTACTAGCTAAGGGCTGAGACGGCACACCGTTCATTTTCATCAGTACTTCACGCTCCGTGCCGGATATCGGTCCATCAAATGGGGGGACAAGTGAAAAGTACGATAGGACGGATGTGTGCGTCCGCAGCAATGGCGCTGCTGGCGCTTACTCTCTCGGTCCCGGCGTTCGGCCAGGGACTCTACGCTACGGTAACGGGAACGGTTAATGACAGTTCCGGCGCCGTCATTCCAGGCGTATCGATCAAAGCAACAAACGTGGGTACGGGCATTGCGTCTTCAACATTGACCAATGAAGCCGGCGTCTACAACTACCGCGATCTGGTTCCCGGGAAATACACGATCAGTGCATCTCTGCCGGGGTTCCAGACGAAAACACTCACCGACGTGAACCTGGGTCAGAACGGCTCCTACCGTTTCAACTTTGAGATGGTTGTTTCCGGTGTAAACACCCAGGTTGAAGTCAACGTCTCGGCCGACACGATTCTGTCGGCGCAGGGCGCGACCATTGGACAAGTACTAAATCAGGAGAAGGTTCAGGATCTCCCTTTGGTCGGCAACAACGTTCTGGATCTGATTACCGTTATGGCAGGCGTTGAAAACGTCGTGCCGACGAACCCGCCGAGCGCGGCAAACGCTTTCGGCCGCGAGAACACCACCTTTGCCGGCGTTCGCGCCGACAACGTCATGATCGTTCGTGACGGTATCAACATGAACGATAACCGCAGCCCGAACGGGATTTACTCGATCCAGACCATCAACCCCGACCTGGTGGGTGAAATCCGATTGATCCTCGCGCCGGTGGACGTCGAACTGGGCCGCGGCAACGGGTCCATTCAATACACGACGCGCTCTGGCACCAACAAATTTAGCGGTAGCGCAGTGTGGAGTTTCCGGAACACGGCGTTGGATCCCAACACGTGGTCCAACAACCGAAACCAGACGATTCCCACTTTTGCGGACGACGCAACGCGCGCACTCGCTCAACAGGGCAAGGCCGACCTGGCCCTCGAGCCCAACTGGACGAACACGCAACAGGCGACCATCAGCTTCGGTGGTCCAATCATCCGCAACAAGACGTTCTTCTTCGGCTTGTTCGACATGAACTCGGCCCGTACGCGCTCCCTGGATAACTTCATCGTCTACACGCCCTGCGCGCGGTTGGGTATCTGGCGCTTCTACAATACCTGGAACCCGACCAACGCCATCGGCACGGAGACTGCCAGTGGTGTGAATGCAACAAAGCGCGCCGTGGATTTGAACGGGAATCCGATCGCGCCCACCGCACCGTCGACCGCTCCCGATCCGAACTACAATAACGCGCTGCAGTATCGAAGCCTCTTTGGACCGATGCAGAGCGCGCCGACAACTGCAAACTGTTCGGATGCTGCAATCAACACGACCACGCTGGTTCCGAATGGCGTCAGCATTTCAGGCTTGCCCGGCGCCGGGGGAGGCTGGGATGCCTACCGGCACCAAGTGGACCTGTCCGGATACATTAACAGGCAGCTGGCGTACGTTCCGCTTCCCAATAACTACGAAGTTGGCGACGGTTTGAACACCGCCGGGTTCCGTTGGTTACGTCGCACCAAGGGTCTCGATAACCTCTTTGGTTCGGGCGAAGCGACGGGCGACCGTAAGCAATTCAATGTGAAGATCGACCACAACTTCACAAACAATCACAAAGCGAATGTCAACTGGAGCTACGAGCGCGTGACCTCGGATGACGTGTTTCACGCCTTCGAGAATGGCTTCAGCAACTCGAACTTCCGACGTCCGCTGGTGATCACCGCCGGATTTACGTCCACGCTTTCTCCAACCCTGCTCAACGAGGCCCGCTTTGGTTACCGCCTGCAGGATCTCAATGTCGTTGCACCGATGGCGCTTGATGAAGATCAGGCCGCTCTCAACGCGCTGTTTCCGCCCGACGTCAACGGGATGAGGGTTGTGCCGTTCTACGGTTTCGGCGCTCCCGCTGGCTCCCCATGTCCGGCGCATTACGGCGCCAGGCCGCCAACGAATACGCCAACAGCCGGCGTTGCTCAGACGTGCAGTATTTCTCCGACTTCGAAGGGGAAAACCCCAACGTGGACTTTCTCGGACACAATCAGCTGGACTCACGGGACGCATGCGCTCCGTTTCAACGGAGAGCTCCGCCTCAACGGCAGCAAGACCGAGTCTCCTGGCACCAGTGACTTCACCGGTTCGACAACGTACGCAGCGGCGACGCTGGGATCGTTTGGCAGTACGGCGCCGGGCACCACGGGTGCACTTGACTTTTCCAACACGAACAGCCGTCCCACAACGGATCCCAATAACTTAAAGGGACTGAACAACACGACCGCAGGAAACGGGCGAACTCTGATGAGCTTTCTGGCGGGTTCACTCTCGGGTCTTGCGCAGCAGTACTACCTCGACAATCCGAATGTCGGTAATCCTTCGCAGCTCAGTGACTGGAGCGATTACAGGGACAACCAGTACATTGTAAGCAACGTTATCCAAACTGAATTCAGCGCATGGGCCAAGGATGAGTGGAAGGTTACGCGAAACCTGACCCTGACTCCGGGACTCCGATGGGATTGGACCGGTGTTCCGTACCTCGAGAACGGGACAACCGTAGGACTCGTCGGCGGCGGCGGAGCAGCGTTCGGTATATCGGGACGCGACTTCAGCGGCTGGCAGAATCCGGGCGTACACTCGGACCCGACCACTTTTGAATTCGTCGGTCCTAATTCACCAAACCCCGGCAAATCGGCATATCCCAACATCTGGCATAACTTCGGACCGTCGTTCGCGTTCGCCTGGACGCCGAAATGGGGAGGCGAAGGAAAGACGACGATTCGCGGCGGGTATCAGATCACCTATTCAACCGGTTCGCCTCAGCCTGGCACGGGTCGCTTCTCGTCGTATTCTGCTGCGCTGGCAGGCGCTCCCGGCCGCACGCTGACGGTGAATGCCAACTCGCAAAGCGGCATTTACCTGGATTTGTCGACCGCAAACAACACGACGAACCCGAACAACCTGACGGTGATGTTGCCTGTTCCCGCGACCGTTGCTCCTCTGCAGCCGCAGGTGACCAGCGGACCGCGAAACCAGGGTCTGTCGGCCTTTGATCCGAACTACGACAACCCCTACGTTCAGAACCTGACGCTTTCGGTAACCCGCAGCATCAATCGGAACGTCACCCTCGACGTGCGCTACATCGGCACCTTGGCGAGGAAGACCTATACGACTCAGAATCTGAACATCAACAACTTCCAGAGCAATGGCCTGCTCCAGGCACTTGACGCCGCAAGAAGGGGCGATGATGCCAATGCCGGACTGCTGGACCAGATGTTTAATGGGATCAACCTCTGTACTACCAATGCCAATCCGACCAACGGGAACTGCGCAACCGGGACCTGGGGCCCTATCAACGGCACAACCCAGACGGCGGCAGCCCAGATTCGAGCCGGCGGCCTTCCGGCAAGCGGACCGACGGCATCTGTTACCAGCCTGGCCAATGGAGACTTCAACACGCTTGCGGGAACGATCGCGGGCTACAACTACAGCTGGGGCTCGGCGGGGAATTCTCATGTCTGTGCGGTGAACTGCTCATTGCCGGACCCGAACCCGAACAATTCGACCGTGGGTGCCGCACTGCGCAAGAATGGCTTCCCGGACAACTTCATCGTCACAAACCCACAGTTCAGCAGCGTCACGTTCTACAACAACATGGGTTACAACAACTACCACTCGCTGCAGACGCAATTGACGCTTCGTCCGATTCAAGGTATGAGCGGATCGGTGACGTACAACTGGAGCAAGAACCTGGGGTTGTTGACCACCTTCACCGATCCGACGAATCGGGCTCAGGACTACACGAACATCGGCAACAATCCCACCCATTCGTTCCGAACCAACGGCACGTTCGAGTTGCCCATGGGGCCGAACAAGCTGTTCTTCGGCAACAGTTCCGGCTGGGCAGCCCGCGCTCTCGAGCGCTGGCAGTTGGGGCTGATCTATAACCTGAGTTCCGGCGCTCCGACCAGCATTACCGCCACGAGCATGTTGTACGGTAATGGTTTGCCGGACGTCGTCAATCCGGTCGACTTCAAGAAAATCACCGGCGTCCGTTGGGGTATAAGAAACGGAAACAACCTCGAGGGCCGGTACTTCGACAACGGCGATGTCTTCGTCAGAGTCGACGACCCCCAGTGCGCAACGATCGCCAACAGCATTGCGAGCCGCTGCACTCTAGATGCGCTCGCAATGGTTGTGCCCGCGGGAACGGCAAACTCTTTCACGTTGCCGGATGGACGGACCGCGCAAATGGTGCTCCAACAGGCACAGCCCGGAAAGAAGGGGAACCTCGGAAACAATTCCATTACCGGTCTGGGAACCTGGCGCTTCGACGCAAACCTTGGCAAGACCTTCCAGATTACCGAATCCAAGAGTCTTCAGGTTCGTTTCGATGCTCTGAACGTGCTCAACCACCCGCAACCGGGTACCCCGACGTTCAACATCAACGCAGTAGACTTGTTCGGCAACCCGCTGCCGTTCGGTCAGATCACGTCGAAGAGCGGTACCCGCACGATGCAGGGCCAGCTGCGCTTCACGTTCTAACCATCAACGAGGGAACCCGGCAGTCGTCGGGTTCCTTCAAAAACAATAGGCCGCGAGAAATCGCGGCCTTTTGTGCTTCTGGGGCCGCGGAGCTGCTAGGAGATTAACAGGCATCGCAGAAGAGTCATCCCCTGCCTTATGCCCTAGTACTCCAATAATCGCCTGATATATCGTTACGCCCGAAGCTTTCAGCTCGATTCAAGGAGGCACAGAGTATGAATTGGCGACATGCGATTCTCGTCACGACCCTGATTGTCGTTTGCGTCATGGTGGGCATCACCGGAGTGGCTCAACAAAGTGCGCAGCGCAGTCCGGATGCCGACTGGCCAACCTACAATCGCGATCTTGCCGGCACGCGTTACTCGCCTCTGACCCAGATCAATACAGCCAACGTCGGTAGCCTCAAACAAGTTTGGTCCTATCGTCTTCGCCCCGCGGCTGGCGCTTCCGTGCCCGCGGTTGACCGCCCCGCGAGCGCTGCCGAGATCTTCCACCAGATCACGCCGATTGTCGTCAACGGCGTGATGTACATGCCGTCCGGGAATCGCGTCGTTGCGCTCGAACCTGAAACCGGCAAGGAGATCTGGCGCTACGAACTTCCCGAAGGACTCGCTTCATTCCGTGGTGTCGCGTATTGGGCCGGCGATGGAAGCCTTCCGCCCAGGATTCTGTTTACGAATCTGCGCAAGCTCACGGCTCTTGATGCGAAGACAGGAAAACTCGACGTCGAATTCGGAACGAATGGAAGTGTGAATCTCGATATTCCGTACGTGGGCGTCCCGGCCATTTACAAGAACATCATCCTTATGGGATCCAATTTTTATGGCCCCGGCGAACGCCACATCGGGCCGCAGCTCAGCACGAGCAAGGGTGAGCTCGGCGACACGCACGCCTACGATGCGCGCACAGGGAAGAAGCTGTGGGATTTCCACACGATCCCGCGACCCGGTGAAGTCGGAAATGACACCTGGGGCAAAGACAGCTGGAAGGATCGTACCGGCAACAACGTGTGGTCATTCACACTGACTGTTGATGAGCAGCGTGGCATCGTGTATCTGCCGGTCAGCGGACCGGGCATGAATTATTACGGCGGCGACCGTCCGGGGAACAATCTGTTCGGGAATTCGACCGTTGCGGTGGATGCGGCGACCGGCAAGCTGAAGTGGTACTTCCAAAACATCCGCCACGAACTGTGGGACTACAATCTTCCGCCCGCGCCGGGACTGATCGACATCGTGAAAGATGGAAAAACGATTCCCGCGCTTGCGCAAGTCGGAAAATCCGGATTCATGTTCATCCTCAATCGTGAAACGGGCGAGCCCCTGCACGGAATCGATGAGCGTCCGCAGGCGAAGGCCGATGTGCCCGACGAATGGTACCCGGCAAGCCAGCCGATACCCAAAAAGCCCGGGCCGATTGCCCGCGTGAGCATGACAGCGAGCGATCTCGTCACGGCGCAAGATACCACGCCGGAGCATGCGGCTGCATGCAAGGAGCTATGGGATCGTGTGAAGTTCCGCAACGACGGTCCGTACACGCCGTGGAACTACCGTCCGAACGGCGGGCCGCCCAGCATCATCTTTCCAGGGATGACCGGCGGCGTGAACTGGGGCGGCACCGCGACCGATCCCAAGCTCGGATACATCTTTGTGAACTCGAAGGATGAGCCTTCGACGGGATGGATTCAGCCGAACCCGAAGTACAACGAATCCACTAAGGACACGGAGTTTCCGTATTCGCAAGTCGGCGGCGGATCGCTCTCGGCGCAGGCGAAAGATGCGAACGGCCAGTCGTATGGCACGCTTCCGTGCTTCCGCCCGCCATGGGCAAGCTTGATGGCGGTGAACGCTGCGACCGGAGAGTTTGCGTGGAGAGTTCCGCTGGGTGTGAATGACAGCATGCCGGAAGGGAAGAAAAATGTCGGCTCGCCGGGTTACGGTGGGCCGATGGTGACGGCGGGCGGCCTGGTGTTTATCGGGGCCACACGAGATCGGCGGTTCAGAGCGTTTGACTCCAAGACGGGGAAGGAACTCTGGTCCGTGCGGACCGACTACAATGTGACGGCGATCCCGATGACGTATCAGGGCAAGGACGGCAAGCAGTATGTCGCTGTGACTGCAGCGACGAGTGGCCAGGGCGGGAATGAGTCCCTGTTGGTGTTTGCATTGCCGTAAGGAAGAGAGGAAGAGACTTGTGATGGATTAACTATGAGTTGTTATTTGTTAAGTTTCGGGGACGCTGTTGCATTTAACAAATAACAATTCATAGTTAATCCATCATAAATCTCTGCTTCCTATTTTCCGGGTTCCCAGCCGGTCGGCGCGGGCACCCACCCGCGGCTCAGGTAGTCGGTCATCCCCAGCGTGAGCAATATCGCAAGCCACAGAAATCCCACCACCGCAAACACCCACAGATTTCGCGAGCCAACACGAATATGCATGAAGTACAGAATGATCAACGTCGCCTTCACGATCGCAATCCCAACCGCGGCAACGACAGTTAAATTTCCCAGATGCAAATACGCCGCGCCCACGGTCGCCGCCAGCAACACCATCAAGGCGAGATAGACCAACAAATACATCCCAGCCGACACTGTCTTCTCCGCCATCAGCTTCTCTCCACCAAATACAACAGTGGGAACAAAAACACCCACACGATGTCCACGAAGTGCCAGTACAGTCCCGCCATCTCCACCGGGTTGTAATACTCCGCTGTAAACTTTCCCCTCATCGCGAACACAATCAACACTCCCATCATCACAATCCCGATCACCATATGCAGCGCGTGCATCCCTGTCATCGCGAAGTAAAACGAAAAGAACAATTGCGCGTGCCGGCTGTCCGCCCCTTCAAACACAAACCCTTTTCCCGGCACGAGGTGCTCTTCGAACTTTTGAAAATACTCGTAGAACTTGATCCCCAGAAACCCGGCGCCCAGAACGATCGTCGCAAACAGGAATCCCACCAGACTGCGCCGCTTCCCACTGTGCGCAGCGTGCACCGCCATCGCCATTGTCAGGCTGCTCGTCAGCAGGAGTGCCGTATTCAGGGTCCCCAGCACGATATCCAGCCTCTGGCTGGACGCACCAAACACCATCGGGTACGACGACCGATACACCGCATATCCCAAAAACATTCCCCCGAAGAACATCACCTCCGTCGCGAGGAAGATCCACATGCCGACGGTCGCCGACTCCCTCTGCTGCACAGCGTCATCGAACTGCTCCGCTACCCGCGCCGCTACGTTAGACAAGGCTCACCTCCTCCGGCACCTCGTCATAGGCGTATGCCTCTTCCTGAACAACCGGCGTCTCTTCGAAGTTCTCCGTTGATGGCGGCGAGTCCGTGCGCCATTCCAGGCCTGTCGCGTGCCACGGATTCGTCCCGGCCACGCGCCCATACCGCAGCGACCAGAGCAGGTACACCAACGGGATCAAATACCCGATGCCCAGAATCGAGGCGCCTGCCGTCGACAGCACATTCAAAACCTGAAACTCGTCCGGATACGCGTAGTACCGTCGAGGCATTCCGAGATAGCCGAGGATGAACTGCGGGAAGAACGTCAGATTGAACCCGACAAAAACGATGAGAGCGGCCAGTCTCGCCCAGGTTTCCGGATACATCCGCCCTGTGATTTTCGGCCACCAGAAATGGATGCCCGCGAAGTACGCCATCACTGCCCCGCCCACCATGATGTAGTGAAAGTGCGCGATGATGAAGTACGTGTCGTGCACGTGGACATCGACGGCCAGTGTCGCTAGAAACAACCCCGTGAGACCTCCCACCGTGAAAAGACCGATAAATCCAAGCGCGTAGAGCATGGGCGCATGGAACGAGATCGAGCCTTTGTACAATGTCGCAGTCCAGTTGAAGACTTTAATCGCCGAAGGAATCGCGACCATGAAGCTCAACGCCGAGAAGATCAGTCCCTCGAACTCCGACTGCCCGCTGACGAACATGTGATGTCCCCAGACGAGAAACCCGAGGATGGCGATCGCGAGACTCGAGAAGGCCACGACGTTGTATCCGAAGATCTTCTTTCGCGCGAAGCAGGGGATTACTTCACTGATGACGCCCATTGCCGGCAGGATCATGATGTACACCGCAGGGTGCGAGTAGAACCAGAACAAATGCTGGAAGAGAAGTGGATCCCCGCCCAGTTTGGGATCGAAGATCCCGATGCCGAAGACTCGCTCCAGCCCCACCAGAACGATCGAGATCGCGAGCACCGGCGTGCCAAGAACAAAGATGATGCTTGTCGCGTAGTGCGCCCAGACAAAAAGCGGCATGCGAAACCACGTCATGCCCGGAGCGCGCATCTTATGAACCGTCACGATGAAGTTAATGCCGGTGAGGATCGACGAAAAACCGGTGACGAAAACGCCAAGCGCCGTCAGAACAACTGCCGAGTTGGAGTACGTGCTGCTGTACGGCGTGTAGAACGTCCAGCCAGTGTCGACTCCGCCGGTGACGACGGCAGTCAGTGTGAAGATGCCACCCACAATGAAGATGTACCAGCTCAGCAGATTAAGTCGGGGAAATGCCAGGTCGCGGGCGCCGATCATCAGCGGGATCAGAAAGTTTCCGAGCACGGCGGGAATCGACGGAATGAGAAAGAAGAAGATCATGATCAGGCCGTGCATGGTGAACAGCTTGTTGTAAGTCTCTGCCTGGACGAAATCGCCGGCAGGCGTCAAAAGTTCCAGTCGGATGAGCACGGCGAAGAATCCGCCGAGGAAGAAGAACAGCGTGATGGATATGAGATAGAGGAGCGCGATCCGTTTGTGATCCCGCGTGAGCAGCCATGACTTCACGCCGTAGCTGACGTTCAGATAGTGCTGATGCTCGAGGCTTTCCCGGGCGTTCATGGATTGGGTTTCCCGGATTGTTGAGGAGTCAGTGATTTGATGTAGGCGATGAGTTCCATAATTTGCTCCTCGTTGAGTTGTCCCTGAAACGTGGGCATGATTGGGCGATAGCCTTCGGTGATCTGCGCCATCGGGTTGAGAATGGACTCGCGAATGTAGTTGTCGTCGAAGAGCACGGTCTGTCCGGTTTGCAGACGAACAGGGTGACCGTAGGCGCCTTCGAGCGCGGGGCCACGCTGGCGAGTGTTTGCCGCGTGGCAGTTAACGCAGTCGAAGCGGGAGAAGAGTTTTTCGCCGGCTTTGACAGGAGTCTCGTCGGTGGATCCGGCAAGCCAGGCCTCAAAGTCGCGGGGCTCCATCGCGATAACTTTTCCGATCATGCCGGAGTGCTGCGTCCCACAGTACTGCGAACAAAACAGGTGATACTCGCCTTTCTTTGTGGCCTCGAACCACATGGCGGTGTAGCGCCCGGGGACAACGTCCTGCTTCACACGAAATGCAGGAACGAAGAAGTCGTGGATAACGTCCTGCGAAGCCATGACGAGCTTGACGGGACGGCCGACTGGAATGTGAAGCTCGTCGATTTCGCGGCGACCTTCGGGGTGCTGGACTTTCCACATCCATTGCTTGCCGACGACATAAATGGGAAGGGCGTTCGCAGGTGGCTGGCGCACGCGCATGAAAACCATGGCGCCGAAGATGAACAGGCCGACGGTAATACAGATGGGAACGCCGGTCCAGAAAAGCTCGAGGAGCAAGCTGGTGTTGACCTGGGCGGCGCGGGGTCGGCCTGCGCGTCGCCGGTAGCGGATAGAGAAGAAGAAGATCAGGAAGAAAATGAGAGTGGCGAAGAAGGCACTAATGGCGATCAGGGCAAAGAAGAGCGCGTCGGTCTCGCCGGCGATGGTCGATGCGCGGTCTGGAAATAGAGGCAACTCGCTCCACATGATTTTTTTCGCGCGTCCTTCTCCCTCCGGGAGAAGGTGGCCCGAAGGGCCGGATGAGGGATCCTCGAGCCCTGTAAATCCCTCACCCTCCGCTTCGCGGCACCCTCTCCCGAAGGGGAGAGGGACTCTCATGACGCCTGTTCGTTTCTCCTCTGCCGATAAACCAAACTCAAAATTACGGTTGCCAATCCCAGAACAGTTCCCACGCCCGCAACCCGCAACGCCTTCATGATTACCAGCCCATACTTTCCCTTCGCCGGATCGTACCGAAAGCAATACAGCAGCACCTGATCCACCGGTGAGCCGATCTTGTTCTCCGCGGACTCCACCAGGCTGAGCCGCAAATCTCTCGCCGAATACTCCAGCCCATAGAAGTACTGAGCGATCCTTCCCTTCGGCGTCAGCACCATAATCCCGCTCGCGTGCGCGAATTGCCCGGACTCCGGATCGTATTTGTATCGAAACCCCACCGCCTCCGTGAGCCGGGCGATACTCGCCTCATCCCCGGTCAAAAAATGCCAGCCCTGCTCCGCCCCCGGCCTCCGGTACTCCTCCATGTACACGCGCTTCATCGTCGCCGCCGTTTCCGCCGTCTCTCGCGGATCAAAGCTCACCGTGATCACCTCAAATTCGCGACCCGCATCGAACGACGTCGCGCGCAAGCTTCGCACCAGCCCGTTGAGCACCAGCGTGCACAACATCGGACACTTCAAGTACACCAGCGACAAAATCACCGGCTTCTTCCCGAAGTAGTCGCCCAGCCGAACTTGAGCGCCCGTTTCATCGCGAAACACGAGGTCCAGAGGCACGGACTCATTCAGCCTTTGTTCGATACCAATGCCGTCCACGATCCCCTGCGCCCTCGCGACACCGGCAATCTGAAGGAACAACGCAAGCACACATACGGCCTTCATTTCGCCACTCCATTCACCCCTCGTTCCGCAACGAGGTCCATTGCGCGTTCTATCGGAATCCGCACGGTGCCGGTCTCCCGATCGATCCATCCGTAGCTGTTGAGCCTCTCTCGATCTCTGGCCTGCATTTGAACCAACTCACTCTGCGCATCGATCTGAAGTCGCGGCTGCGGGAACAGGCCCGGACTCGTCTGTGTAACCTCTCCAGCCTTGAAGTGACTGAAAACGGTAAACGTGAACATGTAAACAACGACAATCGCGTACACCAGCACCGCCACAAATGCTCCGACCCAGATCGGCTTGAAGTCTCGTGTTTCGTGGCCAGTGCTCATTGCTGTCTCTCCAGAGTCGTCCGTTCCGCTGCGGGCACATCGTCGATCGACGCCTTTTGACTGAGCTGCAACGCGCGAACATAAGCCACGATCGCCCACCGGTCTTCGACCGTCGTCTGCGCTGCATAGTCCTGCATCGCTCCAAACCCATTCGTCGCCACATCGAAGAAGTACCCGATCCGCTCTGCCCGAAGTCGATCGATATGAAACGACGCGGGCCCCCGTTGAAATCCGCGAACTACGACGAGGCCCTGCCCATCGCCCGTCTTTCCGTGGCACGGCGAACAATAAATGTCGTACCGTTGGCGGCCTCGCTCCAGCATCACTCGCGTCATCGGAATCGGCAGTGTGTCCACGAACTCGCCATTGATCTTTCCTGTCTGCAGCGCGCTGTCCTCGTTCAAATGTCCTCGCGCGACGGTTCCCGCAGGCACGGGCCGCGCCGACCGCCCATCCACGAAGAACGAACTCGCCTCCAGCGGCTGATATTTCGGCTGGTTCGCCATCGGCTGGCGACAGCCCGCAAGCAGGAACAGCACTATCCCGATGCTACTTGTCTTCAATGTCGTAAACTCCCGAAGGCCCGCAACTCTCCAGCAGTTTCCGCGTTTCTTCGCGGTCAAATCGTCGGTCCCGCGACTCGATACACAGAAAGAGCCGGTTCTGGCTCGCCAGCACAAACCGAGGCTCGTTGAAGAGGGGATGGTGCGGTCGCGGCAACCCGCACAGCGCCAGCATCCCGAACACGGCCGACAGAGAGGCACACAGAATCGTCAGTTCAAACGTCACCGGGATGAACGCCGGCCAGCTGTCGAGTGGCCGCCCACCGATATCCAGCGGATAACTGATGACGCTTGCGTAGTACTGCATCAAGAATCCACCGATTGCTCCGAGGATCCCCGCAGTGAGAACGATCAGCGGCAGCCACGAGAAATGCATCCCCATCTCTTCAGCCAGGCCGTCAATCGGTAGGGGCGTGTATGCATCCAGCCTGCGATAGCCTTGCTCGCGCACTGCACGGACAGCCTTTCGCAAATCGTCGGGCCGCTCAAACTCCGCCATGAGTCCATACAGCCGTCGCGACGGTCTCATGCCGACTCCTTTCTTTGAGGCTCGGGAAGGATTTGCCGCATTTCAAAGATCGAGATCACCGGCAGGAACCGAATGAACAGGAAGAGCAGCGTCAGGAACAAGCCGATGCTGCCGATGAATGTCGCCCAGTCCCACATCGTCGGGTAATACATTCCCCACGCGGACGGCAGGAAATCCCGATGCAGGCTCGTTACGACGATCACGAAGCGTTCGAGCCACATGCCGATGTTCACACTCATCGCAACAATGAACAGCAGAAGCACGCTCGAGCGTACGCGGCGGAACCACAGAGCCTGGGGCAGGAGAATGTTCGTCAGGATGAGCCCCCAATACAGACTCGCGTACGGACCGGTCATCCGGTTTACGACCATGTCCTGTTCGAAACGCGATCCGCTGTACCATGCCATGAAGATTTCCGTCATGTACCCGTAGGCCACGATCATGCCTGTCGCCAGCATGACCTTCGCCATATTCGTGAGGTGTTTCATGGTGATGAAATCCTGCAGGCCGTACGCGGCACGCATCGGAATCGCCAGCGTCATCACCATCGCGAATCCGGAATAAATGGCTCCAGCGACGAAGTACGGCGGAAAGATCGTCGAGTGCCATCCGGGTATGATGCCGACCGCAAAGTCGAAACTGACCACCGTGTGCACGGAAACCACCAGCGCCGTCGCGAGTCCTGCGAGCAACAGGTAGGCGACCTCATGGTGGTGCCAGTGCTTGGCGGATCCTCTCCATCCCATCGCGAAAATTCCATAGACGATTTGCGCGGCTCGGCTCTTCGAACGATCCCGAAGCGTGCCCAGATCAGGAATCAACCCAACGTACCAAAACAGAAACGACACCGTCATGTAGGTGCCTACCGCAAACACATCCCAGACCAGCGGGCTTCGGAACTGTGGCCACAGGTGCATCGTGTTCGGATACGGAATGAGCCAGTAGAAAAACTTGGGCCTTCCGAGATGCAGCAGCGGAAACATCCCCGCGCACGCGACGGCAAAGAGCGTCATGGCCTCGGCGAAACGATTGATGGAGGTTCTCCATCGTTGCCGCAGCAGAAGAAGAATCGCGGAGATTAGCGTTCCCGCGTGCCCGATCCCCACCCACCAGACGAAGTTGATGATCGCGAAGCCCCAGCCTACCGGGACGTTGATGCCCCAGATGCCGACGCCGATCACCAGCAAGTAGGTCACGGCGACCATCAGCAAGGTCAGCAACAGGAAGGAGATTCCAAAACCGACCATCCAGCCCCAGGGTGTCCGTCGCGCGAGAACAATCGACGAAATCTTCTGCGTGACGCTGCCGTAGGTGTAACCGGGTGTGATGATCGACTGGTCGTCAGCCACGGCGATTCTCCTTAGGCGCATCGGGATGAGGATTGACCAGCCGGCTCAGGTACGTCGTTCGCGGACGCGTATTCAGTTCGCCGAGAAGCCGATAGTCCCGCGGCTCCGCCTTCAAGCGAGCGACGCGGCTCTGTGGATCGCTGATGTCGCCGAATACGATCGCATCGGCGGGACATGTGGCCTGGCACGCCGTCACAATTTCGCCGTCACGAATGCGGCGTCCCTCTTTCTCCGCGGTAATGCGGGCGTGATTGATACGTTGAACGCAGTAGGTACACTTTTCCATCACGCCGCGGCTTCGGACGGTGACGTCGGGATTGTTCAACAGTTTGAAAGTCGGCGTCTCGTAGTCGGCATATTGAAGGAAATTGAAGCGCCGCACCTTGTACGGGCAATTGTTGGAGCAATAGCGCGTTCCGACGCAGCGGTTGTAGGTCTGCTCATTCAATCCTTCGACGCTGTGCGTCGTCGCGCCTACCGGACAGACAAGCTCGCACGGCGCGTTTTCGCAGTGCATGCATGGCACGGGCTGGAAAAGGAAATCCGGATTTTCATTGCCGCCATCGAAGTAGGTGTCGATGCGAATCCAGTGCATCTCCCTTCCATTCGCGACTTCACTCTTGCCGACATAAGGAATGTTGTTTTCCGCCTGGCACGCGACGACACACGCGTTGCAGCCGATGCACGCGCTGAGATCAATCGACATGCCCCACGCATAATCCGCGGCGGGACGAGGTGGATAGAGCGACGCGTCGCTGAGACCTTCGTGTTCGACCGCACTCCCGGCAACGATGGTGCGCACCGGATCGCGTCCTTCCATGGCGTGGTGGCTTTGCGTCGATGCGAGAGGAACGCGGGCACCCGTCTTACGAATACTTGAATGGGCTATGGTGGGCGCACCCGATGTTCGGATCGCATAAGCATTGAAACCACGGCCCGTTCCGATCTGACCGGCCCGAGTCCGTCCGTAGCCGAAGTGAAGCGTGAGGGAATCGTTGGCGTGTCCGGGTGAGATCCATACAGGAGCCTGCAGCGTGTACGATCCATCGCGAAGCTCGACAACGTCTCCGTTCGTCAATTCGAGGCGCTCTGCCGTTGTCGGGCTAATCAGCGCGGCGTTATCCCATGTGAGCTTCGTGATGGGCTTCGGCAATTCCTGGAGCCACGGGTTGTTGGCCATACTGCCATCGAAAATCGAAGGATCTGGACGGAACAGAACTTCGACGTCGCCCTGGCCTGGTAAGGGTGCTGGAACTGCGAAGTTCGGCACGAGCGATACGGTACGGGTCTGCGCCGTCGTTCCGGAAACTACGCCATCGTGAAGCGCGCGCCTCCACGCGGTCTCAAAGTCGGTTCCCATACGGCCTTTCCAAAACGTCCGGACGATGTCGTAGCCCGTCTGTGGCGATTGATCGATAAGAGCTGAAAGAAACTCCGACGCGTTTTTCCCTCGGTAGAGCGGATTTATCAAAGGCTGAAGAATCGTGGCCGTTCCATCGAACGCCCGCGCATCCCCCCACGATTCCAGGTAGTGCGCTTCCGGAATGTGCCAATGGCAGAGCGCGGAGGTCTCGTCTTCGTAAATCCCAAGGCGGATACGAAACGGAACGCTTTCGAGCAGTTTTGAAAATTGGAAATCCACAGGCGCTGTAAATGCAGGATTGCCTCCAGCGATTGCGAGTATCGCGACGCGTCCCTGCGCGATGTCGGACACAAGTTCCTTAAGCGATTCGACGTGCTCGACGGGCCGTGCCTCGACAGGTTCGCTATAGAACACAGTGTTATCGATATTGCCGAGAGCGGCGTTGATGGCGTGAACAAGTGCGTGAACCGCGGGAGGTTGCTCATCGCCGGCGAGCACGAGGCTCGTTCCTTTGTGCTCCTGCAGGTCGCGGATCAGGACGTCAAGCCAGGGGACGGCCGTCGGCGGCGTGATCTCCTGGGGCGAGGACACAGCCCGCACGCCAAGCCGTTCCCCAAGGAGATACGCGAGCGTTGTGATGTCGCGGGCGCGAAGGGGAAACCGATGATCCGCCTTCGCGCCCGTGATGGAAGGCGTGCTCTCGACGACGTAAAGGCGATTTGGCGGTTGTCCGGGCCTCCGCCGCGCTGCGAAATCCTTCGCATGACGAAGACACGCGGGGCCGTGTGAAAGAAAGTCTCGATCCAGAGAGAGAATCGCGTCAGCGCGATCGAATCTATACTGGCTGTCCACATAGTTCCCGAACGCGAGCCGAGATCCGGCTCGTGCGTTATCGCATCCGACCGGCTCGTATGCATGCCATTTGGCGCGCGGAAATTTCTGCAAGAGCATTTCAAGCTGCCAGGCGAGTGTGGGCGACGTGATTGCTCCCGTCAGCAGGCTCAGTCCATCGCCTTGCGCGGCGCTGCGCTCAGCGAGTGGGCTCGCCAACGCGCTGACGAACGATTCCCATGTGCTGATTCTTCCATCGTTCGTTACGGTCTGTGATCGGTCCGGATCGTAGAGAGACCACACTGACGCCTGCGCGATCGCGCTGGCTGCGCCGAGGCTCGCCGGATGCTCGGGATTGCCGTCGACTTTTGTCGGGCGTCCCATATTGCTTTCGGCGATCAGCGGCATGGCGTAACCGGCCATCGGCATCGCGGTCGCGAAGTAGAGCGGCTTGCCGGGGACGACTTCTTCAGGCGGCCGCACGTAGGGAACGATTTTTTCGGGAAGCGTTTCCGAGCAACCGTTGAGCCCGGCGGCCGCGAGGGTCGCCGTCATCATCGAAAGAAAGTCGCGTCGCTGCATCGTGAACCACCTATCGATGGCAGATCGAACAGTTCGTCAGCTGCCGCGGCGTCGCGATCTTGTATTCGCCGATCAGTTGGCGCCCGAGAGCCGCGCGATCGGACGGCGGCTCCCAGTGCATGTCGAATACATTTTCGCGAGGTCGAATAAACAAAGCAGGCTGACGGTGACAGTCCAGGCACCATTCCATCGACAGGCTGTTCTCGCGCCAGGTGAGAGGCATCTCGTCAACCTGTCCGTGACAGGTCACGCACCCCACACCCTTGTTGAGATGAATGCTGTGATCAAAGTAAACAAAGTCCGGCAGATTGTTAACGCGGACCCATTCGATGGATTTGTCTTCGCGGAAGCTCGAGCGGACGGGCTCGAGCATCGGTGCGTCCGACCAGACCTGAGAGTGACAGTTCATGCAGGTCTTGGTTGGGGGCAGACCTGCAAACGCGCTGTCTTCTACGGATGTATGACAATACCGGCAATCAATGCCGAGGCCCCCGACATGATGCTTGTGGCTGAACGGCACCGGCTGAACCACCACGACGTGAGCCCCTGTCACATGTGGAGATCGAACGATTTGACCGATTACAGTAGCGACCGCTGCAAGAATGAAGACGGCTCCGAAGATGCTGACTCGGGAGAGCGTATTGAAGCTGCGGTGAAAGATCTGCGGCATCGAAGCGTGTCCAGGAATTCAGCGGTTGATCAGAATTCTCGTAAGCTTCCAGCCAGATGTTGTGATGATACGCCGGGTTGTGGGAGGAGGGAAGGCGGGAGTTGTCGGCTAGTGTTGGCGGCGGGGGGAGGGATTTGCAGGCCTTGTAAATCCCTCACCCGGCCTTCGGCCACCCTCTCCCGGTGGGAGAGGGCACGCTCGACTGTTCTTACTTCTCGGTCCCCGGCGTTGGCGCCGGAATCGTCGGCCGCGGAGCGTTTGGCGTCGTCGGAGTCCTGGCCGGCGTTGGCACGGGCACACCCAGTATCGTTGTCGGATTCGGTGTAGCCGGCGCGGGCGCGTTGATTCCTCCTGGCGCAGATAATCCCGGTATCGTTCCTGCGGGAACTCGCGGCAAGTTAGGCAACAACCCCTGCCCACCGCCGCTGCACCCACCCTGACGGACGGTCAGCAACTTTTCCGGGTCCAGTTCCTTATCCACCACGACACCAATCCACGGCAGAACCATTTCCTGCGACGTCAGATCCCCCCATGTCACTTCCGAGTTCGGATCCGGGTTGAACTTGTTGTTCGCCGAGTTGTCATGGTGGGCGACGACCATCAGCCGAGTGCCTTTACGCACGCGCATCGGTTGGGCCATCTCATACCCGAGCTGCCAGTTGAAGTTAAACTTCGTGCTGAGTACTGTCCTCGGTGCACCACCGGGCGCGAGCAGACTGAATGTCATGTCCTTCCCGCGCAGGTGCATGTGCGGCATGAACCACACCAGCTGTGCATCCTGACCGAACTCGAGTTCTCCTCGCGTTTCGTAGTTCGCATCCCCGGCCGGTATTCGCTTTTGCACATTGGCCAGCGACTTCGGCGCGATGGTGAGGAATTTCTTCTGCGGCACTTCCTTCGCCAGCGTGAATCCGACCTGAGTCTGGTCTGTCGTGGCGGTTCCATTCGGCGTGTAATGCACTTCGATACGGAGGTTGCCACCGCCCGGAATGAGCTTCGCCGAATCGTACTGGCCGAAGTCCATCGGCGCAGTTCCCGGCGCGTAAACCGCTTCGAGGATCGCGAACTGTCGCGGTGGCTTCGGCCCCGCCGGCTGCGTCGTGCCGTTGATTTTGTTTGTCAGTTCGAGTGGCAGTCCTTCTGTAAATTCCTGTTGCTGGACTGCGGCCGGGCCCGCCACGCACGCTGTAGCCGGAGCGCCCCACGAGTATTGCGGCTGCTGCGGGAGATCTTCCGGCACTTGCACCATCACATGGTGCACAACGGAGGGATTTCCCGGCCGCACTTCAATAGAGCGTACCCAGGTGTCCTGAGGAAAGGGATTCGGGATGAGGAATGCCTTGATCTCGCCATTGCCTTTTGCAGGCACGGCATGCGCTTCAGGAATCGAAACAATTACATCCGGTTGGGTGCGCCAACCATTTGGAAACTTGGCGGATTGCGGCCTGTCCTTCGCGTCGCCTTCGGGCGCACCGTTATCCACCCACGCGCTGAGAATGTCGATCTCGTGCTGGGTCAGGGAGGGATCGTTCTTGAAGGCCGAGTACCCCGGATCGGCGAACCACGGCGGCATTTTCCGGGTGGCGACCGCCTGCTTGATCGCTTTCGCCCATGGTCGCGTGCCTTCGTAAGTCAGGAACGACATCGGCGCCGCTTCACCCGGCCGATGGCAAACCTGACAGTTCTTTTGAAGTATCGGAAGTACATCCTTGTTAAAGGACACCCCCTCCAGGGATGCCGGGGACTCCGGACTGGGACCGTTCAAGGTACGAGGCGCCGGATTCTGTGCCGCCATCGCAGTCGCCGCTATCAGCAGAATCGAAATGACGAAACGAGCCATAGGACACTCCTGGGGACTTAATGGTGACGTTGACGAGTCCTGAGATCTTTGGTGAGCACGGGGTTGTTTTTACCTGTTTGCTGGTTAAAGACATGTGCGGCGCCGAAATCGTTTAATTCGCGGAAAAATGGTCGTGTTTCCCGAAGTGCTTCTGGATCGACCACTGCGCGGGGGCAATGCTATGGTGATTGAAGAAATCTACGACGCGCTTATCGAAGCCGGAGCCAGCGAATCGAAAGCTAGCGCCGCAGACCGAGCAATGACGAACTACGGGACACGTACCTCAAAGATCGAAAGCGACATCAACCTCCTGAAATGGATGGTCGGTTTTAACACCGCTCTCACGGTCGCTATTCTCTTCCGAGTCTTCTCCTGACTTGCTATGACAGGTCCCCAGCTGCAGTGTCCCTCGTGTTCAAACGAATGCGGCCGCTACTCGATGTATTGCGGCGGCTTCGCAAGAATGGCGTAGAGCGCCATATCGTGCTGGATCCAGAGCTGCGCGCCGTTTTGTTTCACAAATTCATCAATCGACTTGCGGCTCTTTCGCGTGAGGTCTCGATCGAAATCGAATGACGGCACGCGATCCAGCGATCGCTCCTCCGGATAGTGATAAAGGTCCCCGGCCAGAACGACGGGTCCGGCCTTGGCGAACTTGATGAAAAGCGATTGGTGACCTGGCGTGTGCCCGGGCGTGAATTTGATTACGACAGTGCCGTCACCGAATACATCGTGGTCCTGATTCTTCACGACGATCGATTTGGCGTTTTGCAGTTTCGCATAATTGGCCGGAGCGGCCTGCCGCGGCCCCGGTGTGGTGAACATCGCATCGCGTTCTGCCTGTTGAACAATCCAGGTCGACGACGCGAACTCGTTCGCGTTCGCCGTGTGATCCGTGTGGTAGTGAGACATCGCGATGAAATTAATGTCGGACGGCTTGTATCCAAGCGCCGCCATCTGCGGCAACAATTTGCGGGTAGATGTGAACACGCCCTGTTTACCGGGTGAGCCGTCCGCAGGAAAAGCCGCATCTGGAATCTGACCGACGTCCCACGCGAGCGTTCCCCTCGGATGAACAACCAGATAACACGGCGTTATGAAATCGATGGAACCTTTGATCTCCTCCGGCTTCAAGTCGTATGAAGAGGGATTCATCGAGCCGATGGTGCCGCAATCGAGAACGTACAATCGTACCGATGGCGGCGGCGCCGGCCGTGTTTGAGCGCTCACGCGAGGTAGAGCCAGCGATATCACCGCCACTGCGGCAGCTAGCGTCAGAACGGAAAGTGTTCGCATTCTCATGCGGCGCAGCATATCAAACTCCTTAAGATGGCTGTGACATTCCAATTCGCTCTTGCGGCACTATTTCGGAAGTGCCTTTTAGCCCTCAATCCTGATATAAGGATTGGACTATAGGGAACACGTAAATCATGGCGGATCAGTTCAATAGGCTTCGGACACGCAGGGATGTATTGAAGGTCGCGATAGGCGCGGCGGGGATGGTCGCGGCAGCGCCGATTTTGGGACCTGGACGCGCTGCGGCGCAAGGGACTGCAGGCGCGAACACGGTCAAATTGGCCGATGATTTGTTCATCGTCCAGATGCCAAATGAAGCGAATGTCATTGCGCAGACGGACGCAAAAGGCGTTCTGCTGGTCGATGGGGGATCGGCGGCGGGATCGGATGCGCTGCTGAAGGCGGTTTCAGGCCTGCCTGGCGGCGGCACCGTTCATACCTTATTCAACACCCACTGGCATCCCGAGCAGACGGGCTCGAACGAACGACTCGGGATGGCGGGCGCGACGATCATAGCGCACGAGAATACGCGGCTCTGGCTGACGCAGAACGTGACGCCACCGTACAGCGGTGGGAAAACCTACAAAAAACTGCCGAAGATTGCGCTGCCGAACAAGACTTTCTATACGACGGGCAAAACCGACAACGATGTGCGGTACGGCTATATCGCGGACGCGGCGCATACCGATGGCGATATCTACGTCTACTTCCCGAAACAGAATGTGCTCGCCGTAGGCGATGCGGCGTCTGGTGCGGGCTGGCCGGTCGTGGATTGGTGGACCGGAGGGTGGATTGGCGGCATTGTTGGTGGTCTGGCGCGGTTGCAGACGGTGGCCAATGCAGACACGAAGATTGTGCCGGCGCGCGGCGCGGTCCTGAGTCTGGCGGATCTCAAGACACAGTACGAGATGTTCAGCACGATCTACGGACGGCTGAGTCAGATGATCAATGCCGGGAAGGGCCCGAGTGAGGGTGTCGAGGCCAAGCCGGCGAAGGAATTCGAAGCGAAGATGGGAAATCCTGATGAGTTTATCCGCAGAGCGTTCGAGAGTTTGTGGGCGTATGTGTCGCCGGATGCGTAGCGTCACGACGACTGGATCCCTCACCCGGCCTTCGGCCACCCTCCCCCGGACGGGAGAGGGCACGCGCGAGTAGGTGAAGCAAATTATGAAAAAGGCACTAATCGTTATCGTTGGTCTGGGGTTGGCGGGAGTGTTTGTGGCTACACCGAAGCCGCAGGGCGCGGCCGGCGTTGCCCAAACCTCTTCAGCGACAGGCACCGCGCAGCTCGAGACAATGAAACAATATTGCGCGACGTGTCATAGCGACAAGGCGAAGATGGCGGGCGTGAGCTTCGAGGGAGTCACTGCGGCGAGTATCGCGGAGCATCCCGAAGTCTTCGAGAAGGCCGTCAAAAAAGTTCGCGGACGTGTGATGCCGCCGCCGGGCGCGAAGCAACCCGATGCGAAATCCGCCGACGCGCTTGTTGCATTCCTGGAGGACACGCTCGACAAGTCGGACACCAAACAGCACATTCGCGACAAGATTGTGCTGCACCGGCTGAATCGCAAGGAATATGCCAACGCGATTCGCGATCTGCTGCATACCGAGTTTGATGCAGAGCGCACGTTGCCTCCAGACGATTCGGTTGATGGCTTCGACAATATTGCGACCGGCCTGCAAGTGTCGCCATCTTTCATCGAGCAGTACACGATCTCGGCCTACCTGGTCGCCGTGAAGGCCATTGGCAAGCCGGACGCCCGCACCTCCGGATGGAGCTTCCGCGCCGGGCCGGGCTCACAGCTCACCCACGTCGCGGGACTTCCGCTCGGCACACGCGGTGGTGTCCTGGGTCAGGTCGATCTTCCCTCGGATGGCGAGTACGTCGTCAATATCCCGGATCTTGCCACGCACATCTGGGGCAATGGCATGGAGTACGAGAACCCGCTGATCGTGACGCTCGACAACAAAGTCGTCTACGAAACCGTGATCGGCGGCGAAGAAGACATGAAGCAATACGACCAGATCCTGGATGGCGCTCTGGATCGCGTCAATGCCCGCTTGAAGAACATCAAATTCCAGGCCACCGCGGGCCCACACAAAATCGGCGTGACGTTCAGGCGACGGACGTTTGCTGAGTCTGACGATCAGCAGGAAATCTTTGGTCCCGGCGGCGGACAGGATCGCCTCTATCGCATTCCCTCGTTCCAGCTTCAGGGTCCGTTCAATGCAAAAGGTCTCAGCGCGACGCCGAGCCGCGATCGAGTTTTCACATGCCATCCGGATAAAGGCACCAATGCGGCGACATGCTCGAAGCAGATTATCTCGACGATTGCAAAGCGCGCGTATCGGCGTGCCACTACTGACGCCGATATGAAAGAGCTTCAGGTTTACTACGACGACGGCTTCAAGCAGGGCGGATTTGAGTCCGGTATCCGCAGCGCAATCACCGGAATTCTGGCGAGCCCGTTCTTCCTCTATCGCGGGGAGCGTATACCTGCCAACCTCAAACCCGGAGACACCTACAAGATTTCCGATCTGGAACTCGCGTCGATGATGTCGTTTTTCCTTTGGAATACGATTCCCGACGACGAACTCCTGGATCTTGCCATCGCGAACAAACTCAGCGCCCCTGCGACACTCGAGAAGCAGGTGAGACGCATGCTCGCGGATCCTCGGTCCGACACACTCGGAAGCAACTTCACACAACAATGGCTCGAGATGAAGCGTCTCGACGAAATCGTGCCGGATTCAGTGGTGTTTCCGTATGCCTCGGGAAGAAACGATCCAAGGGAGGATTTCCGGACGGAGCTGTCGTTGTTTGCCGACAGTATTTATCGGGAAGACCGAAGCGTGGTCGAGTTGTTGAGCGCGAATCATACGTACCTGAACGAGCGCGTCGCCCTGCACTACGGGATCACCGACATCAAGGGAGATAAGTTCCGCCGGGTCGAGTTGAAGGATTCGACCCGCTGGGGACTGCTCGGCAAAGGCGCAATCCTGATGGCTGCTGCGTACCCGAACCGGACATCGCCGGTATTAAGAGGGGCGTTCATTCTGAAAGACATCCTGGGAGTGCCGCCTGCGATGCCCCCCGCGGATGTGCCGACGTTGAATGACGCGGACATCGGGACGCAGAAAGCGCTGACAGTGAGAGAACTGATCGCGAAGCATCGCGCCAGCCCGACGTGTTCGTCGTGCCACGCGGTGATGGATCCGCTGGGCTTTGCGCTGGAGAACTTCGACGCGGTGGCGCAGTGGAGAGATCGGGATCGGTACGCAAACCAGGCGATCGACTCGGCCGGCGAACTGCCGGACGGCACGCAGCTGAAGGGGCCCGATGATTTGAGAAAGGCCCTGCTCAGGAAACCAGACCAGTTTGTGCAGACGTTTACCGAGCGGCTGCTGATGTACGCGACGGGAAGCAAGACCGAGTACTACGACATGCCGACGGTGAGACGAATCGTCGATGCTTCAGCGAAGGATGGGTATCGGTTCTCGTCGATTGTGAATGGGATCGTCGGAAGCGAACAGTTCAGAATGAGACGGGTTCCGGCGGTGGTGCCGGCGACGGCGAGCAAGTGATAGATCGGAGAGCTTTGTGATTGATGAACTATGAATTGATATTTGTGAAGTTTCGGGGAAGCGCGTTTTCCACCTCACAAATATCAGCTCATAGTTCATCAATCACAAAGCTCCCCCCAAGGCTGCTTTGGGGGATCTGTAGGGGCAGCCAAGGCGAAAAGTTCCCCTGAATCAGACATTAGGTTAGGATGTAGGAATCAAACGGCTACATAAGCGGAGATACGACATGTATATATCCAAAAAGCATCTTTCACGACGTACAGCTCTGAAGGGCATTGGTGCCACCATCGCGCTGCCACTACTCGATGCGATGCAACCCGCCGCAACCGCGTGGGCGCAAACTCCGGCAGGCAAGATCCCGCCGCGCTTCGCCTTCATCGGATTCCCGCACGGCGCCATCATGAGTAAGTGGGTGCCCGCGGAAACCGGCGCCAACTTCACCATGTCGTATATCCTCGAGCCGCTAAAGCCGTACCAGAAACACGTCACCGTCGTGTCGGGCCTCCGCAACAAACCCGCGGAAACTCCCGAGCCGCATGGCTACATCGAGCAAGGCTGGCTGACCTGCGTCAAGCCGTGGGACTTCGGCAAGGCGGGCCCGGACTCCGGCGTCAGCGCCGACCAGATCCTCGTGCGGCACATCGGTCAGGAAACCCGAGTGCCGTCTCTCGAGTTGAGCACGGCGCCCGGCGGCACACGCGTCGCATGGCGCACGCCGACACAGTCGCTGCCCCAGGAAGGAAACCCGCGGTCTGTCTTCCAGAAACTCTTCGGTTATGGCGATACCGAGAAGGAACGCGCCGACATTCTCCACGAGACCGGCAGTATCCTGGATCGCGTCACGGGACAGGCGTCGCGGCTGCAGGCCAACCTTGGTACGAGCGATCGCGCCATCGTCAGCGACTACCTCGACTCGGTGCGCGAGATCGAACGCCGCGTCGAAATGGCCGAGAAGGCCGACAACAGCGCGCTCGACATTCCGGATGCGCCGATCGGCACACCGAACGACCTCGGCGCACACATGAAGATGATGTACGATCTGATGTCGCTGGCGTTCCAGGCGGATATCACACGGGTGATCACGATCTCGCTCGATCGCGAAGCCAGCATGCGGACCTACAACAACCTCAACATCTCGGAAGCATTCCACCCCTTGTCCCATCACGGGAACAATGCCGCAAAGATGGACAAGCTCGCGGACATTCAGAAATATCTCACGAGCCAATTTGCGGAATTCGTGAAGCGTCTTGAAGCGACCAAGGACGGCACGGGTACCTTGTTGGATCACGCAACGATTCTCTTCGGCAGCAACATGAGCGACAGCAATCGTCACAACAACGATCCGCTGCCATCGGTGCTCGTCGGCCATGCGAACGGACGCATCAAGGGCGGACAGGCCCTGAAGTATCCCCAGGATTCGCGTCATGCGGATCTGCTCCAGACCATCTTCGATCGGAACAACATCCCGGTAAAGTCGATCGGCGACAGCAACGGCCCGTTGTCGGAGGTCTAAAACATGCGC
>Ga0068863_100001118_pt1 | contig 26770 bp, 24 predicted proteins | sample KBSSwiS62_FD_66596 | JGI IMG/M metagenome (GOLD analysis project Ga0068863, IMG submission 66596) | Switchgrass rhizosphere microbial communities from Kellogg Biological Station, Michigan, USA - KBS Switchgrass S6-2 | ecosystem: Host-associated > Plants > Roots > Rhizosphere > Soil ... | reverse complement strand
AACGCAGGGGCAATGGCAGGGGCAGGGACCGGATTCCCCGGCCAAGGCCGTTGTTTTGCAGGTCCAAAAGGCCTTGGGAGCGCGGTCTCTGGAGCAGCTTGAGCGTATTTTTACGCTGGCGGAGGAAAGGCGTGAGGAGGAAGGGGTTTATATTGGGCCGCGGGACCCGGCCCAGCAGGAGTGGCGTTCCGGCAATGGCTTTGATTTGATGCCGCTGGTGATCGGTGGGGATGAATGGGCGCGGATCGAGGCGGGGCTGATCCAGAGGGTCAAGGTCTGGAATCTTTTTCTCCGGGATATTTACAGCGGCCAGGAAATTCTCAAGGCCGGGGTCCTGCCGTACGAAATTGTTTACGCGGACCCCAATTTTCACCGGGGTTGTGCGCGGTTGCCGGGAGTCACGGCGAACTATCTCCAATTGACCGCTTTCGATCTCCAGCAGGACATGCGCGGCCAGTGGATGGTGGTTGAGGACCATCTCGGTGTCGCCGAGGGCGCCAGTTACGCGCTGAAGAAACGGCAGGTCCTGCGCCAGGTCGCTCCCTGGCTTTTCGAGGGCCTGGAAATTTTGCCCATTGAAGATTTTGCCGCGCAAGTCATGGATGTCCTGCAGGAGTTGGTGCGTATTCCGGAGGGGCGGGCCCGTGGCGTTCTCTTGGCGCAAGGGAGCACCGACGATCATTATCTCGACCACGCAGCATTGGCTCGTCAGATGGGTGTCTCCATTGTCCAAGGGAGCGATCTCGTCGTGCTCGACAGCCGGCTTTTCCTCAAGACCATTGCGGGAGTGGAACCGGTGGATGTGGTGCTGCGCCGGCTTTCGACTTCCCTGCTCGACCCGGTCACCTTTGATCCCGCGAGCCGGTTTGGCGTTCCGGGGCTGCTTTCCTGCGTGCGCAAGGGATCGCTCGCCATGGCCAACGGTCTCGGTTCCGACCTGGCCAACAATCGCGCGCTGGCGGCGCATCTTCCGGCGATCATTGAATATTATTCCGGCGAGAAACCACTGCTTCCGTCGCCGCATGTCCTGGAGTTGCGCGACATCGACGTCCGGGAGGAAGTTGCCGACAAACGGGATGCCTACGTGATTCGCCATGCCTGGAAGCGGGGGCCGTCCCACGAGTGGATCATCAAGCATATGCCGGCGCATGAATGGAACCGGTTCTGGCTGCAAGTCGAGGCCGCGCCGAGCGAATACGTGGCGCACAAAGTGCCGACGCAGAGCGTTCATCCGTGCTGGACCGCCACCGGTTCCCGCACGATGCCGGCGACGGTGCGAGCGTTTGCGCTCGGGCAGGACCGGATTTCGCCCTGCGCCCTGGCGTGGACCGGTGCGGCGTCATCGATGGCGACCTCGGTGGTGCAGATGGCGGACCGGATCAAGGACGTTTGGATCTTGCGCGCGTCACCGGCTCCCTCGGTCAGTGACCACGCCCAGGCGGAGGAAGCGCCGAAACGGTTGCGCCTGACGAGCCGCGTGGCCGAGTCGCTCTTTTGGATGGGGCGTTATGCGGAACGTGCCGAAGTGACGACGCGGCTCCTGAGCATCGTCCAGATGCAGCCATGGCCTTTGGCGGGAAACGCCGCGGCGGTGTCGCGACAGCCTCTTTGGGCGGCCCTGGCGGCGATCACCGGTCATGCGCCTGATTTTTTCCTGAAGCCGGCGGCTTCCCCCAATAATCCCCGGGAGATTCCATCATACTTCCTGCTCGACCGCCGCCATGCGGGTTCGGTCCTGTCGTCGCTTTCGTCCTGCCGGCAAAACGCCGAAAACATCCGGGAACATTTTCCGCCGGAAGTCTGGTCCGTGCTGAATCATCTTTACCTGGAAATCGCAATGTACGCGGAGCAAACCCCCGCTGACAAAGTGCGGATGGTGCTGGAAGACCGCTCGCTGCACCACGACATCATCACCCATCTCGACGAGCTTACCGGCGCCCTGGAAAAGCACATGCTGCACAACGATGCCTGGCATTTCTGGCAACTGGGCGTCTATGCGGAACGCAGCCTGATGACGATCCTGACCTTGAAGGAGGTCCTGGCCCCGGAGGTTGATGGTGTGGCGAAGATCGGCCCGGTCAGCAGTTCCAATCTCGACTTTCTGCTGCAGATGCTCGCCGGGCAGTATGCGTATCGCAGTCTTTATCACGCGCGACCGGTCGCGGCACGAGTGGCCCGCCTGCTGTTGCAGGACCCGGAGTTTCCCCGGTCTGCCCTCTTTTGCCTGGAAGGGATGAAGCGGGCCCTGAACGCCACGTTGGGTGAGCGTCCGGTCAAGGGATCGGACACGCCGCTCAAGCATTGCGGGCGCGTGATCATGGAGCTCAACTTCATCGACATGGCCACTTATTTTCCGCGCGCGGAGAATGGCGGCGGTGCTGCCGCGGCCGATGACGATCTCTCGGACATGCCCACACCGGAGTTTCCGCAAAAGCTGTCGGAGTTGAACGAATTGCTCCTCGATTTCAACGTCCTGATCTCCGACCATTACCTGGACCACCAAGTGGTCTTCCGCGAGCCTGAACTCTTTGACCTCTCGAGCCCGCGATGATCTTCAATATCGTCCACACCACCGCCTACGAGTACTCGGCCCCGGCGATCGAATCGTTCACCGAGCTTCGCGTCCGGCCGCGCCAGAGCAACCGGCAGATCGTGCATCATCACGTGACCGAGGTAACACCCCGCGCGGCGCTGGAAGAATTCACCGATTACTACGACAACATGGTCGAGTGTCTTTCCGTTCCGTACCGGCACAAGACCCTGACTGTCACCTCGCGCAGCACGGTGGAAACGTTGCCGCACAAGGACGCGCTGAGCGGGCTCGACCTGACCGTCAGCGAAGCCGTGCGCCTCTACTGGCCGCAACGCCGCGAGTTGTTCGATTTTCTCATGCCCTCGATCCACGCACCGATCACGCCGGAGGTCGAGGCGATGTCGAAGGAACAACTGCCGAGCAGTGGTTCGTTCTGCGACGGGATCAAGGGGCTTTGTTCCCACATCTACGAGACCTTCACTTATATGCCCGGTGTGACCGATATCCGCACGCCGCTCTCGGAGGTGCTGCGCAAGCGCCAGGGGGTATGCCAGGATTTCGCGCACTTAATGATCGCCTTGTTGCGGGCGGCGGGTTTGCCGGCGCGTTACGTCAGCGGCTATATCGAGACCGAGTCGGTGCGGGGCAACAGCGACCTGGTTGGCGCGACCGCGAGTCACGCCTGGGTGGAAGTCTATCTGCCGAGCGGTCTCTGGGTCGGCATTGACCCGACCAACGACATGCTTGAGGGCGAGCGCCATGTGCAGATCGGGATCGGTCGCGATTATCACGACGTGCCGCCGCTGCGCGGAGTCTTCAAGGGCGCGAAACGCCAGCAACTTTCCGTCATGGTGACGGTCTCCCGCACGACGGGGGAAATGGTGACGGGCTAAGCCATGTCCGCCCCGGACAAAACCGACGGGCCCAAGCCTTGGTACCATCTCAGCCTCGGCAAGCAGATGGTGACCGGGCTGGTCGTCGGCACGTTGGTGGGCTGGACCGGACGTGAGTGGACGAAGGCGGACCCGGCTGCGCTGCACGACTTCCTGGCGTGGATCGCCTTGGGCCGGGACATTTTCCTGCACCTGATCCAAATGATGATCGCGCCGCTGGTCTTTGCCAGCATTGTGCAAGGGATCGCGGGGCACGAGGACATGAAGAAGGTCGGGCGCATTGGGGTAAAGGCGCTGGTCTATTTTGAGGTGCTGACCACGATGGCGCTCGCGGTTGGGTTGTTGATGGTGAACCTGCTCCATCCTGGTGCCGGTATTGTCCTGACGGGCGACACCAGCACATTGACGGCGATGGCGCAGAACAAGCCGCTCACGGTGATCGAGACGATCCTCCACATTTTCCCCAAGAGCATCATCGATGCGATGGCGCGGGGCGATGTGCTGCAAATCGTCGCATTCTCGGTCATCTTTGCGCTGGCGGTCTCCGCGGCGGGCGAAGCGGGCAAGCCGGTCCTCCTCTGGTGTGACAGCCTGCGTATTGTCATGTTCAAGTTTGCAGGCGTCATCATGACCGTCGCGCCCTTTGGTGTCGCGGCCGCGATTGCGGTGACGGTCGGCGAACAGGGACTGATGTCGCTGCTGGGACTGGGCAAGTTATTGCTGACGCTCTATCTCGCGCTGATTGTCTTTGTGGTTGTGGTGATGGGAGCCGTGATCTGGCTGGTAAAGATACCGTTCATGCCTTTCGTGCGGGCGGTGCGAGATCCTTTTCTTTTGGCCTTTGCCACGGCGAACAGCGAGGCGGCCTTGCCCGGCGCGTTTGCCAGGATGGAGCGCCTCGGTGTCCCGCGCGGCATTGTCGGATTTGTCCTGCCGATGGGCTATTCGTTCAACCTGGACGGCTCGACGCTGTATCTCGCCGTGGCGGGGGTTTTCATTGCGCAAGCGGCGGAAGCGGCGAGTGGTGTCCACTTCGGGATCGGGCAGCAAATCACGATGATGCTCATGCTCATGTTGACCTCCAAGGGTGTGGCTGCGGTGCCGCGAGCTTCCCTCGTGGTGTTGATCGCAGCGCTCCAATCGTTCAATCTTCCCTTGGCCGGCGCAGCGATGATTCTGGGCGTCGATGCCTTCATGGACATGGCGCGCACCTCAGTCAATGTTCTCGGCAATTGCCTCGCCAGCGCGGTCATCGCCCGTTGGGAAGGGGAGTTTGACGACAAGGCCGCAGCAAGAGAATTTGGCAGTAATCAATCCTGAAAGGATTGAACGAGTAGCCTTACCAGAAGAGTTTGCCCGAGGCGGTGAGAATGCAACCCAATGCGGCAAGGAAAAGAAGCGGCGCCCACGTAAGGCCCAGGCAGTAGAAAGGAAAGCGCGGGGTCTCAAATTCGATCGGATAGATCCAAAAGGCGACCAGGCTGAAGGCCGACGCGGCCACGGAAAAAACCAGGTAGGCAAAAAAACGGCCACAAGGCGCAGTGATGTTAGCGAATTTCGTTCCCACGCAATCGACCGCAAAGGTGTTGAGGGACGGATAGGCCAGGCTGAGCAGAGCCAGAACGGCCAGCAGCAGCGATAGCCCGTTAAGACTCCGATAGGCTAACGTCATCGCAATTCCAGTTCCTCCTCGAATTGGGTCAGATTGCGCACACCCGTCTTGCCGACAATGACCACGTCTTCGATGCGTACGCCGCCGACGCCGGGATAGTAGAGTCCCGGTTCAACGGTGATGCTGAGGCCGGTAAAGAGTTTGCCTGCGCCGAAGCGGGGTGATTCGTGCAGATCGAGGCCGAGGCCATGTCCCACGCCGTGGAACATTCCCACCCAGCGGCCCTTGCGCTGTTCGGTTGGGTACCCGGCCTCCTTGAAGCGGACGATCAATTCCTTTTGCAAAGCGGTGCCATCGGCGCCTTCGCGCATCTGCTGCATCACCCATCGTTTGCCCTCCTGGACAGTGGCATATTGTTTTCTGAGTGCCTCGGAGGCGCGGCCCCGCACGACGGTGCGGGTCAGGTCGCCGAAATAATGATTGCGCGCATGGCGGGGAAAAATATCGAGCACGATGGCCTCGTTGGTCCGGAGCGGGCCATGGCCGCGCTCATGCGGATCGCAGCCTTGTTCGCCGCCCGCGACGATGGTATTGGCGGGGACGCCCCCGGCGTGCAGCACGGCGGAATCCATCTCGGCGCGCAGACGCTCCGAGGTGAGGGGAAGCTTGTTCCATTGCAGGAATCCGCGCTTGTCGCCGCGGCTGGTCTTGAGGACATCGATACCGCGGCGCAGACCGGTCTCGGCGACGCGCAGGGCCGTGGTCAGCGCGGTGATTTCTTCCCGGGACTTGCAAACGCGCTGCGGAAAGAAAGGTTGATCGGAAACAGTGAGTTTCAGGCCCTTCGCGCGGAGTTTTTCGAGCAGACCTGCGGGAAATTGCTCGGGCACGAGAAAGGACTTGATCCGGTATTTCGTGGCGATGCCGCTGACGACGGCGACAGCGGAGGAGTCCTTGGGCTGCGCGGGAAGAAATTCTGCGAGGCCATGCACCTGCGTCACGCGAGCAACAGGCCGGGCACGGTCGATTTCCAAGGGCGACAGGGCGACATGGGTCTCGTTCTGCACCTCCCACCAGATAAAGGGATCGTCGGCATAGAAACGGGTCGCATAAAGCAGGTCGGCATCATGGCCGCTGGCCGCGACCATCAATCGGGCGGTGCTCATATTCGCCTAAAAAAGCAGGTCGGGTCTGGCTTGTCGAGGGAGGGATTCCACAAAGAGAATTTGTCGGATTCCGGGCAAGGAGATAAGCTCAGTCATGTCCATCGCCACCCGCACCGGAGACATGGGGAAGACCAGCCTGATGTACGGGCGGCGGGTCGACAAATTCGATTTGCGCGTTGAGACTTACGGCACGGTCGACGAGCTGAACGCCGCGCTCGGCATGGCTCGTGCGCAGGCCGAATTGCCGCTGGTGAAGGAGGAACTCCTGCTTATTCAAAAGCAACTTGTCGCGTTGATGGGCGAGCTGGCGGTGGCGCCGGAAGATGCGGAGCGGTACGCCAAGGACAAATATCCCAAGTTGCAACCGGAGATGCTGACGCACCTCGACGACCTGGTGGCAAAAATCGAGAAGGGAAAAATCACCTACGACGGCTGGGCCACGCCGGGGGCGAATGTGGCCTCCGCCGCGCTCGATGTGGCGCGGACGATCTGCCGCCGGGCGGAGCGTTTGGTGACCCAATTGGCGACGGCGAACGAGATCGATCTTCTCGTGATCAAATACCTGAACCGACTCTCGGACCTGCTCTGGCTGATGGCCCGCTATACGGAGACTCAGCTCGGCTCGTCACCGGTCTGAGGAACGTGAAGGTACGCGAGGGCATCTCTCGCGTTGTCCCGCAGGCTTTGGATCGCTTGTGCCAGGTCGGGTTGGCTGAACACCGCCGTGCCAGCGACGATGACCTCGGCGCCAGCCCGCGCTGCGTCCCAAATGGTATACTTATCGAGCCCGCCATCGACTTCGATGTCGTAGGTGTAGTTGTGCTCGCGGCGCAATTCGACCGCTTCCCGGACCTTGTCCATCATGTCGGGCATGAATTTTTGGCCGCCGAAACCGGGCTCGACCGTCATGATGAGCAGGCGATCGATGCGTCCCAGGTGTTCGGCCGCCGCGGAAAGGGGAGTCTTCGGCTTGATGGAGAGACCGCACTTGACGTCGAAATCCCTGATTTCGTGAAGCGCCGTGTAGATCGTGTCCTGGCACTCGAGGTGAATGGTGATGTTGGCGGCCCCGGCTTCGCAGAAGGAGGTGATGAATTTCCGGGGGCGCGAAAGCATCAAATGCACATCGAGGGGCAGCTTGGTATGGGCCCGGATCGTCCGCATGATGGCGGGGCCAAAGGAAATGTTGGGGACGAAATGGCCGTCCATGATGTCGACATGAAGCATGTCGGCCCCGGCCTGCTCGACGCGGGCGAGATCGGCGCGCAGGTAACCGAAATCGGCGGAGATGACCGAGGGGGCGATGAGAACCGGTTTCATGGAGGACTAATAGCTTTTGTTCACCCGTGCCGCCGCGGCGCGGTCGAGGTACCACGTCTTGGTTCCGTCGAGGGGTTGCACGCGCTGCACGGGATAGAGATCCGCTTTGCGGTCGGCCACGAGCACGTTGTGGAGCATGTCGGTCTTATCCGCACCCGCGACGAGGAGCATGACGGAGCGGGCGGAGTTCAGGACGGGGAAGGTGAAGGTGATCCGGAAACTCTTGAATTTCTCCACCCAATTGGCGACGACCCAACGCTCTTTTTCCTCGAGGGCCTTGCTGTCGGGAAAGAGTGAGGCGGTGTGCCCGTCCGGCCCCATGCCCAGGAGGATCACATCGAAGCGGGGACAATTGTTGAACCGCAGCACGGCATTGAAAAAGGTGCGCATTTCCACGTCGTAGTCGGCCGCCGTCATGTTGGCATCGGGCAATTCGGCGCGCACCCGATGCACGTTCGCGGCGGGCACGAGGCCCGAGGAGAGCAGGGTGGTCGAGACCATGAGATAATTGCTGTCGAGATGGCTCGGGGGAACGTGCCGCTCATCGCCGAAAAAGAGATGGGTCTGCGCCCAGGGAAATTCGCGGTAGGCCGGATCGGTGGCCAACAGGGTATAGAGTTTGCGGGGAGTCGAGCCACCTGCGAGTGACAGGGTGAAAATACCCTGCTCGCTCACGGCGCGTTGGGCTTGTTGAAGGAGTTCAGTCGCGGCGGCCTTGGCCAGCGCGTCGGCATCAGCGTAAATATGGCGGGTTTCCTGGCTCACGCTCCTTATCTTACCGGCGCGGACGAGGCACGCAAGCTGTCCGTTCATGGGCAAAGCGCAAGGCGTACGGTATCCGGCAGGTGCTTAACGCCTGCGCCCGTGTCCAAACGGGGGGGGGAAGGAGGAACGCCTTCACCGGGAAAAAAGTGGCCCGACTAGGATTCGAACCTAGGACCAAGTGATTAAGAGTCACCTGCTCTACCGCTGAGCTACCGAGCCTTTTTCCGTCGAACGGAAGGGTTAGTATGCAAGCTCTGCCGAAAATGGCAAAGAAATTTGGCTATCGCTTCGTTACTATTTGGGCCAATCCTTTTCCGGCAGGACAGGATAGACCCAATAGGTGTTGTCGATCAGGGTGGGGGGGCCGAGTCTTTGGGCCAAAGCCACACATACTTCTTCCGGAAGTCCTGATGGAAAAAGATGTTGTTGCCCGGATACCACCGAAGTCCACGTTTTGGGGTCGGTGCCGGGCATGGGCTCACCCACAATGACGGCCGCCGTATGGCGTAACGAATCGATTATCGGGGCCTGGTCATACGGACGGACAAATCCTTCCATGACCCAGACACTCATGCGGTTTGCGGCAGGCCAGCCCATGAAATGATGCCACCCGGAGCCCACGCCAATGACAAAGATCGCATTTTTGTTTTCCTTTCCGGACCTTAATTGGTCCACGACCTTTTTTACTTCAATGATACGGGCCGCTTCGCGATCTGTGGCCCAGAGCTTGTCACCGGTGGGCATGGTCAGGAGATGGGTGAAGTTGGTTGATGGCAGCTTTACCGTGCGATGGATCGCGACAAACGAAGCATAAAAGAAAACGAGGGCAACCGCGAAGCGAGGGAAGCCGGGCAATCGGTTCCATGCCCAGGCAGAAGCCAATACAGCGATCCAGCAGTTCTCATAAACCAGCCAGACATTCCTAAAGTACATGAAGAGACCCAGAACAAAGAAAAGACCCAGGAACAGAAATGCGCCGGGATGGTCCATTTCGTTGCGGGTTCTCGTTGGCTTTTGTTGACGCACGACCCTGACGATCATGGCCAGGATGAGGGCCAGGGCGAATAACGGTCCCATTTGGAGGGCGAGAAAATTCTTGAGTCCGAGCCATTGCGGCCAGCGGAGACCCGAGTCAACGTTGTAGATCGCATAGTTGGCCGTCATATAGAGGGGCCAAAGAACATCGAGGGCATTGCGCCATGGCAGCCAGAGGCCTAAAAATATTGCCCACAGCAAGGTGACTCCTGCGTAACCAAGAATGAGCGCCAGCCAACGGGGAATCAGTTCGCGCCAACCCACAGGCCGGAGACAGGCCTCAGCCAGTATCCAGGCTGCCATGGCGACAATTCCTCCCCCAAACTTCACCACTTGCATTGCACCCATGAGGGCTCCGGCCACGGCCAGGCTGCGGTAGGTTGTCGATGCCGTGGGTCTCCAGGCCAGGGCGACAGCCAGCAACATCATTCGTTCCGGGGCAATATGGGCGGTCCTTCCGCAGCAGAGTAGTGCGGGGCCGATGAACACAAGGAGGAAAAGAGCGGACGACTCCACGTTCAAGCAATGGCGCAACAAAATCCAGGCCAGGACAACGGTCAGGAGGCTCTCGACTTGTTGCATGCGCGCGAGAGTTTCCGGAGTATTTCCGAACAAGGTCGCCAGCCATGCATAGGAATAAGCCGGGAACACTCCATATTGAGAGAAAACATCGGCATAGAGTGTCTTGCCCTGGTTCAATTCATCCGCGAGCCAAAGGTTGCAGGAACGTTCGCCGAAAAAATTGTCAAATGCCGTCGTCGGGGTCATGCGAAAAAAGACTTCCGACAACAAAGCCAGAGAGAGAAAGACGATAATAGTTAGCAGGCGGCCTCTGTTCATGCTTTGCTCACTTGATCAAAAGGTAGGCTGGGCGAGAGGAGCCTATCAATGTGAATCCGACCGCAGATGGGGGCGGGCAGATCAATTCGATGCGACCGAGAGCTTGGTAGGGTCAGCCTCAAGGGGGCGGCCAAAGGCGCAAAAGCGTCCCTTGTGCCGGACCAGTCCGAGCCAGGTTCCGTAACCGCCACTCGGTTTGTGGGGATCGAAAACGTAAATATCAGGGCCGCCGTTCCGCCGGTTGTGCATGCCGCCGCGGCTGGATTGGGATCCCACCATGATCCATTCGCCTTTCTCGTTGGTGCCCAGAAAAATCATCACATGGGTGATCGGTGGTTGGCGCTCGGGCTGGTAGGTGTTTTCCCAGAAGAGAAGATCGCCCGGTTTGAGTTTCTCACGGAGGAATGCCATGTCGGCATAACCGGTGGAGTCCTGCGGAACGTCCCACGCCTTGTTTTGCAGGTGGAGATAATAGTACTGGTCCGAAGCCGTGCGGGGAAGTTGGAGGCCGGTGGTGACTTTGTAGAGGTAGCGGGAGGTATTGGAACAATCCATCGCCCAGGCATGCGCCTCGCCGGGCGGCCGCCAGCTTTCATCGTACTCGATGCCCTGGCTGCTGAGCGTGAGCGCCTCCTTCATAAACCGGCTGGCCCAATCACCCGACATCGCCGGGGAGGAGGAAGGGGTGGAGGAGGAGGTGAAAAACGAATTGCGCCCGCCTTGCTTGGAGGACGAGGGATTCGTGAAGATGGGCGTGGATGAAGCTGTGGCTGGAGCGGGTTTGACCAAGGGCGCGAGGACCATCGTCGGGGAGGGGGCGGGCTTGGGCGTCGGAGCGGGAACCGGCGCAGGTTTTGCGGCGGCTGCCAACTTCACCTGTGCCGCTGCATCGGCGCTCATTTCATCCGGGGAAACCAACTCCGCCACGGGGGCGGAAGTCGGCGTCAGGTCCATGACAGGCGCGGAGGAAGAATGGACCGGCGCGGGTTTGTCAGGCGCGGAAGCGGGATCGGGCACAGGGCACGAGGCGAAGGTCGAGGCAGGGATATCGAAGTCCTGCACAGGCTGGGCATGGAGATAGGCCTTGGTGTGGGTTGAGGTCTTGTTCGAGGTTGCCGCCGCCGTTTGTTTCTGGGTAGTGGACGCCGGCATAGCGCTTTTCGCCGAGGGGATCTTCAGGACTTGTCCCGGCTTCACCGTGTTCCTGGTAATGCCGTTGGCTTTCTTGAGCGATTTGATCGTGCAGCCAAATTTTTTGGCAACCAGGGAAAAGGAATCACCCTGGACCACGGTGTAGGTCGCAGGAGCAGCGGCTGTTGTTGTCGGGGCAGGAACAGAAGCGGCTGGGACAACCGGCGCAGGCGTCACCCAAGTAGGAGCGGGCTTTGGCTTGGGGGCCGGCTTGACGGGAATCGTAACCGAATTGTCATTCGGCACGCCAGGTTCGGCAAGAGAGAGAAGAGGACTGGCCGCAAGGAAGACCGTTGCGGTCACGAAAATCGGGGAAAGGCAGATCCGATTAGTCATAGTCCAGAAAGTAAAGCCATTTTTACGTTTTTAAAGTAAAAACTCGGTTTCTTCTCAAAGACACCGATGGTTGTGAGGTTAGCCCAGCACCCTCCACTATGGTCAAGCTTTTCGACGTAACTTATTGCCGCCCCAAGTGATCCAGCGCCTTTTGCATCGGGGCGCCGGAGACCTTGATCATGCCATCCAAGGGACTGGCCATTTCATCGAAAAGGAAGATCGCCGTGGAAAAAGAAATGATGCAGAGAACTAAAGCGACCAGCACCGTCTGGTTGCGGGGTGCAAAAAGCCCGAAACTAATGAAGAGAATAGTGAGCCACGAAAGCAGGACCACGTAGAGCGCCGTCGGGGTCTCCGTCTTCGACTCCTCGATAAGCAGCCAGCGTTCCTGCACCAAGGAGGCGAGAATCTGCCGGGCCTGTTGGGCAAGGGAACGTTGCTCATCAGTAGTTGGATTGAGCGCGGTGAGTTTTTGCTGCACGAGTTGCAGGTCTCCCGCCTTTTCCAGGGTGTCGGCAGCGTCGGAGGTGGCGGGCTTGTCTTTCGGCCAAATATTGTCGACTTCGGCCTGGACCGACTGTCGCAATTCCTCGCGTGCGGGCTTGGCCTCCGGGCCATACTGCGCGAGCACGCGATCGAGCAGGATGATGTTGGCGCCGTTCACGGTGTCCGCGTTGCTGATCGTATCGAATGAATTTTTGGCCGAGGCGACGAGCAGCCCGAGAACAAGCGCAGACAGCGTGGCGATCATTCCCGCGGCCATCTTGATCGTGTCCTTGGAATGATCCGTGAGATGATGCTCCGGCAGGGCGCGCCCGAGAAACAGGCCCAGAAAAAGCCCAATCGTAATGCAGCAAGCGCTGATAAAACCGACCAAGATGGAACTCATTGCATCAATTCTTTCGTCAAAATGTTGTCACCATGAACCGAACAGCCTGAACCGCGAGGGTAGATCGTCGACGGTCAGGAAGGCCAGCTTTTTGGCGAGCTTGTCGGTCAGAGCGGAAATAGGGACTTAACGCTGTTCCGGCGGGATGAGTTTGATGGCTCGGCTCTCGCTGCTCCGGGGCGGGAACGAACTGGGCTGGTCATGCAGCCCCGCTGCTGGCAAGTCGCGGATGAATGGCAGAAGGGAACTTCCCCTCAAGTACCCGCTGGAGATTTCCGGTGCCAGCATTGGGCCGCTCATCCGGTAGATGCTTGCCCAGGAAGGCAGGTGTCCGCCTTTCCTGGAACAAGTCCTTAATCCGTGATGATGTCGTTGAATGTCTTCCCGGCAGGAATCATCGGCAGCACGTGCTCGGTGTGCGGGACCATGATGTCCAAGGCATAGGCACCCTTGGCATCGATGAGCCGCTGCAGTGCGCCTTCGAGGTCCTTTTTGTGCAACACCCGTTCGCAGGGGATGCCGAAGCCCTTGAAGATCGTCGGATAATCGGGGTAGATGCCCGCGCGATTGGCGGGATCGCCCAGATAGGTGTGACCACGATTGGAATCAAAGAAGCGGTCTTCCCATTGCACCACCATACCGAGGTGCTGGTTGTTCAGGATGATCACTTTGGCGTCGATTTTCTCCACCTTAGAGGTGGCGAGTTCCTGCACATTCATGAGGAAGCTGCCATCGCCGTCGATGTCGATGACTTGCTTGTCGGGACACGCCACCTTGGCACCCAACGCACAGGGATAGCCGAAGCCCATCGTGCCGAGTCCGCCGGAGGTCAGGAAGGTGCGGGGTTTGTCGAAGTTATAGAACTGGCCGGCCCACATTTGGTGCTGGCCCACGCCGGTGGTGATGATTGCCTGGCCCTTGGTCATTTCACAGAGCTTCTTGATCACGAGCTGCGGGGCAATCTTGTCGTGATGATCAACGAAGCGAAGCGGCTGGGCTTTTTTCCAGGTCGCGATCTCCTTTGACCAAGCCGGGAAATTTTTTCGGGCACGGCCTTCCTTGCGGATCATCGTGTTCAGGCGGGCGATGGCGTACTTTACGTCGCTGAGGATGGGGAGATGGACATGCTTGTTCTTGTCGAACTCGGCATAGTCGATGTCGATATGAACAATGGTGCCGTGCTTGGCGAACTCGGAGATCTTGCCGGTCACGCGGTCGTCAAAGCGCACACCGAAGGCGAGCAGCAGGTCAGCCTCGTTCACCGCGCGGTTGGCGTAGTAGGTGCCGTGCATGCCGAGCCATTTCAGGGAAAGCGGATGGCTTTCCGGGAAACAACCGATGCCCATGAGCGTCGTCGTCACCGGGATGTTGGTCAGTTCGGCGAACTCCAGCAATTCCTTCGAAGCGCCGGAGGCGATGATGCCGCCGCCCACATAAAGCACCGGCTTCTCGGCCTTTTCAATCAGACCAAGGATTTCATTCAGAGCGAGGTCGTCAGCTTTCTTTTCCGGCTTGTAGCCGCGAAGCTCAACCTTGTTGGGGAAGATGGGCTGCGTTTTGTCCATCTGCTTGTCCTTCGGAATATCGACGATCACGGGGCCGGGGCGGCCACTGTTGGCGATATAAAACGCTTCCTTCACGATGCGAGGAATATCCGCGGCATTGAGGACAAGATAGCTGTGCTTCACGATCGGCAGGGTCATGCCGAAGAAATCGGTTTCCTGAAACGCACCCTTGCCGATATTGCCGGAAGGCACCTGCCCGGTCACCACCACCAACGGAATCGAATCCATGTAGCAGTCGGCAATCGCCGTCACCAGATTGGTCGCGCCGGGACCGCTCGTCGCCATGCACACGCCCACTTTGCCGGTCGCGCGGGAGTAGCCTGCCGCCATGAAGCCACCGCCCTGCTCGTGGCGGGGGAGGATGGTGCGAATCTTTTTCGACTTGGTCAGCGCCTGGTGCAGGTACTGGCTCGCCCCGCCGGGATAGGCAAAAATCGTATCGACGCCCTCGCGCTCGAGGCTCGCAACCAGGACTTCCGCACCGTTCATCAAGGGGCCGCGGTTGGTGGAAGCAGCCGGAGCCGCTTTCTTCGTCTTGGATTTGGTCGTCGCTTTCATAATAGAAGGGGCAATATCCTAAACCCCAATAGACTACTTAGCAACGATGTTTATCGGGTGTCGCGGTGGTTGAGGTGCGACCACGCGGCGACGCCAAAAGATATGTCCCATCGCCAAGGCCAGACCCAGCAGCAGGAGGCTCCACGTGGAGGGTTCCGGGACGACCTGCAATCCCGTCAGGCTGCCAATTTGCTGCGCGTAGGTACTCAACTGTACAAAGCCCGAGACATCGACTGGTCCGCCGGGCGAGCTCTGGCCGTTGACTTCATTGATTCCCGCCAAAATCCACAGATGCCGGGCTTGATCATAGATGAAGTCTCCGCCGCCGGAGTCGCCGCCGACCACCAGGGCGTCGTTGGACGTCACAGTTGAGCCGTTGCTCAAGGTGCCGGTAATAGTGAGGAAATCGTTGGAATTATAGGAGGCGACGGAAATGGGGTAATTGGTCAGATCAACCGTGTTCGCTCCCCACGTCAGCGAGCTGCTGCCTCCATAGCCGAGCATCACCACCTGGCTGGGGAAATCCGTGTCAGAGAAAGCGGCAGGCCCATCGGAACTGAGGACGAGCGGAGCCAGCGTGGGTGCGGTTACGATTTGAAAAAGAATGAGATCGGCCGTGTTGACGCCGTCCGTGATCGCGTGGGTCGTCGAGGGAGAAACCAGATAGGAAGTCCCGCCCAGCGTGAACGTTCCCGTGCCGACATGTCCTGCCGTCGCCACCCAGTTATTTCCTAGATAAACGGCGCTGGATCCGTTGACCTGGCCGACATAATCCGATCCGGTGACTCCGCTGGCCGACCAGCCGGTGTTCCAATTGGTGACTGTGACCGTTCCCGTGACAGCGATGCCGGAGGTGACGATGGCACGAGCCGGACAAAACAAAGCCGAGCCCGCGAGGACGAACAACAGTAGTGCCCGAATCATTCCACTTCTTTTACTGGAATGAACCAAAAAAGGGAAGGCTGGGATGAGAGGTCATGATTGAGGCTAACCGGGACCCAAACCAGTCAGCGCCTAGCAACTCACATCTTTGCCTTCACTGCCGAAGATTGCCAACCGGTCGTCGGTGCTGGTTTTCTGCGCAGATTCGTTCCGGTAATGGTATTGGACAGCCCGGCGGCGGTGCGGGGAGAAGTTGGTCGGCGTGCCGTGCGGCAGAAGCCCGTCGAAAAGCAGGAGACCGCCCGGACGCAGGGGGGCGGCGATAGGATGCAGGCCCATTATTTCGGCGTCGCAGATTTGCCAGTCGCGGCGTTTGAAATGGAGCTTGGGTCCCTCCTTGTGAAGACCGGGCAGGAGGCGCATGCAGCCGTTGTCGACCGTGGCGTCGTCGAGCGCGATCCACACGCCGACGACTCGCGTGCCGATGGGATAATCGAAGTAGGCCTGGTCCTGATGCCACGGTTTTTCGACGCCGATTTTCGGCGGCTTGATCAGCGCCATGTCCTGGAACATGACCGGAGTCTCGCCGAGGATGAGCCGGAGGACCCGTTGGAGCCCGGGATGCCGGGCCATGGCGGCCAGGCGCGGTTCATGGGCGGCGAACCAGGCAAACTTGCGCACCGCATCGAGCCGGTTTTCCAGGGAAAGGGTGGGCAACATTTCACGGGCCTTGCTTTCGTACTGGATGCCGGTGAAGCCTTCGATCTTGCCCATGATCAGGTCGTTCATACCGTCCTTGGCCCCCTGCACTTCCTGCGCAGTGAAGGCGTTTTCAACCGCGACAAAACCATCCCGGCGATACTGTTCCAATGTCGTCTCGTCAAAGGCCTCGAACGTATCAATCGGTTCAACGAGGCCCACAGGTTGGTAGAGTTCCGGGGCATGGGCCGGGACTTCCTGGGCGAAATCAAGGGTGGTGATCATGGACAAAGTCATAGCAGGGAGGATGTATTTTTTGCTATGAACAGAACCGGCAAAGATTTGCACTAATCCGGCATGAAAAAAAATCACCAACTGGCTGGCTTGGACATCGTCTTAAACTTTTCGGCTATCTATCACTGTGCGCCAAACTGGCGGCTCGGCCCGGACTGGGCGCAGGGACTGACCGATTATGATCTCTGGTGTGTCTGGGGCGGGCTGGGACGGATGGTGACCAGCGACGGACCAATCGATCTCTATCCCGGCCTCTGCGTCTGGATGCGGCCCGGGCGCCGGTACGAGGCCACGCATGAAGTGAAAGCCCCGCTGCGCGTGACGGCGGTCCATTTCAATTTGAGGAACAAGACGAGATTGCTCAAGCCATCGGAATTTACGCCCCCGGTCGAGGTCTTCGAACCAGGCACCCCCGGCTATTTCGAATCAGCTCTCGGGCACATCATCGACCTGCGCGCGCAGGGGAAACTTCCCGGCGTGGCCGCGCATCTGTTCAAGTTGCTCCTGCTCGAGATCATGGCCGAAGGCTCGCGAAAAGCTCCCGACAACGCGCTGGACCGTCATCACCAACAGGTCCTGGCGCCCGTGCTGGCGGCAATCCACGCGCAACCGGAACGGCGCTTCACCGTGAAGGAATTGGCGGCGCGGGCGGGCTACAGCGTGGACCACTTTGTGCGTCTTTTCCGGGTGAGGACCGGGCTGTCGCCGAAGGAATTCATGGTCCGCCGACGCCTGGATCGCGCGACCGCGCTTTTGAAAGGATCCTCCCATACCGTGACGCAGATCGCCGATTTGCTCGGCTACCAGGATCTCGGCTTCTTTTCGCGCCAGTTCAAGACGTACCTTGGCACGAGTCCCGACCATTTTCGCCGCGTCGGCCCAGGGATGGTCCGCGTCAGGCAGCCTCGTCGCAGGGAAGTGTAAAGTAGAACGTGGCGCCCACGTCCACCTCGCCCTCGGCCCAGGTCCGGCCACCATGGCGGGTGATGATGCGGCGGACATTTGCCAGGCCGATGCCGGTGCCTTCAAAATCCTCCTGCCGGTGCAGGCGCTGGAAGACACCGAAAAGCTTGTGCGCATAATCCATGGAGAAGCCTGCGCCGTTGTCTTTGACGTGGAAGATCATCTCGTTCTCCTTTTGTTCGCAACCCACTTCGATTTTCGCGTCTTCCTGGTGCTGCGAGTACTTGACCGCGTTGGAAAGCAGGTTCGACCAGACTTGGGAGAGCATGGCCCGGTCGGCGCGGACGTGGGGTAGCGGTGCGATTTGCCAAGTGATCTTCCGGCCATGAACATCGGCAGTCGCGTTGCGGACGGCATCCTGCACCACCTCATTCATGTCGATCTCCGCCTGCTGCATCTCGGCGCGCCCCATGCGCGAAAATTCGAGCAGGTCCTCAATCAACGCGGTCATCCGCTTGCTCGAGTCCAGGATGATGGTCAGGTAGCGTTTGCCCTTATCGCCGAAGGTGGTGGTGACATCCTTGTGCAGCATCTCGGCGAAGCTCTGGATATGCCGCAAAGGCGCGCGCAAGTCGTGCGAGACGGAATAGCTGAAGGCTTCCAATTCCTGCATGGTCTGGGCGAGGTGGTCGTTCGCGGTGCGTAATTTCTGGTTGGCGACGTTCAGCTCCTTCGCCCGCAGGAACATCTCCATTTCCATTTCCGCGGTGCGGTTGCGGAGATCCTCCGTTTCCTTTTGATGCTCGCCGTCGTGTTTTTGGAGCTGTACAAACTCGGTCACATCCTCGACCCGGTGGAGGAGGTAGACCAGTTGGCCGTCCACATCGAAGACCGGGGAATTGACCGGGCTCCAGAATCGTTCCTCGAAGCCGCCGCCCTCCGACTCGGGCCGGCGGATGTCGTATTTCTGCACGGGCATGGTATCGGGCACGTGCGAAGCCAGGACTCGTTCAAGCGAGGCCCGGAGGTTGCTGACGCCGTCGGCCGTAGGATCATTGGGATTGTCCGGGAAAACGTCGAAAATTCCGCGCCCCAGGATTTCCTTCCGTGTCGTCATCGTCGCCTTCAGGTAGGCGTTGCTCACGGCGACGATGGTCAGGTCCGGTTTGAGAACGAGATAGGGGGCCGGGGCGGACTCAAATAAAGCGCGGAAATTGACTCCGGACGAGAGTGGCTCGGAATTTGGCATGTGCGACAGGCCCTTTCCCCGCCTAATAAACGCCAAAACAGGCGTTAGGCAATCGCGGAATGAAGGTTCATTTGCGATCCTTGAGAATGACCTGCGCGGTATTGTAGCCGCTCGCCGCAAAGACGCCGCCGCCGGGGTGGGTGCTCGCCCCGGTCAGATAGAGGCCGGGCAGGCCGGGCACCTTGTAATCCGAAAGCTCGGGCAGGGGGCGGAACATGAACATCTGGTCGAGGCTCATCTCGAGATGCATGACATTGGCGCGGAGCAGGCCGAGCGTGCGCTCGATGTCGAGCGGCGTCTGGATATAGCGGTCGATCATCTTGCCTCGCATGTTCGGCGCATACTGGCAGACGAGATCGTAAAGCTTGTCGGCTTCGCGTTCGCGAATGTCGTCCCAATTCTCGCCGTTGCTCAATTCGTAGGGATGGTACTGGCCCCAGGTGAAAAGTGTGTGCTTGCCCGCCGGCGCGAGGGTCGGATCGAGCGCGGAAAAACTCATCGCGACAACGGAGGGCTTTTGTGGCGGATGGCCAAACATGAAATCACGGTGGGAGTTGTTGAGATAATCGGCGGAGGGACAGAGGAGTTGCAGCGAGGTCTGATAATCTTTCGTTCCGGGGAGGGGACCGGCGGGTGCGGACTGGTCGCCGTAATCGGGCAACTCGGAGACCGCGTGGCGGACGATCATGCCGAAGCCGTTGCCGATGCGGGTGCGGGCGACGCGTTTTTTTAACTCTACCGGAACAGTTTTGAGCAACTTGCCAAACAGCGTATGGAGATGAAGGGCGGAGACGACACGCTTCGCCGTATTGTGCTCGATAAAGTGATGGTGATATTCGCTTTCGCCCCGGTACGAAACGGTCCACTGGTCGGCGGAATTTGCGGTAATCTCGGAGACCTCGGCATTGCAGACGATCGTCCCGCCATAACTCTCCAGGCACTTCGCCAGTGCCTGCGTCAACGCACCGCTCCCGCCCTTCGCCCGCTTCGCGCCGCTTTTGTGGATCATCGCGTTCCAGCCGAGCATGTCGCCACTGGCCATTTCGCTCGGCGCCGGACCCGATTGCGCGGAGAGCCAGAGCAGCGCCGTCTTCATCGCCGGATGCTCGAAGAGCTCGTCGATCACCTGGCCATAGGGTGCCATCAACTGCCGTGACGTATCGAGTGACGACCAGAGTTTCCGTGAGCGCAAATTCATCAGGTTGCGCTTGAAGATCGTGCCGAAGATTTTTCCGGGCGTGGGCGGCTTGAGGAATGTTTCGAAGATGCCCTCGTTGAGTTCGCCCCAATGTTGGACAAAGGCGCGGTAGGCTTCGGCGTCCTTAGGCGAAATCTTTGCGATACTCGCGCAGGTCTTGTCGATGTCGCGGTAGAAGCTGATGCCGGTGCCGGTGCCCAGGATTGGGTAATAGGCCCAAGGGTCCATCTCGAGGTATTCGAGGCCGAACTTATGTAACTCCAAGTCGCGCAGCACCGGCGTGAGATGGATCATGATATGCGCCGACGAACCGACATCGAGCTTGTAACCCGGAATGAGATCGTCCTGCGTGCAGACCGCGCCGCCGACAATGTGCCGCCGTTCCAGCACCAACACCTTCCGCCCCGCCTTGGCCAGGTAACAGGCACACGTCAACCCGTTGTGCCCCGCCCCGACCACGATTACGTCATAATGCGCCATGTTCCCTTGAATTAGCGGTAAAAGAACGTCAGGAACACAAAAGAATGAAGGTCTCGGCTGCGTTTCTTTCAAGTGGCGACGATAAGAATACCTTCGCCAAGTTCCGCGGTCTTTTTGATGAAGGCGCGCAGTGATTCGTAATTGGGCAATAGGTAATCTTCGAAAACTGAGTCGTCGCCGCCTTTCCACATGGCGGCAGGATAAACGTCCTGCCGGATCATCGCTTCCGGGTCAAAGCTTCCCCGGATTTCTTCCGGAGGCATCGAGGCCAGATAATCGGCATAGGCTTTTACCCGGTCACTGTGGGCGGCTTGAGGCATGCCGTAACCCACTTCTTCGCGAATCGTGATGCCACCGGTTGTCAACAAACGCGCGATTCCTCCATCCCGCCTTCCCTTCGATAGAAGAAAATCGATTCCATCCCATGATTTGTCCAAGTCGACTTCGTCCCCGGGCCTGCGCGTTGCGGAACAGAGTTGCGGGGCCTGCGGTTTGACGCCCAGCAATTTTCCGATCAGGCCGACCGGGCGGGACGGAGGAAGGTCATCGGGCGAATAAAAGTGATGAACTTTTCCGGGCGCCGCCACGAGTTCGTCGATGGTTTCGTCCTTTAGCCGGATGATGACGCAGCAAACTCCCATGTGAGGAAATTCACAGAAGCCGGAGCCGAGGGCAAACGCTATTTTGATCTACGCTGTTGCGCCTGATGCGCGGATGGCCCGTTCTCAGCTTTCTTGTCGACAAGCCCGGGATCAGGAGCATTTTTGTATTTAGCACAATGAACACGGACGCCCTCATCGCCAAGTACGAAGGTCTGCTCAAGTCCCGCCCCGACGATGAACTGATTCTCTTCAGTCTCGGCAAGGCTCTCTACGACGCGGGCCGGATTCCTGAGGCCGAAACGCAATTGCGCGCCGCCCTCGCGGCCAAGCCCGACTGGATGGTCGTGACCATGCTCCTCGCCAAGATCGCCCTGCAGCGGGACGACACGACCGAGGCGCGCCTGCTTTACCAAAAAGGACTCCAATTGGCCATTGACCAACATCATGAGGGCCCGGAAGAAGAAATCCGCGCCGCGCTCGAAAAACTTGATCCATAAAACGCATCGTCATATGGATGAGAGTGCATTTCGAAAGGCGGTATTAGAGCTTGTTGTCCTGCCGGACGAACGATGGCAAATTGAAAGCGGCCCAATTCTAGAGCTTACCAAGATCAAGCATGCGGTTGTCTTCGTATTTGCTGTTTGGAGCGGACCAGCCCACGTCATATTAAGAGCGTACTCTAAGGCACTCGCATCGCTTTACCCGATCGACGTGCCTTTAATCATCGTTGATATCGATTCGATTCAAGTGGCCTCGACGGAAAGCTTTCCTCCCTATCTACCCCATGGAGTTGGAGAAACTTATTTTGTGAAAGAAGGGGCGATAATCGAGAGCATCACGACCTTGTTGCTCAGGGAAAGAAAAACAGTGTCCAAAGTTCCTCAGACAATCGATATTTCTGCCAACGTTCGAAGATTTTCAGATTTCTACGAAAAGGTATTTTAAAACACAATGGACAAACCGCCTATCTCCGACCAATTTTGCCACCAACCGTGCTTCCTATGATGAAACTTCTTCCTTCCTTTGTCGGTCTCGCCTTTGTCATTACAACTGGTGCGTATGCCGCCGCTCCTGCCGCGAGTGCGCCTCCTGCTCCTCCTGAAGCCAAGACCGATGCGAAACCGGCAGCCAAGCCCGAAGAAAAGCCAGCCGCGCCCACCACCAAAATGGGCGCTTACACCGTCGAACTGACTGCCCGCGTCCCGCTGACCGACGCGGAGAAAAAGGAAGTGGAAGCCATCTACACCGACGATGGCGTTGCCCTGCAAAAAATCCTCAACGACGACTCGCTCTCCCCGCTGGAAAAAGCGCAGAAGGTCGCCGACCTCCGCGACGCGCGCAATACGAAGATCGAGACCCTTCTCCACGATCTCGACAAACAGAAGGCCTTCCGTGAAGTCGAAGCCATCTATCGCGTGGCCCTGACCGAATTCGCCGCCGACGGCGGACTCGTTCCTCCTCCCGCTCCGACGGCGCCGGCTCCCGCGCCCGCGGCTCCTACTGCGGCACCGGCAGCGCCTGCTCCAGCCGCAACTCCCGCTCCGGCGGCATCCGCCCCCAAGCCGGCAAAGAACGCTTCTGCGCCCTCGCCATTTCCCGCCCCGGCAGAGTGATGATTCCCCCTCTCAATCCTGCTGTCATCCGCGAAGCCGCCTCCCGCGCCCTGGGCGAGGACCGCGGTCCGCTGGACATCACCACGCGTGCCTGTGTGGGGCCGGAGGTCCAGGCCTCGGCGCGGATTTTCGCCAAGGAAGCCTGTGTCCTCGCCGGGCTGCCTGTCGCCGAGCAGGTCTTTCGGGAAGAGGATATTACGTTGGTTCTGACCCCCCGTGCTCAGGACGGCGACCATCTCAAACCCGGCGATACCGCCTTGGAAATAGCAGGTTCAGCCGCCGCCATCCTCACTGCAGAACGCAGCGCCCTCAATTTCATCCAGCAACTCTCGGGCGTGGCGACCGAGACCCGCCGTTACGTCGATGCCGTCGCGGGAACCTCCGCGAAAATTCTCGACACCCGCAAGACCGCTCCCGGCCTACGCGCCCTGCAAAAATACGCCGTCCTTTGCGGCGGCGGTACCAATTACCGCATCGGCCTTTACGACCAATTCCTCATCAAGGACAATCACCTCGCGCTCATGGGGCAGGGGAGGACACTGGCCGATGCGATCAAGGCGGCGCGCGCCCTTGATCCCGACGCCAGGCTGGAAGTCGAAGCCGACCGTCTCGACCAGGTCGCGGAAATCGTTCGCCATAACGTCGACATCATCCTTCTCGACAACATGTCCCTCGACGAAATGCGTGCCTGTGTGGCGCTCGTCGCCGGCCGCGCCAAAACGGAGGCCTCCGGCAACATGTCCCTCGATCGCGTGCGTGACGTCGCCGCCACCGGGGTCGATTTTATTTCCGTGGGGGCCCTCACGCACAGCGTCAGGGCCATCGATTTCAGTTTGGAAATTTTCACCAAATAGGCGAAATTTCAGGTGGCAAAATGCCTGTTTTTCACTTAATTCGTGATTTTGTTCTTTCAAGCTGGCGCTAAACCGGTTGAGAAGGTAAAAAGTAAAGCATCCTGTGATTACTCTAGCCATTTCCAGTCTTAAAGGAGGCGTGGGCAAAACCACCTGCGCCATTAACTTGGCTTTCGCTTGCGCCAAGCGCGGGTGGAAGACTCTTCTCGTTGACGCCGATCCCCAGGGATCCGTGGGACTCTCGCTCTCACCGAGCGCGACGGCGTACATCGGACTCTACGAAATTCTGACGACCAACGTGCCCTTCGATCAGGCGGCGTTGAAGACGAAGCTCGATACGCTGAAGATCGTCATGGCCGGAAAAATCCCGAGCAATGAAATTTCGAAATGGTGCTCGAGCCTCTCGGATGGCCAGCGTCTGTCGCCGTTTTTCAAGACGGCGGAGGAAGCGGGCTACGACCTGGTGATCCTCGATACCCCGTCCGGTTTGCACGGTCCCACGGAAGGTATTCTGCGCAGTTGCAGCCATGTGCTCGTTCCCCAGCAATGCGAGCCACTCGCGCTCCGTTCCCTGATGCTCACGGTCGACTTCCTCTTCCAACTCCAGTCGGAGAACGAGGAAGCCTGCTCCCTGGTCGGCGTGGTGCTCACCATGGCGGACCCGGATGTTGAGGACACGAAGAAGATCGTCGAGGAGATCAAGCGCGTCCTGCCGCCCGAACTCGTCTGCCAGTCCATGTTGCCGCGCGATCCTGCGGTCATTCATGCCAGCATGAAGGGAATGCCTCTCGGTTTGATTCGTGGCGGTGCGCCGCCGGCCATTGCGCTGGTCTTCGATCAACTCGCCGCCGAAGTCGAAAACAAACTTGGTTTAGTCGCCCCAGAGCAAAGTGATGAGTACATCTCCCTCGTGGTTTGATCAGGACAAGTTTTCCCGCCTGGTCAAGAAGGTGGGATCCAAGACTGTGGCGGCCCAGCCCGCCCCCAGTCAGCCCCCGCCTGAGAACAAGACCCCACGCGAATCCCTGATCAAGGAAGCTCAGCTTCCGCCTGAAAAGGTCGAAGCGGCGCCTGCGGTGCCCGCCAAGCCGGCGGCTGTCGTCAAGGCACCTCCGGCCCCTCCGCGCGAAGCAACGAGGCTCAGTCAGCGTCTGCCCAGGATTGAGCCGCCCCCGGCTGCTCCGGAGCCGGACCTGAGTCCCGCCCCGCTTCATGCCGATGCCGGCTCCCTTCCGGCCCAGGAAATCGAAGAGGAAGCCCCGGCCCTGCCTGGAGCGTCGACCCGGCCCCCGATGACCGCGCGGAACATGATGACGTCGCAGTCACTCAAGATCAATCTCACGTCGCCTCCGCCCTTGCCTTCGACGGCGCCGAAAGCGGAACCCAACCCGGAACCCATCCGCGCGCCGGAGGCGCCTGCACCCACGCCCGCCCCCAAGACGCCACCATTGCCGGAAGGAGCGCAAACGACTCCCGGACTGCCCCGCCGCACCGCGCCTCTTCCCGCGCTTAAGTCTCTCTTTCAATACGAAATTCCCGGAGGTCAGGCCGCAACTCCAGGCAAGCCTCCCTCCACGATGCCGCCGCCGCTCAAGGGGCCGCTGCCGACATTTGCTTTCCAAAAATCGGAAACCAAACCGAGCCTCAACCTGGGCTCACCCCCGCCGCTCAAGGAAGAGAGCATCCCCGCCCCGGCCAAACTTTCCGATGCCGAGCTTTTGAAGGAAGCAGCGGAACCTGAAATCTCCGTCGAGAAGCTGGCCGCCGACTGGGGCAAGGCCGACCAGGCCAAGGATGAGCTTGCGCGCGTCATCAAGGAACGGGACGCGGCGCTGGCCGAGGGCGACGCCCTTCTGCAGCAACTGCGCGAAATCCGTGAGGGCAAGCCGGATGCCGGCAGCGCCGATGCGGAAGAACTCGCCGCGGTGACGAAAGAGCGGGACGAAGTCCGCCGCGATTACATCAAGCTGCGCGAGACTTTCGAAAATCTGAAACAGGAAAAAGTCGACGCGAAGGCCGAGGCGGCTGAAGCCAGCCCGGAAGCCGGGAAGGAAATCGAGGAGCTTCGCGGGCAACTGGCCGAAAAGGACCACGAAATCAAGGCGGTCAAAACGGCTTCAACCGAAATGGGTGGTACCGTCCAGAAGCTCAAGGACGAAATCAAGGACCTGCAGGAACAGATCCAGAAGGCCAGGGATGAAGCCGCCGCCGCACTGCGTGAGCGTGAGGGCGAGATTGCCAAGGTCAAGATGTCGTCCGCCGATACAGATGTGGTGGTCGAGAAACTCAAGCTTGAGATCACCACGTTGCAGAACGAGGTGAAGAAGGCGCAGAACGAAGCGTCCGTCGCCCAGCGCGGCCTGGCGCTCAGCCAGAAAGCCTTGCAGGAAACCCGCGACGCCCTCCGCGAGGCCAGCGAAGCGAAGTCCGGAAAAAAATAGGACTTCGGTGCGCCTCTCGTGCGCAGAGATCGGAGGTTATGTCCTGCCGTCTGTAAACAAACACGAGAAAATCTTTGACACACCTCCTGCGTCGTGGCTTAATTCCCGGCTCCCGATGAAAACTTTTAGCGCCAAAGCAGAACAAGTCGAACGCAAGTGGTACATTATTGATGCCGACAACCAGGTTGTGGGCCGTGTGGCTGAAAAAGCCGCCGTCCTTCTCCGTGGCAAGCACAAGGCCATCTTCACCAACCACGTCGACACCGGCGATCATGTCATTGTCATCAATGCCGAAAAAGCGGTCTTTACCGGCAAGAAGGAAATCCAGAAAGAGTACATGAGCTACTCCGGTTTCATCGGCGGCCACAAGTCCGAGACGGCCAAGTCCCGCCGCGCCCGCCATCCCGAGCTCATCATCGAAGGCGCCATCAAGGGAATGATCCCGCACAATCGCCTCGGTCGCGCTCTCATCAGCAAGCTGCACGTCTACAAGGGCGACAAGCATCCGCACGCCGCCCAATCTCCCGCCCCTCTCAAGCTCAAGAAATAAGGATTCACGTCATGGTCACCCCCGCTAAAAATGTCATTGTCGCCACCGGCCGCCGCAAAACTGCCGTGGCCCGCATCCAGCTCGTCTCCGGCGCTGGCAAATTGGAAGTCAACGGACGTGATTTCGAAGATTACTTTACGACGCCCGCGATGAAGACGCTCGCGCTCATGCCGTTGCAGACGGCTGATTCGCTCAAGAAATTTGATGTCAAGGTCAAGGCCCACGGTGGCGGTCTGGTCGGCCAGGCCGGCGCGCTCAGCCTCGCTTTGGCTCGTGCCCTTATTCAGGTTGATCCCGCCCTG
>Ga0068863_100001117_pt1 | contig 26783 bp, 21 predicted proteins | sample KBSSwiS62_FD_66596 | JGI IMG/M metagenome (GOLD analysis project Ga0068863, IMG submission 66596) | Switchgrass rhizosphere microbial communities from Kellogg Biological Station, Michigan, USA - KBS Switchgrass S6-2 | ecosystem: Host-associated > Plants > Roots > Rhizosphere > Soil ... | reverse complement strand
GCACCGAAGCTCGTCTATCTCGGCCACTACAACGACGAGTTCATTCGTGAGAACGGCGCCTGGAAGTTCCTGCGCCGCGAGGCGCCCGCGGACATCGCGCCTCCGCCGCCGCCCTCGAAGCAGTAGGCCGGACTTTCCGGACCCCGGGCTGCTCCGCGATAGCAGCCACGCTCGCGCGTTGCGCGCCGAGGTTTGACATGCGCGTCAGCGATCGGGGAGACTCGCGGACAGCGCGCGTTGGGGCGCCTCCTGTCCGCGGCAAGGGAATCCTCCCACCCAAACACCGGTTCGATAATCGGCGTTAGACCTTCTTCCAGCCCGTAAGCTTCAGCGGACCCCGGGCGCCTATTGGAAGGAAGGTGTCATGACCCGCTCGATCGGTCCCCGCTCCCGTCTCGAATCCCTGAAGAAAGAAGCGAAGCAGTGGCTGAAGTCGCTCGAGTCCGGCGACGCTGCCGCACTTGCCCGCTTCCGCAGCGCGCTGCCTGACCACGGCGAAGAGAAGGTCACGCTGCGCGCTGTGCAGCTCGGGCTCGCGCGCGAGCATGGTCTGTCCGGTTGGAGCGCGCTGCTCGACGCGCTCGAGCCGCGCCAGCGCGAGCTCCGCGAGGCCGCGGACGAGATGCTGCGCTGCGCGATATTCAAAGGCGGCGATCAAGGCGTCGCCGCGCGGCTTTTCGCGCAGCACGCGGAGGTCGCGTCGTTAGATCTCTTCTGCGCGGTGGCCGCAGGCAACCTGAAGGAGGTCGAGCGCCGCCTCTCTGACGACCCGTCGGCCGCCTCGCGGACGGGCGGGCCGCTCGATTGGCCGCCGCTGCTCTACCTCGCGTATCTGCGTTGGCCAGGCGGCGCCGAAGCTTCGGTCGAGATCGCGCGCGCCTTGCTCGACCGCGGCGCGGATCCGAACGCCTCGTGGAACGACGGCTGGGACAATCCGTTCAAGGTGCTGACGGGCGTGATCGGTCTCGGCGAAGGCGTGCAGCCGCCGCACGAGCGCGCGGATCAGCTCGCGGAGCTGCTGCTCGAGCGCGGCGCCGATCCGTTCGACACGCAGTCGCTCTACGACACGTCGATCGTCGACGACGATACGCATTGGCTCGACGTGCTCTGGAAGCATTCGGAGCGCCGCGGCGTCGCGGACAAATGGCGCACGGTGCTCGTCGGCGAAAAGATGCGCGTGAGCTGGCTCGATCTGGTCTTGAGCATCGCGGTTTCCTACGGTCACCCACGCCGCGCCGAGTGGGCGCTCGCGCACGGCGCGAATCCGAGCGGCGAGCACGCGTACAGCAAGCGGCGTCAGCTCGACGAGGCGCGGCTGCACGGCAACTCCGCGATGGCGGAGCTGCTCATTCGTCACGGCGCCGTCGATGCGCCGCCCGCCGACGAGGTCGCGTTCGGCATCGCGTGCCGGAACTTCGATCGCGCCGAGGTCCGCCGGCTCGCGGCGCTGCACCCTGAATATTTGCGCGATGCCCAGGTCATGCTCGCGGCCGCGAGAGCGAACCGGCGCGATCTCGTCGAGCTTCTGCTCGATCTCGGCATGGACGTCGACGTCATGGACGCCGGCGAAATTCGGGCGCTCAACGCCGCGGCAGGGACCGGCGCGATCGACGTCATGAAGCTGCTGCTCGAGCGCGGCGCCGACGTCGATCGGCCGACGAAGCACTACGGTGGGCCACTCGGGTTCGCCGCCCACTTTGGGCAATCGGCCGCCATCGAAGTGCTCGTGCCGCGTAGTCGCGATGTGCACAACCTCGCGAATCTAGGCCAGAAGGAGCGCCTGCGCGAGCTGTTTGCGTCCGAGCCCACGCTCGCGAACCTCGTTCATTTTCGCTCGGGGCGCACGCCGCTGTTCGCGCTGCCGGAGCAAGAGCCCGCAGCGCTCGAGATGGCGAAGTTCTTGCTCGATCACGGCGCCGATCCGCGCTTTCGCGACAAGGATGGCGAAATGCCCGCGGACGCCGCGCGCAAACGCGGCTTCGGGTCGGTTGCGGCCCTCTTGAGCGCGGCACGCTGACGCAACGCGGTCCAAGCTCGCGTTCTCGCGCGCGGACGCGCTCCGTGCGCGCGAGGAGCCCGTATACTGCGCGCAGCCGCGCGCATGGGAAGCGCGCGGCGACACGAACGAGGTGACGATGAGAGAGCAGGAACTCAACTTCGACGGCATCGAGCGCGTGCCACTCGCGAAGTTCACCGAGAAGGCGTACCTCGACTACTCGATGTACGTGATCCTCGACAGGGCGCTGCCGCACATCGGCGACGGCCTGAAGCCCGTGCAGCGCCGGATCATCTACGCGATGAGCGAGCTCGGCTTGAGCTCGGGACAGAAGCCGAAGAAGGCCGCGCGCACCGTCGGCGACGTGATCGGCAAGTTCCATCCGCACGGCGAATCGGCGTGCTACGAAGCGATGGCGCACATGGCGCAGTCGTTCAGCTTCCGCTATCCGATCGTCGACGGCCAAGGCAACTGGGGCTCGCAGGACGACCCGAAGTCGTTCGCCGCGATGCGCTACACCGAGGCGCGGCTCACGCGCTACGCGGCTGTGCTGCTCGACGAGCTCGAGCAGGGCACGGTCGACTGGGCGCTGAACTTCGACGGCACTCTGAACGAGCCCACATTGCTGCCGGCGCAGCTGCCGAACCTGCTCCTGAACGGCACGAGCGGCATCGCGGTCGGCATGGCGACCGACGTGCCGCCGCACAACCTCAAAGAGGTCGCGAACGCGCTGATCAAGCTGCTCGACGAGCCCGACGCGACGCTCGGCACGTTGATGAAGTCGATCAAGGGCCCCGATTTCCCGACAGGCGGCGAGATCGTGTCGAGCCGCGACGAGATCGTGCAGATCTACAAGACGGGCACCGGCACGCTGCGGCTGCGGGCACGGTACTCGATCGAGGACGGCGAGATCGTGATCTACGAGCTGCCGTTCCAGACGTCCGGCGCGAAAGTGCTCGAGCAGATCGCGGGGCAGATGACCGCGAAGAAGCTGCCGATGATGGAGGACTTGCGCGACGAGTCCGACCACGAAAAACCGACGCGCCTCGTGCTGAGCCCTAGAGCTAAGGGCACCGATCTCGACGCGCTGATGAACCACCTGTTCGCGACGACCGATCTCGAGCGGACGATCCGCGCGAACATCAACGTGATCGGTCTAGACGGGCGCCCCGCGGTCCACAGCTTGAAGCACCTGCTCGAGGAGTGGCTCAAGTTCCGCACGACGACCGTCAAGCGCCGGCTCCAGCACCGGCTCGAGCGCGTCACGCAGCGCCTGCACATCCTCGACGGCTTGCTGATCGCGTATCTCAACATCGACGCGGTCATCAAGATCATCCGCACGGAGGCGGAGCCGAAGCCCGTGCTGATGAAGCGGTTCAAGCTGAGCGACGTTCAGGCCGAATCGATCCTCGAGCTCAAGCTGCGCCACTTGGCGAAGCTCGAGGAGATGAAGATCAAGGGCGAGCAGAAGGAGCTCGCGGCCGAGGAGGCCGACCTCGAGGGCACGCTCAAGTCTAGACCTAAGCTCGTGAAGCTCATGAAGACGGAGCTCGAGACGCTCGCGGGCAAGCACGGTGACGCCCGCCGCACCGCGATCGTCGAGCGCGAGGCGGCGCAGGCGATCGCCGAGTCCGAGCTCGTCACGAGCGAGCCCGTCACGGTCGTGCTCTCGGAGCGCGGCTGGGCGCGCGCGGCGAAGGGGCACGAGATCGACGTGCTCGGTCTTTCTTACAAGTCGGGCGATCAGTTCCTTGCCGCGGCGCGCGGCAAGAGCAACCAGCTCGCCGTGTTCATCGACAGCACCGGACGAGCGTACAGCGTCGGGGCACATACGCTGCCGTCCGCCCGTGGTCAGGGCGAGCCGTTGGCCGGGCACTTCAACCCGCCGGACGGCTCGAGCTTCCGCGCCGTGCTGATCGGCGAGCCGGACGACCGTTGGGTCGTCGCGTCTTCGGCCGGCTACGGCTTCGTCGTGAGGCTCGAGGAGCTGCACTCGAACAAGAAGGCCGGCAAGACGGCGCTGCGCGTGAAGGAAGGCTTCACCGTCGTGCCGGCATCTCCGCTCGGCGGCAGCGAGATCAAGAAAGGCCTGCGGCTCGCGGCCGCGTCGAGCGACGGCCGGCTGCTCGTGTTCCCGCTCGCCGAGCTCCCGGAGCTCAGCAAGGGCAAGGGCAACAAGATTCTCGCAGTGCCCGGCAAGGACGGCGTGGTGCTCGCGGCAATCTGCGTGCTCGCGCCGGAGCAGGCGCTTCGCATCGACTCGGGCACGCGCCACATGGTGGTGAAGCCGGGCGATCTAGAGCACTACGCAGGTGCGCGAGGGCGCCGCGGGATGGCGTTGCCGCGCGGCTGGCGGACGGTGGATCGGCTCGGCGCCGAGTAGTCGGCGCCCGTAGACGTCGAGCGGCTAGCGGTGACCCGCGTTCTCGGAGAGCACGACCTCGGGCTCGTGCAGGTAGTGGCCCTGCACGTAACCTACGCCGAGCTGGAACAGCACGGCCATCGTGTTTGCGTCCTCGACGCGCTCGGCGATCGTCGCGATGCCGCGCTTGTTCGCGGCAGCGATGTAGACGCCCACGCGTTGCCGGAGCGCCTCGTCGGTCGCCAAGCTCTGCATCAGCGAGCCGTCGATCTTGAGGTACTGCATCGGCGTGCTCGCGAGCACGCGCGCGGAGTCGTGGCCGATTCCGAAGTGCTCGATGGCGAACTGGTGACCTTGTTTCTTGAGCTGATCGGCGAGCGTCTTCGTCTGCGTTAGGAACTGCGCCGCGTCCTCCTCGCTGACCTGGAAGCAGAGCTTGCCGTGCTCGACTCCGCTGCTGTCGACCGCTTTCGCGAGCCAGTCCAGGAGCGTCTTGTCGATGAGCGACTCGCTCGACAGCTTGACGAAGACGGTGTCGACCGGCTGCGTCGCGCAGAACGCGAGCGTCGCGCCGATCACCCAGCGGTCGATCGCGCGCAGCATCCGGTTGCGGCTCGCGGCCGGCATGAAGTCCGCCGCCGCGAGCTCGTCGCCCTGCGCGTCGACCATCCGGATCACGGTGTCGAGCATCGTCTTCTGCTCGCCGCTCAGGCCCGCGATCGGCAGGTGCGCGAGGCGGAAGCGGTTCTCCATGAGCGCCAGCTTGATCTGCTGGACCCAAACTTCGTCGAAGCGTTGCACGCGAGTGCTCGCATCCGAGGTCTGCTCGAGCACGGCGCGGTTGCCGCCGCTCTCCCGGCCGGCTTGATTCGTTTTCTTCGCGGCCGCGATCAGCGTCTCCATCGTGTCGGTGCCGGGTCCGACCTCGGCGAGGCCGACCGTGCAGGTGACCGACAACGTGTTGTGGTTCACCTCGAAGATTCGCTCGGCGACGCGCGCGACGACGTTCTGCGCCCACGCCTCGACGTCGCGCAGGTTGCCGCGCTCGAGGAACATCGTGAACACCTGGCCACCGAAACGTCCGTATAGATCCGTCTTCTGAGCGAGCGAGCGGAGCTGCTCGGCGAGCTGCACGAGCAGATCTTCACTCGAGATCGGACCGACGCGGTCCTCGATCTCGCGGAACTTGTCCGGACGGATGAACGCGAGCGCGCGCACGCCGCCCTGCGCTTTGCCGTCGAGGCGATCCGTGAGCACCTCGAGAAAGCGGCGCCGGTGATAGAAGCCCGTTGTCGGATCCTTGTGCACCACCTGCTCGACGAGCTCTTCGGGCTCGGGCTGCCGCTCGCCGGGCTCGCGCGGCACGCTGAGCTTGACGGCCGGCTCGCCGTCGTAGGTCGTCGGCTCGATCACGAGTTTGAGCGGAATCGTCCCGCCGCTCGCGTCGAGTGCGGCGACTTTGAGCGGCTCGCCGCTCCACTGCCGCTTCGCGCACGCCACCAACGCGCCCTTGAGTGCGACTTGGCTCGCCGCATCGAACGCGTCCATCAGCGGGTTGCAGATTGCCGAGTCGGCGTTCGCATGGCCGAAAAGCTCGGCCCAGGCCTGATTCGCCTCGACGAGGATTCCGTCCTGCACGTGGGCGATCGCGTCGACCGACCCGGCCATGAAGTCTTTGAGCTGGCGCTTGTACTGAGAAGCGGACTGCAGCGTCTCGTTCAGAGCGCGCTCGAGCCGAAACGCGCGCAACTCGCGCTCCGCGACGCTACGCAGGCGTTCGGTCTGGCCGTGCGAGACGAGATCCTGGGCGCCCGCGAGTAGCGCGTCGGCGATGTCCGTCTCCTCGGCGGCCTTGCTGACGACCAGCAGCGGCACCATCCGCGCGGTCTGCTGCCTGATCTTCGCGACCTCGCGGATCGGGGCCGGCAAGCTGTCGGGGAAGAAGCACAGGAGCTCGGGCGCTTGGGCTTCGAGAGCGCCTGCGAGCAGGTCGATCTTGGCTACCCAGTGGCAGCGTACGGGATGGCCCCCGTCGCGCAACGAGCGGTTGACCAGCTCGACGTCGTCCTCTCGACCGGTCAGAACGACCAACGGAACCGACGCCTGCGCCTGTGCCATGCAGTCTCACGAGCCTCAAGAATCCGACGAGTCTAAGCACTCGCGGCGGGTGTCGAAGGGACGCGAGTCACACAACACGGCCTCCCTTTTCAGCCGATCAGGGTTTTACTTAACTCTCCGGGCGTTTCTCGCACGAGTCGCGGTACGAGATAGCCCGGCAAGCGCGCGCGCAATTGCGCGACGAGGTCTCGACCGATGCTCGCATCGACGTCGAAATGGGCAGCCCCTGCGACTGCGTCGAGCAGGTGCAAGTAGTACGGCAAAACGCCGCAGGCGAACAGCCGCTCGCTCAGAGCCGTCAATGCTTCGAGCGAGTCGTTGACGCCCTGCAGCAGCACCGACTGGTTCAGCAGCGCGCCGACGCGGCCTCGGAGCGCTCGCAGCGCGCTGCCGACCCCTTCATCGAGCTCGTTCGCGTGGTTGCAATGGACCACGACGACCGTTGCGAGCCGCGTCGAGCCGAGCAGATCTAGCAGCCCCGCATCGACGCGCTCCGGCACCACGACGGGGAAGCGGGTGTGGATCCGCAGCGTTCCGACCGACGTCGTCTCGATCTTTGCGACGAGCTCGCCGAGGCGTCGATTCGAGAGGCTGAGGGGGTCGCCCCCGCTCAAGATGGCCTCGCGCAGATCGGGGCGTGCGCGCAGGGCATCGATCGCCGCGTCCCAGCCGCCGCGCGCCGCGAGCTGGTCGGCATACGGGAACGCGCGGCGGAAGCAGTAGCGGCAGTGGATCGGGCAGGCGCCGCTCGCGATCAGCAACGCTCGGCCCGGGTACTTCTCGATCACTCCGCCGTCTGCGAGGCCGTGCTCGCGAACCGGGTCGGCCGTGAAACCGGGAACTGCCTGGGCCTCGAAAGAACGGGGCAGAACCTGGAGCAGCAGCGGATCGCGCGGGTCGCGTTTACACATACGCGCGACGAAACCGCGCGGTACGAGCAGAGGAAAGTCCGTTGAAGCGAGCGCGTCGAGGGTCGCCGGCGGCAGCTCGAGCAACCTCTCGAGCTCGGTCACGTCGCGGACCGCGTCCCGAACCGCGGCGGCCCAGGAAGGAGTGCGGAGGTCCGCCGGGGCGAGCGCTGTGAGCGGGGCGTTGATCGGCTGAGTCCTCGATTCGTTTTCGGCGGGTCTAGGGGGTATGATCCCGCGCTCTTTTCTGGGCACGGCGAGGGACATGGCAGTTTACAGCACCAACGAGATGCGCGGCGGCATGAAGATCCTGCTCGACGGGGATCCGTACGTGATCATCGAGAACGAGTTCGTGAAGCCCGGCAAGGGACAAGCTTTCAATCGTGTGAAGTTGCGGAACCTGAAGAACAGTCGCGTGCTCGAGCGCAACTTCAAATCGGGCGACACGGCCGAGGTCGCCGACGTGACCGATCAGGACATGCAGTATCTCTACAACGACGGCCAGTTCTGGTACTTCATGGTGCCCGACACGTTCGAGCAGATCGCCGCGGGTCCCGAGGCGGTCGCCGATGTGAAGCAGTGGCTGAAGGAAGAGATGAGTTGCATCGTGACGCTCTGGAACGGAGTGCCGCTCTACATTGCGCCGCCGAATCACGTCGAGCTCAAGATCGTCGAGACCGACCCCGGTGTGCGCGGCGACACCGCGACCGGAGGTCAGAAGCCCGCAAAGCTCGAGACCGGCGCGGTCGTGCGCGTGCCGCTGTTCATCAACGAAGGCGAAGTGATTCGCGTCGATACGCGCACGAGCACGTACATCTCGCGCGTCAAGCAGTAGGTCTTTTCGAGCCTAGCGGCTCGGCGGCCGGTGAACGAAGGCCATCGCGGCCGCGACGCCGTCCGCGCCGAGCGCGAGCGCGACCAAACGATCCAGCCCCACCGCGACGCCCGCGCAATCGGGCAGGCCGCGCGTGAGCGCGTCGAGAAACGTCTCGTCGAGCGGCGGCACGTGGCGGCCGGCGCGCCGTCGCGAGTCGATGTCGGCCTCGAACCGTCGCCGCTGTTCCGCGGCGTCCGCTAGCTCGTGGAAGCCGTTCGCGAGCTCGATGCCGCGCGCGAACACCTCGAAGCGCGCAGCGACGGGCGGGCTACCCGGCTTGAGGCGCGCGAGCGCCGCCTGGCTTGCGGGGTAGTCACACACGAACGTGAGGGCATCGGCCGCGAAGCTCGGCACGACGATGCTTGCGAACGCGAGGTCGAGCAACGCGTCTGGCGTGAGGGCTCGCGGCACGTCGACGCCTCGGTCGGCGAGACACGCGGCGATGCTCGCCGTGCTCGCGTCCGCGCCCACTCCGAGCGCCCGCTCGAGCGCGTCCGAGTAGCGGACCCGCTCGGTGCGCCAAGCCGTGCCGTCGACGACGAGCGCGTCGCGCAGCAGCGCCTCGACCTCGTCCATCAGGCGCGCGTCGTCGAAGCCGATTCGGTACCACTCGAGCAGCGTGAACTCCGGCTGATGCCAGCGGCCGAGCTCGTCGTCGCGGAACACGCGGCAGATCTGATAGATATCGCCGCTCCCGGCCGCGAGCAGGCGCTTCATCGCGTATTCGGGCGACGTGTGTAGATATAGAGGAGTGGACCCAAGGCTGCGCGCGTTCGCGATCACGCTGTCGAGCGCGGGATCGGAGACGCCGGCCCGCGACAGCGCGGGCGTCTCGACCTCGAGCACGCCCCGCGCGGCGAAGAATACGCGGATCCGCGCGAGCATTCCGGCGCGTACGCGCAGAGCCTCGCGCGACGCGGCCTCGGCGTAGCTCATCGAGGCTTCGCGCCGGTCGCTGCACTGCCGAGCGCCTCGCCCATTGCGAGGGACGCGCCGACTGTAAGGCGCGAATCCCAGCGGACGGCGCCGCGCGCAAACAGCACGACGACGGTCGAGCCGAGGTTGAACCGGCCGATCTCGGCGCCGCGCGCGACGCGCAACGGCGCGGATTCTTCCCACAGCCGCGGCGCGCCGCTCGGGATCTCGCCGCGGGCGAACGTGCTGATGCTCGAGACGTTGAGCGCGCCGACGAGCACGACGACCATCGGCCCGACGGCCGTTTCGAACCAGCAGATCGCGCGCTCGTTGCGGCAAAAGATTCTGTCGATCGACGCGGCTGTCGCGAGGCTCACGCTGAACCGGCGGCCCGGGATGTAGCGAGTGCGCGTGAGCGCGGCGTCGAGCGGCGCATGCACCCGGTGATAGTCGCGCGGCGAGAGATACACCGTGCAGTAGCTTCCGCCGAGTAGCGCGTCGACGTGCTCGCCGGTCTCGCCGAGCAGCGCGGCGAGCGAATAGCGGCGGCCCTTCGCTTGGAGCAGCGTGTCCGCATCGAGCGCGCCGAACTCGCTCAACGTGCCGTCGGCGGGCGAGACGACCGTGTCGGCGGCGCCCTCGATCGCGCGCGCTCCGGGTCGCAGCGCGCGCGTGAAGAACCGGTTGAATGTCGGGTAACGGTCAAAGTCGGCGTGCTCGGCCTCGGCGAGATCGACTCCATAGAGACGCGCGAATCCGCGGATCAACGGGCGTGCGATCCAGCGCCGCTCAGAGCGCGCCGCCCGATACATCACGGCCGAGATCAGGTCCTTCGGCAGCAGATGTTGGAAGAGTGAAACGCCCGCGCCGGACGTCATGCGGCCGTGCGATGCGACGCCCGATAGCGCTGCACGATCTTGATGTAGTCGGACGCGAGCGTTGCCGGATCGTGCGGGCCGCCTGCGACGGCGATCAGCTCTGCGTTCGGGCCGATCACGTAGACCGCGTCGTTGTGCGTCACGCTGTAGTGGTCGTCGCCGTGGTGGTGCTTCTCGACGGTGACGCCGAGGGCAGCGACCAGCGGCGCGAGCCGCGCAGCGGATGCCGTTGCGCCGACGAACGACGCGTCGAAGTGGCCGAGGTACTCGGCGATCGCGGCGGGCGTGTCGCGCTCGGGATCGATGCTCACGAAGACGATTTGGGGCAGCACCTTCGGCGCACGCTCGCTGAGCTTCGCGCGCACGTCGGCGAGCGCCTTCAGCGTGAGCGGGCAGACGTCGGGGCATTGCGTGAAGCCGAAGTAGAGCAGCGTGAAGTGGCCGCGAAACGCGTCGAGGTCGAGGCGCGAGCCGTGCGCGTCCACGAGCTCGACCGAGGGCAGAGGCCGCGGCTCGGCGAGCACGGTCGCGGCGGAGGTCGGCGACGGCGCGCGCGGCATCATGAACATCACGGCCACGAGCACGACGAGCCCGACGATGAGAATCCTGAGCATCCCTCCGAGCATGCGCGCGATTATCGCACAACGTCGAAGTCCGCCCCGTGCGGAGGCGCCGGCGAGTAAGATGCGCGCGCATGACGAGAAACGACCTCGAGAAGAGGCTGCTCGGTGCTCGCGACTGCGAAGCGGCGGTCGCCGCGCTCGCGGATTTTTTCACGGCGCACGAGCTCGTGTTCGGCCACGGAACGGACAACGCGAGCGACGAGGCGTTCTGGCTGCTGCGCCACGTGCAGCGCTGGCGCGACGATCTCGATTGGAGCTCGCCGCCCGGGCGCGACATCGCTCTCGCGGCGCTCGATCTCGCAGTTGAACGAGTGGAGTCGCGCAAGCCGCTCGCGTATCTCGTCGGTGAAGCGTGGTTCGCCGGGTTGCGGTTTGCAGTCGACGAGCGCGTGCTCGTGCCGCGCTCGCCGCTCGCGGAGGTGATCGAGCGCGGTTTTGCGCCGTGGTGCGCGCTGCGTCCCGGCGACCGCGTGCTCGACATCGGCACGGGCAGCGGCTGCATCGCGATCGCCATCGCGCACCATTCCGCCGGGGTTCTAGTCGACGCCACGGACGTGTCGGCCGGCGCGCTCGAAGTCGCCGCTGCGAACGTCGCGCGTCACGCTGTCGGCGAGCGCGTGGTGCTCCATCGAGCGGACCTGTTTCCGCCGACGGACGCGCGTTACCGCGTGATCGTGTCGAATCCTCCGTACGTCTCGGCGCGCGAGATGGCGGAGCTTCCGCCCGAGTACCGGCACGAGCCGCAGCTCGCACTCGCGGGCGGCGCGAGTGGCTTCGAGCCCGCCGAACGCATCCTCCGCGGCGCGCTGTCACGGCTCGCGTCGGACGGGTGCGTGTTCGTCGAGGTTGGGGCGGGTGCGGAGGCCTTCGCGGCCGCGCATCCGCGCTTGTCTGCAACGTGGTTGACGTTCGATCGCGGCGGAGACGGCGTGTTCGTGCTGACCGCGGCGGAGCTCGAGGAATTCCTTCGGCGGCGTTAGGCGCGCATGATTACGCCTTCGATTTAAGGAGTCTGCGCGCCAAGCGGCGCGGCAGGTTGAAGCATGGCAGGCGATACCTACGGACATTTGTTCACGGTCACGACGTTCGGCGAGAGCCACGGGGCCGCGATGGGCTGCGTCGTCGACGGCTGCCCGCCGGGGCTCGCGCTCGCCGAGGCCGACATCCAGCACGATCTCGATCGCCGGCGCCCGGGCCGCTCGAAGCACGTCACGCAGCGGCAAGAGCCCGATCAAGTGAAGATTCTGTCGGGCGTGTTCGAGGGGCGGACCACGGGCACGGCAATCGGCCTGCTCGTCGAGAACGTCGACCAGCGCAGCGGCGACTACTCGAAGATCAAAGACAGCTTCCGCCCGGGACACGCGGATTACACCTACCAACAGAAGTACGGCATACGCGACTACCGCGGCGGCGGCCGTGCGTCGGCGCGCGAGACCGTGATGCGGGTTGCTGCCGGCGCGATCGCGCGCAAGTACTTGCGCGAGCAGCTCGGCGTCGAAATCCGCGGCTACCTCGCCGAGATTGGGCCGTACAAGCTTGCGGCGCTCGACCTCGAGCACGTCGACGAGAATCCGTTCTTCTGCGCGGACCCGTCGAAGCTCGTCGAGCTCGACAAGTTCTTGACCGGACTGCGCGACGCGGGCGACTCGATCGGCGCGCGGATCAACTTGATCGCGTCACATGTGCCGGTCGGCCTCGGCGAGCCCGTGTTCGATAAGCTCGAGGCGGACATCGCTCATGGGCTTATGAGCATCAATGCCGTGAAGGGAGTGGAATTCGGCGACGGCTTCGAGGTCGTGCGGCAGCGCGGCAGCGAGCATCGCGACGAGCTCACGCCCGACGGCTTCAAGAAGAACTCGGCCGGCGGCACGCTCGGCGGAATTTCGAGCGGGCAAGACATTCTGGTGAGCATCGCGCTGAAACCGACGTCGAGCATTCAGGTGCCGGGCTCGACGGTCGACAAGCAAGGGCGCGCGACCGAGATCGTCACCACGGGCCGCCACGATCCGTGCGTCGGATTGCGCGCGACGCCGATCGCCGAGGCGATGCTCGCGTTGACGCTGATGGATCACTACTTGCGGCACCGCGCGCAGAACGCCGACGTGCGTTCGACCATGCCGGTGCTCGGGCTCAAGCAAGGGTCCTGACCAGCGCCTTACTCCCGTGTCCGCGATCTTCGCTCGGCGCTCGCCACGCGCGGCGACGCGCGGGTATGATTATGTCAATCGGGGACGCAGCCAATCGGGACCGCGTGTCGAAATTCGAAGCCAAATCACAGTTCACCGGCTCCAGAAATTGTTAAATTCCGGCGCGGAAAGGTGAGTGCCGGCTCCGACTGGGCGTCCATTGGCCCCGGTGGTGGCGGTGTTCTACCGACTGCGGCACGAGCCGCAACGATCGCGCGACGCTCTCCTCGGCGGAGGGAGCCACCTCGCGAGCTGTTGCCGGCCGCGGGCTAGTCCACGGCGGGCTGCCCGGGCAGATTTTGGTAAATCACTATTATGTAAGGTATCTTTCGGTCCGCCATCGAGGGTGTTTGTTCCAGTCGGAGCAATGCCTTACGAGAGGGGACGAGATGGCCGAGGCAGCTAGGGAGATTGCATGAGAGCACTGGCACGTTGGGGCGTTACGCCGCTCCTGGCCGCTCCCCTCGGAGCACACGCGCTCGGGTTCGGTGACATCGAGCTCCAGTCCGCACTGAATCAACCGTTCCAGGCGCAGATCGCGCTCGTTGCGACGGCAGACGAGCTTCAAGGGCTCAAGGTGGCTTTGGCGCCTCCCGAGGTGTTCGAACGCTACGGGATCGACCACCCGGGCTACCTCGCCCGCTTCGAGTTCAAAGTCACGACGAGCGGCGGCCGCTCGATCGTGCATGTGTCCTCGCGCGAGCCGGTGACCGAGCCGTTCGTGACGCTGCTCGTCGAGGCAACGTGGTCGCGCGGCCGCCGCCTGCGCGAGTACACCGTGCTGCTCGATCCGCCCGTGTTGCTGCCAGGGCAAAGCACTTCGCAGGCCGTCTCGCCGCCCTCGACGCGGTCGACGACGCCGAACGCCGGCGGCGGTGCGATCAATCGGCCCGCGCCGTCCGCGGAATCCGTGGCGCCCACCCCGCGGCCCGCAGAGCCTGCGCCGTCGCGGTCAGAGTCGGTACGTCCGCCGCGATCGAGCGAGCCACCGAAGGCGGCGCCGCCGCGCGAGTTGCCGACCGTCGCGCCGGGTGGATCGTACGGTCCCGTGCGCAGAGGCGAAGCCCTGTGGGCCATCGCGGACCGCATGCGTCCCGAGGGCGTGTCGGTCAATCAAATGATGGTGGCCGTGTACCGAGCGAATCCGCACGCGTTCGGCGGCAATATGAATGTGTTGCTCGCCGGCGCCACGTTGCGGCTGCCGGAGACGGCCGACCTCGAGCAACTCAGCGCGAGCGTCGCGACTGCCGAAGTGCAGAAGCAAAGCGACGATTGGACGAACCGCACGCCGCAGGCGCGCTCGCTGCGGTTGCTGCCGCCTTCCGACACGCAGGTTGCTGCGCCCGCGCCCGCGCCGGCTCAACCGGCGAATCGCCCCACTGCGAGCGCGAATGCGAATGCGCCGGCGGATAAGCCCGCGACCGCCGCGCCGCCCGCGAGCGCCAACGCCGCCGAGGAAAATCGCAGGCTCCTCGAGGTTCGCAACGAGCAGTTGCGCAATTTGCAGAATCAGGCGGCCGCACCGGCAGCAGCCGCGGACAAGCCGGCTCCGCAGCCCGCCGAGGCCGAGAAGCCCGCGGCGCCCGGCGTCGAGCTCGAGAACGAGCCGGTGTTTACGGACGAGGCGTCGAAGCAAGACAAGCCGGCCGAGCAGGTGGCGGCAGCGACGGCTCCGGCCGCAGCGCCGGCGGCAGCGCCGACTCCAAAGCCCACGCCCACACCATCGCTGATGTCGCAGGTGCTCGACTGGGTTCTGTCGCCGATCCTCTGGATAGGGCTCGGTGTCGTGGCGGTGATTTTGACGGCTTTCTTGTTCGTGCGCCGTCGCCGCCAAGAGCCGGAGGACGTGACGGGCCGCTGGGAGGCGCTCGAATCGGAAGTCGCCGAAGACGAGGCGCGCGACACCGCGCGACTCCAGCGTCAGGTCCCCGAGGGCAGCTTCGTCGTCGAAGAGAGCGAGAGGCCCGGTCGGGGCGCCGAAGAGCCGGATGCTCCCGCGGAGCCCCGGCGTGCGGCGGCCCAGCGCCCGGCGCGCGCGGCCGCGCCGCCGACGGACGACACGCTGTCGAGCCAAACCGTCATCAACCTCGATCAGGCGGACCCGGTCGCCGAAGCCGACTTCCACATGGCGTACGGGTTGTACGACCAAGCGGCGGAGCTCGTGCAGAAGGCGCTCGACGCGGCGCCGAATCGCCGCGACCTCAAGCTCAAGCTCCTCGAAGTGTTCTTCGTTTGGGGCAACAAGGACGCGTTCTTGAGCGCGGCCCAAAATCTGCGCAAGGAGATCGGCCAGAAGCCCGACGCGGATTGGGACAAGGTCGTGATCATGGGCAAGCAAATTTGCCCGGACGAGCGGCTGTTCGCCGAGGCGATGGCTGCGGCGGGACAAGTCGACGTCGACTTGCAGGCGGGCGACTCGCCGCTCGATCTCGCGTTCGACGAGGTGGCGGAAGAGGCGGTCGATCTCGATCTCGGTCAGGCGACGGTCGCGAGCCTCGATCTCGAGGCCACCGGCGGGACGTCGGCACCGAAAGCGGCGCCGAGGCTTACGCCGAAGTCGGCCGCACCGAAGGTTGCTGCGAAGGCGAAGAGCGCGGATCTCGACGACATGCTCGAGATCGGCGAGCGCACCGCGGCGGGTCTCGAATCCGCATTCGAGGATCTCGATGCGGAAGAAGAAGATGCTGAAGCCACATCGACGGAGCTTGCCGACAGTCTCGCGGTGACGCAGGAGTCGCCCACGGTCGAGAGGCCGAGTGAGAGCAACGATTGGGCGAATATGTCGCTCGAAGATACGGGCGATCTGCCCGCGGCCGACGCGCCGACGGTCGAGACGCCGACGATCGAGAGCGCGCGCCCCGGCTCGGCGACCGCGCAAACGCGGACTCTCGAAACGCCGTTCCGGCCGGAGGCGCCCACCGTCGAGCAGCCGACGCTCGCCGGCGGTGATCTCAGCGGTGACCGTAGCAGCCTGACGGCCGAGATCGACCTCGACGACCTCGGTCTCGACCTCAAGGACATCGAAGGCCTGCCCAACGACCTCGGCGATCTGCCGTCCGCGGCCGAGCACGAAAGCGACACTCGCGAGCAACCCGCGCTCGGCGGCAAGGACGATGTGCTCTCGGCAACTGGCGTTACGCAGGTCTTGCACGACGAGGAGGGCGCCGCGAACGAATTCGACATACGCGAGACCGCCGTGCTCGCCGACAACGAGGCGACGATGCTCGCGCCGAGCGCGCGGGACAACACGATGACCGGAACCCAGGTGCTCGAGCATCGTCTCGAGTTCGACGAGACCGGCTCGACGTCGCTCGTCAAGGCATTGGGCGACAACGACGACAAGGATGGGCTCGACCTGAACCTCGACGACTTCACGCAGGCGCTGCACGGAGCCGATACGGTCGAGCAGCCGCGCACGGCGACGTTCTCGCGCGACGTGTTCGGCGGCGGCGACACGCCGCTCGACATGGACATCGGCGTCGAAACTGTCGGCTCGGACGACCCGACCGGCACCGAGGAAGTGAGCCCTCTCGACCCGCAGACGATGACCGAGGTCGGAACCAAGCTCGATCTCGCGCGCGCGTACATCGACATGGGCGATCCCGAAGGCGCGCGCAGCATTCTCGAGGAAGTGCTCGACGAGGGTGACCCGGGCCAGCGGCGAGAAGCGCAAGGCCTCATCGACGTCCTGAGCGCCTAGCCGCGAGACACGCCCAATAGACATGATATCGACGAGCACCGGCGCGCCGCTCCTGCGGCGCGCCGAGTCCTCGCGACCTCTCCGACCGCTATGCCGCGAATCGCGCTCGGCCTTGAATACGACGGCACCGACTTCGTCGGCTGGCAGATTCAACGCACGGGACGCAGCATCGAGGCCGCACTCGCCGCGGCGGTGGAGGCGGTCGCGAACGAGCCGACGACCGTGCGTGGCGCGGGCCGGACCGACGCGGGCGTGCACGCCGCGCAGCAAGTCGCTCATTTCGACACGGGTGCGGAGCGCACCGAGCGGCAATGGCTGCTCGGGATCAACTCGAACCTCCCGCCCGATATCGCCGTGCGCTGGGTTCGCGAGGTGCCGTCGACCTTCGACGCGCGCCGGTCGGCCGTGCGCCGGCGTTACCGCTACGCCGTGCTTCAGCAGCCGACCCGGCCGGCGCTCGCACGCGCACGAGTGTGGTGGATCCGCGAGCCGCTCGACGCAGCCGCGATGACGGCCGCGTCTCTACACTGGCTCGGCGAGCACGACTTCTCCGCGTTTCGCGCCGCCGGCTGCCAGGCGAAAACCCCGATGCGTCGGCTCGTAGCCGTCCGAATTGCGCGAACGGCGCAGGCGGACGGTGTTCTCTGGCAGATCGACTTCACGGCCAATGCTTTTCTACAACACATGGTGCGCAACCTCGTTGGCGCGCTCGTCGAGATCGGGCGCGGCGACCTCGAGCCGGCGGCGGCGGGGGAAATGCTTGCGAGCCGTGACCGCACGCAGGCTGCAGTCGCGGCTCCTCCGACGGGACTCACTTTGGTCGGGGTGTTGTATCCGGAGCACTACCGGCTTCCCGCCGCGAGCGACGCTGATTAATGCCCCGTCGAGGTTTCGGCTATGATTCCGCGGTCCAAACGGTCGGCGCCTGAGCAATGAGCTGGTTCGACAAACTGATGCCGTCGCGGATTCGGACCGAGAGGCGCAAGCACTCGGTGCCCGAAGGACTGTGGGTCAAGTGTGTCGGCTGCTCCGCCCAGCTCTATCGCGCCGAGCTGCATCGCAACCTGCACGTCTGTCCGAAGTGCGGACATCACCTCCGAATCAGCGCGCGCGAGCGGCTCGAGATGTTCCTCGATCCCGAACAGGGCTACGAGCTCGCCGCCGACCTCGAGCCGCGCGACCCGCTGCGCTTCAAGGACACGAAGCGATATCGTGAGCGTATCGCGCTCGCTCAGCGCGAAACCGACGAGCGCGACGCGCTGATCGTCATGGCCGGCACGCTGAAAGCGATGCCGATCGTCGCAGCCGCGTTCGAGTTCCGGTTCATCTCGGGGTCGATGGGCTCCGTGGTCGGCGAGCGTTTCGTGCGCGGCGTCGACTACTGCCTCCAACATCGACGGCCGCTCGTGTGCTTCTCGGCGAGCGGCGGCGCGCGCATGCAGGAAGGCCTCTACTCGCTGTTGCAGATGGCCAAGACGAGCTCGGCGCTCTCCGAGCTCGCCGCGGCGAAGCTGCCGTACATTTCCGTCATGACCGATCCGACGACCGGCGGCGTCTCCGCGAGCCTTGCGCTGCTCGGCGACATCAACATCGCGGAGCCCGGCGCGCTGATCTGCTTCGCCGGCCCGCGCGTGATCGAGCAAACGACCGGAGAGACGTTGCCCGAAGGCTTCCAGCGCGCCGAGTTCCTGCTCGAGAAGGGCGCGATCGACATGATCTTGGATCGTCGTCAGGCCCGCGACGAGATCGCGGCGCTGCTCGCCAAGCTCAGCAACCGCCCGACGCTCTCGTAGCGTACGAGGCCCCCGTTGGCTCCGTCCTCGCGAAGCGATTACTCGCTCGACGACTGGCTCCGCCGGTTCGAGACGCTGCACCCAAAGAAGATCGACCTCACGCTCGATCGCGTGACGGCCGTGATCGAGCGTCTCGACCTCAAGCCGCCGCCGTACAAGGTCGTGACGGTCGGGGGCACGAACGGCAAAGGCTCGTGCGTCGCGATCCTCGAGAGCATCTACTGGCATGCCGGCTACTCGGTCGGCGCGTTCACGTCGCCGCACCTCTGGCGCTTCAACGAGCGCATCCGCGTGAACGGCTCCGACGCCGACGATGCCGAGCTCGTCGCGCTGTTCGAGATCATCGACTCCACGCTCGGCGGCATCACGTTGTCCTACTTCGAGTCCTCGACAGTGGCCGCGCTATTGCACTTCGCGCGTAAGCGCGTCGACGTCGCGGTGCTCGAAGTCGGAATGGGCGGGCGGCTCGACGCGTCGAACGCGGTCGACACGGATTGCGCATTGGTGGTCAGCGTCGACCTCGATCACCGCGAGTGGCTCGGCGACGATCGCGACACGATCGGGCGCGAGAAGGCCGGGATCATGCGGCGCGGTAAGCCGGCCGTGATCGCCGATCGCGATCCGCCGAAGAGCCTAGTTGCCTACGCAGCTGCCGAGGGCGCGCTGCCGAAAATCATAGGCCGGGACTTCGATTTTCGGCGCGCGCCGGGCGGCTGGCGGCGCGCCGAAGGGCGCGGGTCTAACGAGGGACGCGTGCTGCCGCTGCCGCCCTTCGGCGGCGACGAGCAGCTCGGCAATGCGGCCGCATGCGCCGCGGTCGCCGACAGCCTCGCGAGCGAGCTGCCGGTGAGCGACGACGCGCTGGCCGAAGGCATTCGCCAGGCCTACCTTCGCGGCCGCTTCGAGCGCGCGACGCTCGAGGGTGTCGAGTGGATTTTCGACGTCGCGCACAATCCCGCCGCGGCGGCGATCTTCGCAGCGAGTCTTGCGCGTTTGCCGCGTGCGCCGCGCACGCTCGCCGTGTTCGCCGCGATGCGTGACAAGGACCTTGCCGGCGTGATCGCACCGCTCGCGTCATCGGTCGATACCTGGTTCGTGACGCAGGCGGATGCCGAACGCGGCGCTCGCGGCGAAGAGCTCCGCGAAGTGCTCCGCGAAGTGCTCGCGGCGGGAGGCGCGCGCTCGATCGAGGTCGCGTCCGACGTTGCGGCGGCGACGGCGGCGGCACGAGCGGCTGCGCAATCCGGCACGCGCGTGATCGTGTTCGGATCTTTCGTCACCGTGGGCGCCGCAGCGGATGCGCTTGGGCTATACTGCGCTCCCTCGCGAATGACTGATCAACCCGCCAGATGGACCAGGGCCTGAAGGAGCGATTGATCGGCGCGGCGGTTCTCGTCGCGCTCGGCGTGTGGCTTATTCCGTGGTTGCTCGACGGTCGGCAAGAGCAAGTGGAGCTCGCTTCGCCGAGCTCGGCGGTGCGCTTGCCGGCGCTGGACGGTCCGCTGCCGGTTCGCCAGCAAACGCTGAGCCTCGAGGCGGCCAAGTCCGATGCGGCCACGACGGAGCCGCGCCCGGAGTCGGCCGAGCCCGCGACCCCGTCTAGTGCCGCCGCGGACACGGTCGTCGCTGCGGCCGAGCCCATCCTTACGCCCACGCCAGCGCCGGCGCAGGAAAGCGCCACTCCGCCGAAGCCGGCCGCGCCGGTGCAGGAAAGTGCGGCGCCGCCGAAGCAAAGCACGCCGGCGCCGGTCAAACCCATTACGGACCGCAATTCGCCGCAGCGCGTCGCGAGCGCCGCGCCCGCCGCCGCGACGCCCAAGCCGAGTCCTTCGAGTCCGAGCTCTCAGCCGGCGCCGGCGCGCGGCGACTGGGTCGTCCAGCTCGGCAGCTTCGGTGCCGAGGACAACGCGAAGAAGCTCGCTGAGAAGGCGAAGGTGTACGGCTACAAGCCCGAGGTTGCGGGCTTCCGCGCGAGCGGCCGCGCGATGTACCGCGTGAGGGTTGGCCCGTACAAGTCGCGCGCGGAAGCGGACGCGACTGCGTCGGCCCTTTCGGCGCACGGGTTCAAGCCCCAAGTCGTGGCGGCGGACTGACGCCACCGAATGACGCTGGTCGATTACATCATCTTGCTCGTGTTGGTGGTGTCGGCAGGAGTAGGTGTTTGGCGAGGCTTCGTCAAAGAGGCGCTGTCGTTGCTCACGCTGCTCGTGGCGATCTGGCTCGCCTGGCGCTTCGCTACGCTCGTCGCGCCGAAGCTCAGCAACTGGGCGGCGGACCAGGACGTCCGCATCTGGATCGCGCGGGGAATCATCTTCGCGCTCGCGCTCATCGTAGGCGCGCTCGTGTCTTGGCTCGCGCGCCAGCTGATCCGGCACACCGGCTTGAGCGGAGTCGACCGGATGCTCGGCGCGGCCTTCGGCTTCGCGAGGGGCGTCCTGATCGTCGGGCTTTTGGTGCTCGCCTTGGATTTTCTCGATTTGGACCAAGATGGGTGGTGGCAATCGGCACGGTTCCGGCCTTACGCAGAGCAAGTCGCGGCGGCTGTGAAGAAGTACGCGGAGCTCGGCACTCGCTACGTCCAAGGCGGAGTAGCGGTGTGACGCGCTTCGCTATCGGTGTTTCGCGGTCCTCCTTACTCTAGGTAACGAACCATGTGCGGACTCGTCGGCATCGTCGGGCAAGAACCCGTGAATCAAGCGCTCTACGACGCGCTCACGGTGTTGCAGCATCGCGGCCAGGACGCCGCGGGCATCATGACCGACGACTCGGGCCGCCTGCGCGTGCGCAAGAGCAACGGGCTCGTCCGCGACGTGTTCCAAGAGAGGCACATGTTGAAGCTCGGCGGCAACGTCGGGCTCGGTCACGTCCGTTACCCGACCGCGGGCAGCGCGACCGTCTCCGAGGCGCAGCCGTTCTACGTCAACTCGCCGTACGGCATCTGCCTCGCCCACAACGGCAATCTCGTGAATGCCGAGGAGCTCAAGCGCCTCGTCACCCAGCACGATCACCGCCACCTGAACACCGACTCCGACTCCGAAACCCTGCTGAACGTGTTCGCTCACGAGCTCGGCAAGCCGGTCGGCAACGGGCTGAAACCCGACCAGATCCTCGACGCGGTCGAAGCGCTCTACAAACGTTGCTCGGGCGGGTACGCGGTCGTCGCGATGATCATCGGCTACGGCATCGTCGCGTTCCGCGACCCTCACGGGATCCGCCCTCTCGTGCTCGGCGTGCGCGAGACCGCCAACGGTGTCGAGCGGATGGTTGCTTCGGAGAGCGTCGCGCTCGACGCGGTCGGGTTCGAGCTCGAGCGCGATGTGCTGCCGGGTGAGGCCGTGTTCATCGACAAGCGCGGCTTCCTGCATAGCCGGCAGACGAGCGCGCGGCGCGGCTATACGCCGTGCATCTTCGAGTTCGTGTACTTCGCGCGCCCCGATTCGATCATCGACAACCTCTCCGTCTACAAGGCGCGGATGCGGATGGGCGAGAAGCTCGCCGACAAGATCTTGAGGGTGCGGCCGGACCACGACATCGACGTCGTGATCCCAATTCCCGACACCTCGCGGACCGCGGCGCTGCAAGTCGCGACACGCCTGGGCGTGAAGTATCGCGAAGGGTTCATCAAGAATCGCTACATCGGCCGCACGTTCATCATGCCGGAGCAGTCCGCGCGACGCGCCTCGGTGCGGCGCAAGTTGAACGCGATCGGGCTCGAGTTCAACCGCAAGAACGTGCTGCTCGTGGACGACTCGATCGTCCGCGGCACGACGTCGCAGCAGATCATCGACATGGCGCGCGAAGCCGGAGCGCGCAAGGTCTACTTCGCTTCGGCCGCGCCGCCGGTTCGCTACCCGAACGTCTACGGCATCGACATGCCGGCGGCGGGCGAGCTCGTCGCGGCGGGCCGCACCGTCGAGCAAGTGCAGCGCAAGATCGGAGCAGACTGGCTCGTCTACCAGGACCTCGAGGACCTGAAGCAGGCCGTGCATCACGAGAAGGCCGATATCGACGGCTTCGACACGTCTTGCTTCAACGGCGAGTACGTCACAGGCGACGTGAGCCGCGCGTATCTCGATGCGCTCGAAGTGATTCGCGCGAACGCCGCGAAAGCTAAGCGCGACGCAAAGGTGCGCGCCGAGGAAATGGACGACGACACGATGCAGGTTGCGAGCGGCCTGTGACGGCGGCTCTGCAGCTTTGCGCTTTCTAATCGTCGACGACGACTCGGAGTACCGGCAGCTGCTGCGCTACCACCTCGACGTGGAGTGGCCCGACGCGTCGATCGACGAGCATCAACCGACCTCTACGGGCTATCTTCCACCGGGTCTTGTGCTCGCCGACCTCGACCTAGTCTTGCTCGGGCACCCGGTCGCTCGCGACGAAAGTTTCACATTGCTGAAGAGCCTGCGGGGCCGGCCCGACTGCCCGCCGATCTTCGTTTTCGCGAGCCCCAGCGACGAGTTCGTCGCGGTCGATGCGCTGAAGGCCGGAGCGGCGAGCTACTTCCCGAAGGACAAAGTCCGCCATCATCGCCTCGTCGATGCGATCCGCGCCGAGATGCGCACGGAACGCCAGAGCGAAGATACCGGCAATTTGCTCGTCAATCACAAGGCCATGAACGGCGCGCACAAGCGTCGTCTCCTCGGTAAGCTCTACGCGGGCGAGCTCTCGTCCGTCTATCTCGCCGAAGCCGAAGACTCCGGCGAGCGCATCGCGTTCAAAGTGCTACGGCACGTCCCGGATTCCGGCGGCACGCGGACGTTCGATCGTTTTCTCCAAGAGTACGAGGTGATTGCGCGCGTTCGGCACCCGAACGTCGTGAAGATCTTCGACCTCGGCGTCGCGGACGATCACGCTTACATCGCAATGGAGTATCTCGGCGCGGGAAGTCTCGCCGAGCGCCTGAACACGGCGCTAGATCCCGATCAGTCCGTTCACTACGCGACCCAGGTTGGCAGCGCGCTGGCCGCGATCCATGAGGCCGGCATCCTGCATCGTGACCTGAAGCCGGCCAACATCATGTTTCGCGAGGACGGCACGCTCGCTCTGATCGACTTCGGCCTCGCGAAGCAGATGCGGCTGCACGCCGCGATCACGGGAACCGGCCAGATCTTCGGCACGCCGTTTTACATGAGTCCGGAGCAGGGACACGCCGAGCCCACCGACCCACGCTCCGACATCTACAGCTTGGGCTGCATGCTCTACGAGATGCTGACCGGCGACCGCCCGTTCACGGCAAGCTCCCCGATGGGCGTTATCTACCGCCACGCGCACGCGCCGCGCCCACGGCTCCCACGCGCGCTCACCCACTTGCAGCCGATCCTCGACCGGATGCTCGCAGTCGAGCGTCTCGCGCGTTACCAATCCGCGCGCGAGCTCCTCGCCGACCTTGCGGCCCCCGCCGGCTGATCGCGTCGAAATGCTCGACTAGTCGAGCGTGTCGAGGCGATAGCCGTGATCGTCCCAGCGGACGACGCTCGCCTGTTCGTACCAGGCGCCGAGCACGATACGCGCCGCGGGTTGTCCGTCGAGCTGGAAGCGATGGATCGCGGGGCGATGGGTGTGACCGTGCAGCAGAAGAGAAACGCTGTGCTGACGCATCACGGCTTCGACGGTCGTCTGGTTGACGTCCATGATGTCGTAGGACTTTGCGGCGATCTCCGCGGCGCTGAGCTGACGCAGGTCGGCGGCGATTTTGCGCCGCTCGGCGAGCGGCTTCGCGAGGAAGTCGCGCTGCCATGCGGGATTGCGCAACGTGCCGCGCAGGCTCATGTAGCGCGTGTCGTCGGTGCAGAGCAGGTCACCGTGCGTGAGCAGCACGGTGCTGCCGTATAGGTCGACGCGCTCGTAGTCGCCGAGCAGTTGGCAGCCGGTCGCAGCGCAGAACTTGGCGCCGATCAGGAAGTCGCGGTTGCCGTGCATCAGCGAGCACGGCACACCCGCGCGCGTGAGGCCGGCGAGGGCGGCTTGAACGGGCGCGAGCCGCGCATCGTCCTCGTCGTCGCCGACCCAGGCCTCGAAGAGGTCACCGAGGATGTACAACGCTCGCGCCGCGCGCGCTTCTCCTTCGACGAAGGTCACGAAGCGTCGAATCGTCTCCGGCTCGCCCGCATCGAGATGCAGGTCGGAGATGAACAGCGTGGTCACGGCGGCCGGACGACTACTGAAGGAGCTCGATCGTCTCGATCGTAATCGGCTCGACTGGCACGTTCTTGTCGAACGGACCGCCGGCGCCGGTCGGGCGATGGCCGATCTCGTCGACGATGCGCATCCCGTCGTCCTTGTCCTTGTCGTCGACGATCTTGCCGAACACCGCGTATCCCCATCGAGTCGGCCGGGGGTTCAAGTCGACGTTGTCCGAGAGGTTGATGTAGAACTGGCTCGTGCCCGAGTGCGGGTCGTTCGTGCGCGCGAAGCCGACGCTGCCGCGCAGGTTGCTGAGTCCGTTGCCGGACTCGTTGAAGACGGTGCCTTTCGTGGCCTTCTGTTTGAAGTCGGCCGTGTAGCCGCCCGCTTGTGCGATGAAGCCCGGGATCACGCGGTGGAAGATCGTGCCGTTGTAGAAGCCTTGCTTCACATAGCCCAAGAACGTCTCGACCGTGAGAGGCGCCCGCTCGCGATTGAGCTCGATCACGAAGTTGCCCGCGGTCGTGTGCACGCGAACACGCGGCGAGTTCGCCGCCGACTCGGCCGACTGTCCAGAGGCAGCAAACGGGGCCGCGACTATGCCTAATAGAAGAACGCCCGCGAGCTTCATCGCTGTCACTCTTGTCGTACGAGCGGTGATCATACGAACGCCTGCGGGCGGATGCACGCCGCGTCAGCGTCCACGCAGCTCTGCCGCCTTGACTGTGTTCGCCATCAGCATCGCAATCGTGAGGGGACCTACGCCGCCCGGCACGGGCGTCAGGGCGCCGGCGACTTCCACAACGTCGGGATGAACGTCGCCGACGAGCACCGAGCCCCGCCGCTCGAACGTCTCGAGGCGGTCCGGATGGGACGCGAAGATCCGGCGCGCGTCCTCGGGCGAGGTCACGCTATTGATGCCGACGTCGATCACGACCGCGCCCGGTTTCACGTAGTCGCGAGTGACGAACGCGGGCCGGCCGATCGCCGCGACGAGGATGTCCGCTTCGCGCGCCATCGCGGGCAGGTCGCGGGTCCGGGAGTGGCAGATCGTCACGGTCGCGTTCTTGTGCAGCAACAGCGAGGCCATCGGCTTGCCGACGATGTCGGACCTGCCGATCACGACCGCGTGCTTGCCTTCGATCGGGATCTTGCTCCGGACGAGCAGCTCGATCACTCCCGCCGGCGTGCACGGCGCGAACCCCTCGCGATTCTGCACGAGCCGGCCCGCGGAAATCGGGCTGAACCCATCCACGTCCTTGCCGGGGTCGATCGTGTCGAACACCTGCTGCTCCGCGTCCGCGCCCATCGCTTTCGGTAACGGTGATTGCACGAGAATGCCGTCGATCGAGGGGTCCTGGTTGAAGCGCCGGACGACCTCGAGCGTGGCGGCCAGCGTCGCGGTCGCTGGCAGCCGCTCGTGCGCAATGCCCATCCCGGCTTCCTCGGCCGTCTTGAGCTTGTTGCGGACGTAGACCGCCGATGCGGGGTCGTCGCCGACGAGCACGATCGAGAGTGCGGGCGAACGGCCCAGTCGCTCGCGGACGCGCGCGACGCGCCCCTTGAGCTCGTCGCGAATTTGCTGAGCGACGGCCTTGCCGTCGAGGATTTTGGCGGTCACGGGTGCTCTTAAGCCTACGCGGGGAGGCGGATTCTCGCACACGGTTTCCGGGCCGCTCAAGGCGCGGTTCTCGACGGGCCGCCCGCGGCCGAATAAGATGCCCGCCTTGCGTACACGCGCGGGGCATGGCGCAGTCTGGTAGCGCATCTGCTTTGGGAGCAGAGGGTCGCAGGTTCGAATCCTGCTGCCCCGACCAATACCCTCTTTGAGAGAGCGCCCGTAGCTCAAGGGATAGAGCATCGGCCTTCTAAGCCGGGGGTTGCAGGTTCGAATCCTGCCGGGCGCGCCATGTCGTACGTGTTTAGTAGAATGAATGGCGACACGCTGGTGGACGTAGCTCAGTTGGTAGAGCCCCGGATTGTGATTCCGGCCGTCGTGGGTTCGAATCCCATCGTCCACCCCATTTCTGGACGCGGAGAGCCCGGGCGCGTAGACGCCGGACGCGTAGATCGAGATACGGGCCGTTAGCTCAATTGGTAGAGCAGCGGACTCTTAATCCGTTGGTTGAAGGTTCGATTCCTTCACGGCCCACCACCCGATCCGTGCGCGCGCCGAGCGACTCGTCTCGATGCGACGCCTCGTTGGACTAGCTCCGTGCGCGGGCTGATGCACCTCGTGAGCCTCGAGCAAGCCGCCGGCGTCGAGTCGCATTTCACCGAGTTCGTGATCCACGCGCGCAC
>Ga0068863_100001114_pt1 | contig 26847 bp, 24 predicted proteins | sample KBSSwiS62_FD_66596 | JGI IMG/M metagenome (GOLD analysis project Ga0068863, IMG submission 66596) | Switchgrass rhizosphere microbial communities from Kellogg Biological Station, Michigan, USA - KBS Switchgrass S6-2 | ecosystem: Host-associated > Plants > Roots > Rhizosphere > Soil ... | reverse complement strand
CGCGGCCGCACCGTGCGCCTTTTCCTCATCGTCGACAAACGGGATGCGGAACGTCTCGAAATCGATGCCATCGAACTGGGTCAGGACGGAATGGCCGATCGTCTCGGCGGTGATGCCGGTGCCGTCGGAGACGTAGAAAATCGTTCTGCGCATCGCGGCAGTGTAACGTCATCCCGGCAGGGATTGCCGGGATCCAGACTGCATGGATGCCGACTAATAGAAACGGTTTGGCTGCCATCCATGGCACCTGGATTCCGGCACTCCATGCCGGAATGACGAGCTGTAGAGCTTGTCTCGCCAAGCAGAAACCCCGAAAATTAGCACCTTCCCCGAGCCAGACCGGCTCGAACCCGCCTTTTCGGAGAATTCCCTTGAGCGATCTGGTGCTTTGGCTCGATCAGTTGCGCCTGTCCGACCTCGGCAAGGTCGGCGGCAAGAATGCCTCGCTCGGCGAGATGATCGGCAATCTGGCCAAGCTCGGCGTGTCCGTGCCCGGCGGGTTCGCGACGACCGCATCCGCGTTTCAGCAATTCATCGCACAAAGCGGCCTGGCCGAACGCATCCAAGCCAGGCTCGCCACGCTTGATGTCGATGACGTCGATGCGCTTACGAAAGCCGGCGCGGAAATCCGCGGCTGGGTGATCGACACACCGCTGATTCCGGAATTCGATGTGGCGGTACGTGCGGCCTACGCCAAACTGTGCAAGGACGCTGGCGCCGACAACATTGCCGTCGCGGTGCGCTCGTCGGCGACCGCAGAAGACCTACCCGATGCTTCGTTCGCCGGTCAGCAGGAAACTTTCCTCAATGTCAGCGGTGCCGACGATGTCATCCACAAGGTCAAGGAAGTCTTTGCCTCGCTGTACAACGACCGCGCGATCGCTTACCGCGTACACCATGGGTTCAAGCACGAGGATGTGTTCCTGTCCGCCGGCGTGCAGTTGATGGTGCGCTCGGACGTCGGCGCATCGGGCGTGCTGTTCACGCTCGATACCGAGTCCGGTTTCCGCGATGCCGTGTTCGTCACCGCTAGCTACGGGCTTGGCGAGATGGTCGTGCAAGGCGCGGTCAACCCCGACGAGTTCTACGTCTACAAGCCGACACTGAGGGCCGGCAAACCGGCGATCCTGCGTCGCCAGCGCGGGGCCAAGCAGCAGCGCATGGTGTATTCGAGCAAACCCGGCGAGCGCGTGCGCATCGAAGAAACACCCGCCGCCGATCGTGCGAAGTTCTGTATCAACGATGCCGACGTGCACGAGCTGGCCAAGCAATCGCTCGTGATCGAGCAGCACTACGACCGGCCGATGGACGTCGAATGGGCCAAAGACGGCAATACCGGCAAGATCTACATCGTGCAGGCGCGTCCGGAAACCGTGAAGTCGCGTACACGCGCGACGCAGATCGAGCGCTTCCAGCTCAAGGCACGCGGCAACGTGCTCGCTGAGGGCCGCGCGATCGGCCAGAGGATCGGCGCCGGCACGGCGCGCGTGATCCGTTCGATAAGGGATATGAATCGCGTGCAGGCCGGCGACGTGCTCGTCGCCGACATGACCGACCCCGACTGGGAACCGGTGATGAAGCGCGCGGCGGCCATCGTCACCAATCGCGGCGGCCGCACCTGCCATGCCGCGATCATCGCGCGCGAGCTCGGCGTGCCGGCCGTGGTCGGCACGGGCGATGCGCTAACGAAAATCCCCGATGGCGCACAGGTCACGATCTCCTGCGCTGAGGGCGATACCGGTTTCATCTACGACGGCAAGCTTGCTTTCGACAAAGTCACGGCCGATCTCGCCCAGATGCCCCCGGCGCCGCTCAAGATCATGATGAACGTGGCCAATCCCGAGCGCGCGTTCGATTTCGCGATGTTGCCTAATGCCGGCGTGGGTCTGGCGCGCCTGGAAATGATCATCGCCAGCCATATCGGCTTGCATCCGAAGGCGCTGCTCGAATACGCCAAGCAGGATGCGGAAACCAAGAAGAAGATCGACGAGCGCATTGGCGGCGAGGACCCGGTCGAGTTCTACGTGAACCGCCTCGCAGAGGGCATCGCCACGATCACCGCGGCGTTTGCGCCGAATCCGGTGATCGTGCGCCTGTCGGATTTCAAGTCGAACGAATACGCAAACCTGATTGGCGGTTCGCGTTACGAACCGCATGAGGAAAATCCGATGATCGGCTTCCGCGGCGCGAGCCGCTACGTCGATCCGAGCTTCAAGGACGCGTTCGCGCTCGAATGTCGCGCCATGAAGAAAGTGCGCGAGGAGATGGGCCTGGCCAATGCCTGGGTCATGATCCCGTTCGTGCGCACGCTGGAGGAAGGCCGCAAGGTCATCGACGTGCTCGCGGCCAACGGCTTGAAGCGCGGCGAACACGGACTCAAAATCATCATGATGTGCGAGGTACCGTCGAACGCACTGCTGGCCGACGAATTCCTCGATATCTTCGACGGTTTCTCGATCGGCTCGAACGACCTCACCCAGCTTACGCTCGGCCTCGATCGCGATTCCGCCATCGTCGCAAACCTGTTCGACGAACGCGACCCGGCAGTGAAAAAGCTCCTGTCAATGGCCATCCAGTCGGCCAAAGCCAAGGGCAAGTACATCGGCATCTGCGGCCAAGGCCCGTCCGATCATCCCGACCTGGCCGAGTGGCTGATGCAGCAAGGCATCGAGTCGGTGTCGCTCAATCCCGATACGGTCGTCGATACCTGGCTGATGCTTGCGAAGAAGAAGGCGGGCTGAGCCCGCCTTCGAAATTCTTTCTCAAGGACCGCCGATAAAGTCCATCTTGCCGAGATCCACGCCGTTGTGGCGCAAGATCGCGTATGTCGTCGTCACGTGGAAATAGAAGTTCGGCAACACGAAATAGCGCAGATAGTCGAGGCCGCTGAAGTGCATATCGCCGCTGCGCATGTTCAGGGTAATCGCTTTGTCCTCGCTGCCAACGAAATTCGCCGCGGGCACGCTATTGATGAACGTCTGCACTTTGGCGACTCGCGCTTTAAGTTCGGCGAACGTGGTTTCGGTATCCTCGTGTTTCGGAAGCTCGACGCCGCCCAGCCGCCCCGCGCCACCTTTGACCATGTCGCAGGCAATCTGCACCTGACGCGCCAGCGAAAACATGTCAGGCGCCAGACGCGCGCCAGTCAGCACGGTCTGCTCGATCTTCTTGGCTTCGGCGAACGCGGCACCCTTGTCGAGGATTGCCGCCAGGTTCTTGAGCATGCGGTTGGCAACGGGGATTAGACTTTCGTACATCGAGATTTGCATAGCGTCTCCTGGCAGTGCATGGTCGAATGGGGTGCGCAATCTGGCACAGGTTGTAAGAATTCACCAGAGCCAGAACAGACAAGGTCCTCGCCACAAAATGAGCCTTTCGTGCAAAAATGCATGCGTCAAGGCGCCACCCGGAAGAGCTGGATTCCGGCTTGCGCCGGAATGACGAGCAATTCTGGCCCCGTAGCTCAGTTGGATAGAGCGCGCCCCTCCTAAGGGCGAGGTCGCACGTTCGAATCGTGTCGGGGCCGCCATTTCCCGGGCGGATGCCGCCCTGCCCTCTGCTACAATTGCGCCCCTTCTCGCGCCACCGGCGCGGTCACATTTCCCGCGTATTTGGAGTTTCCATGTCTGCTGCAATCCTCAAGGCGCTCGGCCTCGCCGGCACCGAATCCGGCTCTTATCTGGGTAATGGCGAATGGTCCAAGACGGCAGACGCCGGCACGATCGAAGTAGCCAACCCGAGCACGCACGAAGTGATCGGTCGCGTCCACGCCAGCTCTGCAGCGGACTACGAAAACATCGTCAAGCGCGCCCAGGAAGTCTTCAAGACGTGGCGTACGACGCCGGCGCCAAAGCGCGGCGAAGCGATCCGCCTGTGCGGCGAAGCACTGCGCCAGCACAAGGATGCGCTCGGCTCGCTCGTCGCTCTGGAGATGGGCAAGATCAAGCCCGAAGGCGATGGCGAAGTGCAGGAAATGATCGACATCGCCGACTTCGCGGTCGGCCAGTCGCGAATGCTCTACGGCAATTCCATGCATTCGGAGCGCCCCGGCCATCGCATGAGCGAGCAGTGGCATCCGCTTGGCCTCGTCGGCATCATCAGTGCGTTCAACTTCCCGGTTGCTGTGTGGGCGTGGAACGCGTTCATCGCCGCGGTGTGCGGCGACATCTCGATCTGGAAGCCGTCGCCGAAAACGCCACTGTCGGCGATCGCGTCGATGCGCATCTGCAATGCCGCGCTCAAGGCCGCCGGCTTCCCGGACCTGTTCTTCCTGTTCAATGACGCCGGCGCCGAACTCGCGCAAAAATTCGTGGATGACCACCGCGTTGCGTTGATCAGCTTCACCGGCTCCACCGCCGTGGGCCGCTCGGTCGGCGAGCGCGTGGCCAAGCGCATGGGCCGCAGCCTGCTCGAACTCGGCGGTAATAACGCGATCGTCGTCGACGAAAGCGCGGACCTTAAACTGGCGATTCCGGCGATCGTATTCGGCGCGGTCGGCACCGCTGGCCAGCGTTGCACGACGACGCGCCGCCTGATCGTGCACGAAAAAATCTACGCCGATGTCCTGGGCAAGCTGCGCGCCGCTTACGCGCAGGTCGAGAAGAAGATCGGCGATCCTACCCAGCCAACGACGCTGATGGGGCCGCTCAACAGTCCCGATGCCGTGCAGCGCTATCTCGGCGCGGTCGACAAGGCCAAGGCAGCAGGCGGAACTATCGTGACCGGCGGCAAGAAAATCGATGGTCCTGGCAATTTCGTGCTGCCTACGATCGTCACGGGCGTCAAGAATTCCGATGATGTCGTGCAGACGGAAACGTTTGCGCCGATCCTCTATGTGATGCCGTTCAAGACGATGGAGGAAGCCGTGGCGATGCAGAACGGCGTGCCACAGGGCTTGTCGTCGGCGATTTTCACGCAGAATCTGAAGGCTGCCGAGCAGTACCTGTCTTCCGGCGGCTCTGACTGCGGCATTGCCAACGTCAACATCGGCACATCCGGAGCCGAAATCGGTGGTGCATTCGGCGGCGAGAAGGAAACCGGCGGTGGTCGCGAGTCGGGTTCCGACGCGTGGAAAGCGTATATGCGCCGCCAGACCAACACGGTCAACTATTCCGATTCGTTGCCGCTGGCGCAGGGCATCAAGTTCGAGTTCTGACGATGAACGCGCCTGAGCGCACAACCAGCGCCACGGCAGTCATTAGCCTGGTCTTCGGCGTCATCTGCTGGGTGGCGATTCCGTTCATCGGTGCCATCGTCGCGGTGATCTGTGGTCATGTGGCGCGGGGTGAGATCCGGCGCGCCCCGCCGGGGAGCATCGAAGGCGAAGGTATGGCGATCGCCGGCATGGCCCTCGGCTACGTGCACCTGGCGCTGATCGCGCTTTTGGTTTGCTTGTTTTTCACAGTTTTTGGCGGCTTCGCCGCGTTGGCGGCGGCAGATTGGCATTACTGAAGTTCCGGGCGCTTGGGCGGATATGCACATGTTATTATCATGTGTGTATTTCGAATACGCGGAGCCGCCCTCGTGAAAACTCAGCGCGTCACCTTGCTCGTTTCCGAAGAAGACAAACGCCGTTTCAAGGAGCTTGCCGACGATCGCGGTGTGAGCGTCAGTGAATTCATCCGCCAGGCCGTCGACGCGTACAAAGGCAATGTCGTCTCGATCGACGAAACCAGGGATCTTGCCGCCCTGACAAAGGAAATTCGTCAGGCCATGCCCGCAATGCGTAAAAGCCTTCGCAACGCGATTGCCTCATCGAATCGGGCGCTGGCCAGTATTCAAGCACGCCGCGGTACACGCTGATGGGCGCGATAGCCGATGCACTGGCCGCATTGAAAGAGGTACTGCAAATGCGCGGTGATATCGACCGCTTGGCCAAGAACGTCGATAAACTCGCGACTATGGCGGACGATCTCGACCGACGCATGATCCGTATCGAAACCATGGTCGAGATCGCTAGCAAACGCGCTTCGATGCCGTCCAGGTTGCCGAAGAAGTAGCCGCCAGGCTCGTGTATTCCCTGGCCCGCCCATTCCTGTTCTGCCTCGACGCCGAGCGCGCGCACGATCTGGCGCTGCTTTCGATCGAAACCGCGTATCGCACCGGACTGAATCCGCTGCTTGCGGCGAAACCGGCACCACTGCCGACCCAGGTCTTTGGGCTGAGCTTCGCCAACCCGGTGGGACTCGCCGCGGGTCTGGACAAGAACGGCGCGCACATCGATGCGCTGGCCGCACTCGGCTTCGGTTTCATCGAAATCGGCACGATCACGCCGCGTGCACAGGCCGGCAATCCGAAACCGCGCATGTGGCGTCTGCCGGAGCATCGGGCGGTCATCAATCAGCTCGGCTTCAACAACGAAGGTGTCGACGCGCTCGTGCGCAATGTCGAGCGTGCCCGCTACAAGGGCGTGCTCGGCATCAACATCGGCAAGAACAAGGATACGCCGAACGAACGCGCCACGGAGGATTATCTGTTCTGCCTCGAGCGCGTGTACGCGCGCGCAAGCTACATCACGGTCAACATCTCGTCGCCCAATACCCAGGGCCTGCGCGACTTGCAGGAAGAAGAAACGCTCAGACGCTTCGTCGGTACCCTGCGCGAAGCGCAGGAACGCCTTGCCGGTCAGCATGGCACGCGCAAGCCGATGCTGCTGAAGATCGCGCCGGACCTGAGCGAGGCGGAATTGGACGGCATCGCACAGGTGCTGCTCACGGCGCGCATCGACGGCGTGATCTGCACGAACACGACGATCGATCGCAGCGCTATTGCCGGCGCCACACACGCTGAAGAAGCCGGAGGATTGTCCGGCAAACCATTGTTTGAAAAAGCGACTTCGGTTCTACGCGGGATGGCCAAACGCTTTGGCGCGAAGATTCCTCTGGTCGGCGTAGGCGGGATTCTGTCCGGCGCCGACGCAGCGGCGAAGATGGCCGCAGGCGCGAACCTGGTGCAGTTTTACAGCGGCATGGTCTACCGCGGCCCGGAGTTGATCCGTGAATGTGTGGATGCCATAAAGACGGCTTCAGCATGATCACAAGCATCGCCACCGAGCCGGGTTATACCGTCGTCGAAAATGCTCCATTGGCGGCGCGCAACACGTTTCGCGTGCCGGCGCGCGCGGAACTGTTGATCGATGTGCACGATTCCGCCGTGCTGCCGGACTTGTTCCGGCTCGGCGCGGTGAAAACCGGCCCGACGCTGGTTCTCGGCGAGGGCAGCAACGTGTTGCTCACCCGCGACTGGCCGGGTGTCGTCTTGTCTCTCGCCACGCGCGGCATTCGCATGCTCGAAGACCGTGGCGACACAGCGCTCGTGCGCACCGAGGCTGGCGAGAATTGGAACGATTTCGTGCACTGGTCGCTCGGCCGCGGCTTCGCCGGCCTGGAAAATCTGGTGCTGATCCCCGGGACCGTCGGCGCCGCTCCGATGCAGAACATCGGCGCCTACGGCGTCGACGTCGGCGAATTCGTGGCCACCGTCGAGGCATTCGATCGCCGCGAAAGCAGGTTCGTGCGGCTTGCCAATGCCGAGTGCGCGTTTGCCTACCGCGACTCGTTGTTCAAGCGCGACCCGGGTCGTCACTTCGTAACGGCGGTCGAATTCCTGCTGCCGCGCACGCGCGAGTTGCGCGTGGACTACGCCGGCGTGCGCGAGGAGCTGGCGGCGATGAACATCGAAGCGCCGGGCCATGCCGCGGTCGCCGACGCCGTCATGCGGCTGCGCACGCGCAAGCTACCGAACCCCATGCTGATCGGCAACGCCGGCAGCTTCTTCAAGAACCCGGTTGTTTCCGCAAGCCTGGCGTCGGAATTGGCACGTGAAAATTCCGCACTGTCGAGCTGGCCAGCCCCGGACGGACAACACAAGCTATCTGCGGCCTGGCTGATAGAAGCCTGCAATTTCAAAGGATTACGTGAAGGTGATGCTGGCGTTTCGAACCAGCACGCGTTGGTGTTGGTCAATCACGGCAATGCCACGGGTGCGCAAATCTGGGCCCTGGCGCAGAGGATCCGCGAGGCGGTGCAACAGCGATTCGGGCTTTTGCTGGAACCTGAGCCCGTGGTGATCTGAGCGGCACCGCGGGCTCGCTCAAGCAGGAGTCCTCGTCGAACGTTGCTCAGAGCTCCACCGTAACCACATGCGCGCGGATCGCTCCATCGACCGGACCCGAGCCGAAACGTTTTTCCATTGCATCCGTCGCCACGGCGGTGGCTCGGTCGACGGCAACACCCCGCACTTCGATCTCGTTGCGCAGCGGCGTCCCCTGGCAATACGCCAGTGCAGGCGCGCGTGCCGACGGCGCGCGGCTGCGTGCCGCAACGGTTTCGATGGTGGCCGGATTGCCGAAACCGCCCGCTGCGACATCACGTGCAATGACCGCTCGGTCGTGATAGCCATGTGGCGTGCGCGCGAGAAAACGCGGTGGATCCTGCGGCATGAGCGACGCGAGCGCGGTCGTGACGACAGCGGCGAATTCGTTCGCCTCGATCGCGTCCCAAACATTGAAAATGAACACTCCGCCCGGTCTCAGCATGCGGCGCGCCTCGGCAAAGGCGCGCGCCTTGTCGGGGAAGAACATCGCGCCAAACTGGCACACGACCGCATCGAATTCACCGCCGCCAAACGGCAGGGCCAGCGCGTCGGCTTGCCGCCACTCGACTGGGCGAGTGGTCCCGGCTGCCGCCGCTTCGTTGAGCATGGCCTGGTTCAAATCCGTAGCGACGATCGCAACGCTGTGGTCTAGCGCAGCGACCAACGCGCGCGTCACGACGCCCGTGCCTGCCGCGATCTCGAGAACGCGCGCCATTTTCCTCCCATGCAGCCGGCGCGCCAGATCCGTCGCATACGGTGCGAAAATGAGCGGAACGAGTAGCGTCTCGTACAGCTTCGCTATCGAGCCCGAAAAGACTTTGTCGGTTTCCGCGATCGACATGAAGAGCCGCTCAGCAGAACGCCGAGCTGATCAGTCGGAGCACTGAAACAGCAGAACGTGATCCGGGTTCAGCGCGATCGTCTGGCCCAGACTGATCGATCCGGATTTGCGCAGATGCACTTCGTCACGGTGCAGGCGCAACTCGTCGGCGTCGCCGACTTTGACATAGGTGCCGTTCGTGGAACGGTCAGAGATCACGAAGTAGCCGCGCTTGTATTCGATCATCGCGTGGTTGCGCGACACCCATTCCGCATCCACGATCAGGCTGCTGGCGGTGTCACGGCCAAGCGTGAACGGCGGCGAGTGCACGTCCATTTCCAGTACTTGCCCGCGATATCTCAGCAGTAGCTTGGATTTCTCGGCACCGGCGTCCAGGCGGATCGCACGCTGCACCATGGTCACGTTGGACGTGTCTTCCTGCCATTGCACGTCGACGATATCGATCGGCTGCAGTTTGCCGGCCACACGCGCTTGACCGACCGAACGCGTGCGCAGCATGCCGACGTTGGTCAGCATGTTGATCGTACTGGCGGTGGTGATGACCTGCTCGCGCTTGGCCAGTGCCGCCATGCGCGCGGCCGTGTTGACGGCATCACCGTAAACGTCGTTGTCCTCGATCAAGGCATCGCCGTGGTGCAGGCCGATGCGGATGGCGAGCTTGTCGCGGGCGAATACGGGATCGTGGGCGATGCGCTTCTGCATGTCCACCGCACACAACAGGCCTTGCATGGGGCCCGGGAACGTGCACATGATTTCGTCGCCGATCGTCTTGATCACACGCCCGCCGTGGCGTGCGGTGACCTCGGCCAGCGCCCCCAGGATTGCCGCTACGAGCCGGCGCGCCTCGACATCCCCGCGGGTTTCGAACAGCTTGGTGCTGCCGCTGACGTCGGCGAACAGGATCGTTAGGGGCTGGCTCTGGGTCATTGGCCGCCAAGTTTAGGCCAGAAGCCGCTCCGATGACTAGCGCAACGCCTGTGCAGCCGCGACGATATCGGCATCCCCCGGCAGCACGAGCAAAGCCGCGCCAGCCAACGGCGTGTAGGTATCGACGCCAACGACGCGCTTGAGCGGCTTGGCGCCATGCCCGGCTTCCGCAATTGCCGTAATGACGCCCTCGCCGACCCCGGCCGAACGCCGGCCTTCGTCGACCACGATGATTCGGGCGCAGTCGCCGGCGTGGCGTGCAATCGCCGCATCGTTGAGCGGCGCCAGCCAGCGCAGATCGACGACGCGCACTTTCCAGCCCTGCGCCGCCTCGATCTCGCGTGCGGCGCGCAGGCTCATCGGTACGCCGTTGCCGAACGTGAAGATCACCAGGTCCTTCGCCTCCGGCGCATAGACCCGCTCTTCACCCAGCGCCATGGCCTGATCCGGCGGCGGATAGGCGAACTGCCATTGGCCGTCGCCGGCCGCGTACAGGTCCTTGGTCATGTACAGCGCGATCGGTTCGAGGAACGCGCAGACGCGGCCATCGATCTTCGCCAGGGCCATCAGCGTGCGCAACATCATCGCGGCATCGTCGCCGCGCGAGGGACAGCCGACTACCAGGCTCGGAATGTCGCGCAACGCGGTGATCGAATTGTCATTATGGAAATGCCCGCCGAAACCGCGCTGATAACCCAGGCTGGCGATGCGCATGACCATCGGGTTGCGGTACTGCCCGTTGCTGAAAAACTGCAGCGAGCACGCCTCGCCGCGGATCTGGTCGCAGGCGTTGTGGAAATACGCCAAGTACTGAATCTCAGGGATGGGCAGCATGCCCATGTTCGCGAAGCCCTGGGCCAGGCCCAGAATCATTGTCTCATCAAGCAGGGTATTGAACACGCGCGTGTTCTTGAATGCCTTATGCAGGCCTTTCGTCACCGTGTATACGCCGCCCTTCTGCGCGACGTCCTCGCCGAACAGGAGCGTCTCAGGGTATTTCGCCAGCACATCGTGCAGCGCCTGATTGATCTGGATCGCCATGTGCCGAGCGGGGAGTTTCTCCGGCAATTTCTCGGCGCTGCCGAAGGCGGCCAGGCGCCTGTCCTGATAGTCGGCGCGGCGCGCTTCGAGGTTGACCTGATTCGGATGATACGGCGCGAGCGGCGTCATCACGTCGGCAAGCTCAGTCAGCTTGGGACGGCGATCGGCTTCCTCGGCCGCGGCGAAGCATTTCTTGCGGATGTCTTCGTAGCGCGCGAGGAGCTGCTCCTTCGAGTAGATGCCGGCTTGCAGCGCGATCGCAGCGGAACGCAGCAGCGGATCGCTCGCTTCCACCGCGACGAGTTCCTCGACGCTACGCCATTCGATTTCAAAGTCGGTGCCGGCATGACCCATGATGCGCGTCGTGCGCAGATGCAGGAACGTCGGCCGGCGTGTCGTGCGGCAATGATGGATCGCGCGCGCGACGCCCTCGTAGCCTTCCGCCAAATCGAGGCCATCAGCGTAGAAATAATCGAGGTCGTTGCGGTCGCGGAAATTGTTCGCGACCCAGCCGCCCGGGGTCTTGACCGAGATGCCGATACCGTTGTCCTCGCACACGAACAGCACCGGTGCTGGCAGCTTCTGGTACGCGGTCCACGCCGCCGCATTGAACGCAGTCTGCGCAGTGGCGTGGTTCGACGAAGCGTCGCCGAACGAGCAGATTGCGATGGCATCGTCGGGTATCGGCAGCTTGTGGCCGATGCGTTTGGCCTGCTCGATCGCCACCGCCGTGCCGAGCGCCTTGGGCAGATGCGAGGCGATCGTCGAAGTCTGCGGCAATACCCACAATGGCTTTGAACCCCAGACTTTGTGACGCCCGCCCGAAGCCGGATCGTCCTTGCTCGCCGCGAACGACAGCGCCGAGTCCATGATCGCGTCCATGCCCAGCTTGCGGAAGCGCTCGGCCATGAACGCGCCGGAACGATAATGCAGGAACGCCGGATCGGTATGCCGCGTCAGGCGCGCGACCATCGCGTTGCCTTCGTGGCCGGATGAGCCGATTGTGTAGAACACCTTGTTCTTGACACGCAGCACGCGCGCCATCAAATCCAGGTGGCGGCTGATCAACTGCGATTCGAACAGCTCGACGAAGTCGCGCACATTGCACAAGCTGCCCGGCAACACCGGCGCATCGGGATTCTGCGCGCGCGGGGCCGAGCCCTGCCAGCCCTGCACGAACTCGAGAAAGTTCTGGTCGCAGACTTCGGCGCGATTGACGTTTTTATGGCGCGCAGGAATCGGCTGTTGGACGACGGCGTTCATGTAGGATTTCCGTGGGCAAGAGCCGGCATTTTATCAGGTCGTGCCGGCTCGACATGCTCAAAAGCCGTAGTGCAGGAAGGCACCCCAGCCATACGGCGGCGCCACGTTGACGTCGGAGCAACTAGCGCCGGTGGCCGCGTCCGCACCCCGATCCAGTGGCCATTCGGTCAGAAACGGCACTGGGCGACCCGTGCTGTTCAGCGCCGCGGCAAGGTTTTCCGCTGCCACCGGATCGTCGTAAAAAGTCTCGGCGACGATCACGGGTGCATCGCGCCAGCCCATCGCGCCGTCGGCGTCTTCACTGCGCATGGCGCCATCGTATTGCCGGAACTTGACCGCCTCGTCGGCGAAGAAGTCGCCGTACACATCGATCGCGAACGTACCCGGGTAGTGCGGATTGCCGCCGCCAGTGTCGTAAACGTAACGCATATGCCGCACGCGCGAGCGCATCCGGTCCGGATCATCGTCCGTGATCGACGAAAACCCAATCGTATCGGCGCTGCCGTAGGCGGCGTAGTAAAGCTGCCAGAGCGCTCGCACGCCATGGCTCCAGTCGGTGTTGGCCGGATATTTCCAGGGGTCCGAAATATACGGAAAATCGGAATCGCGCGGCGCCGCTTCCACCGACAGATCGATGAGATAGTTCAAACCCGAGGCAACCAGGCTGGCGCGGACCGCCTGGATCAAGCCGAAATGCTCGTTCACGAGCGAGACGTCGTAACCCGGGGTCGGCGGGCTGATCGCGCCGGCAGGAAAGAAACGGAACAGGACCCCGCGGAATCCTGCAGCCGCCACGTCATCCAGCAGCGCCGCAACGTTCCGCGCAACCTGTGCGACTTGCGCCGGATCGCTGCTGTCGACCAGTGTTCCGCTGTGGAAACCGTGCGCGAAGCTCACACCGAGGCTCAGTCGCTTCATCCCGTCGACATGCATCGCCGCCAGCTGCGATTGCACCAGCACACGCACGCCGGGCAAGTGGTAGTTGGGCACGATACCGTACGGCTCGCGATCGCAATTCGGCCCTAGCGCGTACCACAAGTAGTTGCTGCCGCCACGCGGTGCGAAGAACGGCTCCATCACGTGCGGGGGCGGTTGCGGCGTTGGTCGCGACAACCCGACAGCCTGCGCAAACGATGCGAATGCGCACAACCACACCAGCACGACGATGCGCCCAATACCTGGAACTTTGCGGGTCATGCTGGAATGGAAGTCTACGTCCCCGTCGACTGCCCGATCAGGGCTACGTTCTCGTCCGCGTAGGGCGGCATCGCCACGAATCCCGGCTGCGCGCGCACGCGCTCAAGCCACTCCTGGATCCTGGGATAGCGCGTCAGGTCGAAACCACCATCGCCGGCGCAAAACGTATACGCGAACAGCGCGATATCGGCGATGCCATAACCGGTGCTGCTGAACCACGCGTCCGCCGCGAGGTGCTTTTCCATCACCGCAAGCGCGGCATGGCCACGTTCGCGCAACTTCGGCAAGTCGGCACGGCGTGGCGAATCCAGCGGCGTCCAGCCGCAGATGAAGCGCGCGACGGCGACGAAGGGTTCATGGCTGTACTGCTCGAAGAACATCCACGCCAGCGTCTGCGCACGCTGCCACGCGTCGCCGCCGAAGTAGCGCGTGCCGTCGGCGAGCCAGCACAGGATCGCGTTCGACTCGACCATGATGCGACCGTCGTCGAGTTCGATCATCGGCACCTTGCCGTTCGGATTCTTCGCCAGGTACTCGGACGTGCGCGTCGCGCCATGCGCACTGTCGGTCTCGATCCACTTGTAGTCGCGACCGAGGTGGCCGAGGATCATGCGCAGTTTGTGGCAGTTGCCGGATGGCGAGTAGCCGTAAATCGTGATCATCGCATTTCCTTGTTGGCAGCGTTGCGCCGCGCACGCCATTCCTCGCGGCTTTGTCCCCACACGTCGACGATGATCGTCTCGTACGGCGGCGGCAGGCTGGATTGACGCAAGATGCGTGAGCCCAGCCGCTGCGCGAGTGCCTGCGAGGCGCGATTCTCGGCGTTGATCGAATGGATCACTTCGCTCCAGCCCAGATGATCGAACGCCCAATCGATCGTGGCGACCGCAGCTTCGTGCGCGTAACCCTTGCCCCAGGCCGAACGCCGAAACGCCCAGCCGACCTCGGTGCCAGGCCAGCCTTCCGGCTGCCACGGCCCGCACTGTCCGAGCCATTGCCCGTTCGCCCTGTCGACGACCGAAAACATCGCATAACCCTGCATCATCCACGCGCCCGGCATCTGCAGGAACTTGCGCCATGACGCGGCTCGCGGCATTGCGCCGCCGATATAGCGCGCTGCTTCCTCGTCGGCGTGCAGTTCGGCGTAATCGTCGAAATCCTCGCGCCGCGGCAGACGCAGAAGCAGGCGCGGAGTTTCGATGCGGATGTCGGCAACGGCCATCGTCAGAACGCGTTGATCCCTGTCACTTCGCGCCCGACGACAAGCTGATGCACCGTCTCGGTGCCTTCGTAGGTGATCACGGATTCGAGATTCAGCGCGTGCCGGATCGGGCAGTGCTCGGTCGTGATGCCGGCGCCGCCGAGAATGTCGCGGCATTCGCGCGCGATGTCGATCGCCATGCGGCAGTTGTTCCACTTGGCCAACGAGACCTGGGTCGGCTGCATTACGCCCTGGTCCTTGAGGCGCCCCAACTGCAGCGACAGCAGCTGTGCCAGCGTGATCCGCCGCGCCATGTCGGCCAGCTTGAGCTGCACCGCCTGATTCGCCGCGAGCGGACGCTGGAAAAGTATGCGCTGCTTGGAGTACTCGGTCGCCTCGGTGAAGCATGCGATCGCCGCACCGATTGGGCCCCAGGTGATGCCGTAGCGCGCCTGCGTCAGGCAACCGAGCGGGCCTTTGAGACCCTTCACGTTCGGCAAGCGGTTGGCTTCGGGCACGCGCACATTGTCGAAAAACAGCGCCGAGGTAACCGACGCGCGCAAGCTCATCTTCTTGTGCACTTCCTGCGCGGCGAAGCCCGCCATGCCTTTTTCCACAATGAATCCTTGTATACCATCTTCGGTCTGCGCCCAGACGATCGCGATATCGGCGAGGTTACCGTTCGTGATCCACATCTTGGCGCCGTTGATGAGCCAGTCGCCGCCATCCTTGCGCGCATTCGTCTTCATATTGGCCGGATCGGAGCCGCCGTGCGGCTCGGTCAGCCCGAAACAGCCGATGACCTTGCCCTGCGCCATCTGCGACAGCCAGCGCTTGCGCTGCTCCTCGCTGCCGTAAGCGTAGATCGGGTACATGCACAGCGACGACTGCACGGAGGCGAAGCTGCGGATGCCGGAATCGCCACGCTCGAGTTCCTGGCAGATCAAGCCGTAGCTCACCGCATTCATGCCGGCGCAACCGTATTCCGTCGGCAGCGAGGAACCGAGCAGGCCGAGTTCGGCCATTTCCGGGATCAATTCCTTCGGGAACACGGCCTTGTCGAAACAATCGCCGATGATCGGCAGCACGCGCTCATCCGTGAAGCGCGCGACAGTGTCCTGCACCATGCGCTCTTCCTCGCTGAGCAGCGAACGAACGTCATACAGATCAACGGGATTGAGCGGCGTGGCGGCCATGGAAACTCCGGGGTTTTGCGCTAAGCGGGAAGGGTCGCGTATTCTAGCGGTCTTGCCTGGAAAAGTCCCGCAGAATCAAGCGCTATGCGCGTACCCGTCCTCACTTATCACGCCGTCAATATTCACGGCAACGACTATGCGAACAACGATCATGTCGCCTTCGCCGCCGACCTGCGCGTGATCGACGATCTGGGCCTGCGCATCGTGCCGCTGCAATGGGCCGTGGATCGACTGCTCGGCAACGCCGAACGCGCCCTCGAAGGGTGTGTCGCCTTGACCTGCGACGATGGCTCGGATTTCGATTTCTTCGATCTGCAACATCCCACGCACGGACCGCAGCGCAGCTTGTACAACTGCATGCTGGACTTCTGCGAAGAGCGCGGCGCCGCTGCACAACCGGACCTGCACCTGACCTGCTTCGTGATCGCCTCGGCGCAAGCGCGTGATTACCTCGACCGCAACTGTCTCGTGGGCCGCGGCTGGATGAGCGAGCGCTGGTGGAGGCCCGCGCAGGAAACCGGACGCGTCGCCATCGAGAATCACAGCTGGGATCACAATCACAGCGAAATTCCGTTGCCCGGCATCGACGGCATGCAGCGCGGCTCGTTTCATTGCGTCGACAACCGCGCGCGCGCCGACGCCGAAATCATCGCTGCCAGCCGCGCAATCGACACCGTGATCGCGCCACATCGCACATCTTTGTTCTGCTATCCGTACGGCCACGTGAACGAGTACTTGCGCGCGGAATACTTCCCCAACTACGTGCAAGCGCATGGCATGCAGGCCGCGTTCGGCGACGGCGCAACGCCGATCACGCTGGACAGCGACCGATGGAACCTGCCGCGCTATATCTGCGGCCACCACTGGAAGTCGCCGGATGAATTGCGCGCAATTCTGGGCGACGCAATCTGACCTCAGAAAGGCCCGACGTCGTTGGCCGCGTCGACGAGGCCCTTTTGCTCCGCTTCGGTCAGAGGACGCGTCCAGTAGACCAGCAATTTCGGATAGCGCGTCTTGTGGAATCCCACGGCCAGATCGACGCGCTCGGCCAGTCCGTCACCGCAGTATCCGAATACTGCCGGGTAGCGCGACGCAAAATGGCGCACCGCCCATGCCAGCGAATATTGATACAAGCCTCCCGCGGCGCGAATCGAGGAGCGCAGGCCTGCGGGCAAGCCGCGCAGGGCAGCCTTGTCCACGCAGGCCCCGCCGCCGAGCAGCAACTCGCCCTTGGCGAGGAAGTTGATGTAGCACAGCGGGATCTCGCGCGCAGCGTCGCGCCAAAACGCGATCACGTGGTGCGGGTAGTCCGGAGCGTCTTCGCCATGGCAGCGCCGGAACATCGCATTGGCGATCCGACCACCGTCCTCGACCTCCCGCACGACGATGTGCGGCGCGAGTGTCTCCAAGCTGCGATCCATCTATGCCTTGTCCTGTTGATTGTGCACGCCGTGCGGCACGTGCCCCGTCGCTACGTGCTGGCGGGCCGATTCCACGTTCGCGTGCGAATCGTCGAAGAAGATGTCGGCACCGAACGCCTGCAGGAACGGTCCCTTGTCGCGCCCGCCGAGAAACAGTGCCTCGTCGAGACGCACTCCCCAGCCGCGCAACGTGAGAATCACGCGCTTGTGCGCGGGCGCGGAGCGCGCTGTCACCAACGCCGTGCGGATCGGCGAAGCTTCGGCCGGAAACGCTGCCTGCAATCGGTGCAGTGCGGCCAGAAAGCCGCGAAACGGACCGCCGGATAACGGCTGGTCGGCTTTTTCCATTTCGTGGCGGTGAAACGCATCGATGCCCTGCTCATGCGAGACGCGCTCGGATTCGTCGCCGAAGATAACCGCGTCGCCGTCGAACGCGATACGCAGCTCGTCCGACGCGGTTTTTGGCGCTTTGGAAGGCAAGATCGTCGCGGCGGCGATGCCCGCCGCCAGGGCGGCGGCAACGCTTTCGGGGTTCGCCGACAGGAACAACTGCGCGCCGAACGAATTCACATAAGGCGACGTCGAGGCACCGCCGGTGAACACCGCGCGCACGATCCCCAAACCGTGGTGTTCGATCGAATTGAAGATGCGCAGTCCGGTATCCGCGGAATTGCGCGACAACAGGATCACCTCCACGCGCGGCGCTTGCGGAGCGGCCGAATTCAGGCGCAGCAGCTTCTGCACCAACGGGAATGCGATGCCGGGTGCAAGCAGTTCGTTTTCCCGTGCCATCTGGTAGCGGCGATAGGCGTCCAGGCCTTCGCGCTCGAACAGCGCGTGGCTCTCGGACAGGTCGAACAGCGCGCGCGAAGAAATCGCGACGACGAGTTTGTCGCCGGCGGGATCAGGGATCGAAGCCATCGGCGAAGATCCTATCGTGATAGCGGAAGGCCGCGCCGACATCGAGGCGGCCGTAGCCCACCATGTAATTGGGCCAGACCGTGATCGGCGTGCCGCCGCAGCTTTGTAGACGCGCATCCGTTACGCCCTGCATTACGGCGGTTTCACGCAGGATCGCAGCCACCTCGAGCGGATTGCCTTGCAGCGCCGGAAACGCCGACATCAGCAGTGCCGCAGCACCGGCCACGTGTGGCGTGGCCATGCTGGTGCCGTTGAAGTTGCACGAGTAGCTATTCGTCGGGACGCTCGAACAGACGGACACGCCCGGGGCGCTGAGATCAGGCCGGATCAAGGCGCTGCCACTTGCCGGGCCACGCGAGGAAAAATCCGCCAGCACGTCGCTGCCATTCGTTGCGCCGACAACAAAGCTGGCATCGTAGATCGCCGGGGGGTCGCCGACGGTGCCACAGAAGTAGCCATCGTTGCCGGCGGCGGCCACATAGAAGATTCCGGCATCAACGAGATTGTTTACGGCGCCTTGGATTTCCGTCCCGATGGTGCAGCCTTCCGAATACACACAGGCCCAGGAGTTGCTCACGATATCGGGCGCCAGATCCGGGTTCGGGTTGTGGCCGGAAAGGTCGGTCGGCGCGAGCATCCATTGCATGCATTCGATATAGCGCGCCGGCGTCCCATTGCCTTGATCCATGTTGCGGCAGCCGATCCAGTGCGCCCCCGGAGCGACGCCAATCTGATTGCCCGCACCGTCATCGCCGACGAAAGTGCCAGCGGTATGCGTGCCGTGGCTGTCATCGTCGCACGGCGCGTGCGCGTTGTTGCCGCAGGGATTGCCGATCGAATCGTGGATCGCGTCGTGCCAGTTGTAGTTGTGATCGGCACTGGCGCCGTTCCAGCCGCGATAATGCGGTTTCAGTGCCGGGTGGTCCCACTGATAGCCCGTGTCTTCACCGCCGATCACGACGCCTTGGCCGTTGAATCCGGCTGCCCATACGCCAGGGGCGCCGATCTTCATCACCCCCCAGGTTATACCCGAGGTGGCTGCGGCAGCCGATGCAGCGGCCATAGGTTGCCGCAGCAGAATGGTAGGATTCGAATCCACACGCACTATGTCGCCGCGTGCCGCGAGCGCCGGCAGCAGCGCTGCCGGCACGCGTGCCTGGATCAGGTTCGCGATCCAGAAATCCCGATGCTCGATGCCGTGCGCGTCCAGCCATGCGCGCATGCCGCGCTGTGCCCAATCGGCGCGTACGCGCAGCGCGTCGACCATTGCGCGTCGGTGCGCGCGGTAATCGGCTCGCGCGGGCAGCGCGGGCCTGGCTTGGTCGGCGAATACGAGGATCGTGTCGACGCTGTCCGCGACGGCGGACGTCGCGCGTACGCGAGGGTCGATCTGCGCACCGTGTGCAGCGGAAAGCGCAAATGCGCCAGCGATCGCCAGTGCCGCGGCGCGCTCAGATCGCGAACTGCTCATTGAGAATGCGATCCTCGAGGTTGTGCTCGGGGTCGAACAACAACGTGACCGTCTGATCGCGCGATTCGCGGATCGTCACTTCCATGACATCGCGTACTTCGTTCGAATCGGCGGTGGCACTGACCGGGCGCTTGTACGGGTCGAGTATTTCCAGCTTCACCTCTGTACCGGCTCGCAGGATCGCTCCGCGCCAGCGCCGCGGCCGGAACGGACTGATCGGCGTCATCGCCAGCACGTCGGCGCCGAGCGGCAGGATCGGCCCGTGCGCCGAAAGGTTGTACGCGGTCGAGCCGGCCGAGGTCGAGACCAGGATGCCGTCGCACATCAGCTCTTCGATCTTGACCGCGCCGTTCAGCGATACGCGCAGGTGCGCAACCTGCTTGGTCTGGCGCAGCAGCGATACTTCGTTGAAGGCGAGCGCGGATGTCGTGGCGCCGGATTCGCCGACGGCCTGCATCACGAGCGGCTTGAGTATCGTCGGCTGCGCACGCGCTATGCGTTCGCCTAAATCATCGGGATGAAACTGGTTCATCAGAAACCCGACCGTGCCGACCTTCATGCCGTACACCGGCCTGTTCAGCGGCAGGTGTCGATGCAGCGTGCGCAACATGAAACCGTCGCCCCCGAGCGCGACAATAACCTGCGCCTGTTCCAGCGGCGCTTCACTGTAACGCTTGCGCAAGTCTGCCAGCGCGATCTGCGCTTCATCGGTCTTGGCGGCGACGAAAGCAATGGACATCGAATCGGGCATGCGCCGATTCTACGCGAGCACGCGACCTCTGTGCGACATGGCGTCGCCAGCGCACGTCGCGGCGTCAATCGTGCAAATCGAATTCGTCGTGAAAAAGGTGATCGTAGCGGCAGGCGACGGTTGCCGCTTCGTCGATGACGACGTAGAAATCCTGGTCCGCCGGCAGGATCGCCGCGTCGCTGTTCTCGATGCGCCAGCGCCGCAGCGCGGACACATAACGCAATTCAATCGGATGCGCGTCGACACCCGAGTACCCCGGCATCACGTGAATCTGCGCACATGGTTCGCCATTGATCACAAAGTGATCGAGCGTTGTATAGCTCGATATCCCGGCCTCCGGCGCAAACCAATGGAATGCGTTGAGACTCGGATCCTGCGCATAAATGTGAAAATCGAGGCCGGCGGGAAAATTTGCGCTCGCATCGCTTTGGAACAGGTACCAGCGGTTGCCGAGCGAGTAGGCGGCGGCAAACGGATGGTCGAACGCCGAGCCGAGCCGATGCGTTGCCAGCACTACGCGATTCGGTTTCGCGTTGAGATAGGCATCGTCGATTTGCGTGCCGAAGCCGGACACATTGCCCGCACTCGACGTGTGCAGAAGCGTGCCGGCACCAGGCGCGGGCGCAAATACGTTGAACGCGCTGCCCCCCGTGAACAGCGCGCCGCCCTCGTTACGCACACGATAATGGTTGCTGAGGTAATCAAAACCGGTATAGCGAATATTGCTGTTCGCTTGGTAAGACTCAGCCATGCGCGTCGGCGTCAGTTGCGGTCGCGCATTGACGAGTCCATTGAGCGCCGCGTTGTCGATCGCGCTCGCGCTGCCGGCGTTACTGACGTTGCGCTGGGTCAGCGAGGCATCGCCGAGCTCGAACGCGCCGATATCGGCCAGGCTCGTCGCGCCCTTGAAACGACGCAGGCCATCGGCATCGATCTCCGGCAGCACCTTGTTCGTCAATAATGTGTGCAGCGCCGTGCTGTCGGCTGCGTCGATGGCCGGCGATCCGCTGGCAAGGCGCGCGTCGGCGACACCGCGGCGCAATACGGGATTGCTGGTAATCGTGCCAGCACCCGCAGTAAAAAAGTTGCTCGTGTTGCCGAATACGAGGTTGTGGTCGTTGCCGAAACCTGCCGCATTGGCCGCCGGGATTTGTATGCCGACCGCGTTGTAGGCGATCAGGTTGTTCGCGAGCCGGCCGGTCAACGCACCACTATTGCTGACGCCGAACCCGTAATTGCAATCGACGACCGTGTTGTTGAGCACCCGTGCATCGAACGTACCGCTCGCAGCCGTGTCCATGATCAGCCCTATTCCGCTCAGGCCGGTACACGAGATCGCATTGCTGACGGCTACGACCGTGAGTGCCGTGCTCGTATTCAACGGCGTCACGCTGATGCCGCTCGATAGGTTGCCGCTGATCTGGTTGGCGTAGATCAATGCCGACGAATTCGCGTTTGCATACAGCGTGATCCCGCGCATGCCTTGCGCACCGGTGCTGCTGAAGCGGTTGTCGTGGATCGAACCGTTGAAACTACCGGTTCCGAGTACGTCGAGATAGATGCCCGGCGGCTGCGACACATTGCCGATTGCCACGTGCACGCGGTTCTCGGCGATATCGAAATTCAGCGTGCCACTGCCGCTGTTGCGCATGCCGATGCCCGACGTGAACGTACTTACCTGATTGAGCGTCGTGATATCGAGTCCACGCAGGGTGACCGTAGCATTGCCTTCCCCCGCCTGCGCAATCACCATGCCGTCAAGCAGCGTAAAGCCCTCGATGTCCACACTCCAGTTAGTCCCCGCAGCCGGCGTGTAATGGGCCGAGATCGTACTGCCCGCTGCAAGCACCGGGCGGTACCCTGGCGCAGCGATCAGGTGCAACGGCTTCGTCACGTATAGATACGGCCCCGGATTGATCGTCGAAGCAGTCTGCACGTATACCGTGTCATTGCCGTTAGCGGCGTCGATGCAGGCCTGCAAGGTGCCGTTGCATGGTGCAGCGACGTTCGGCCAGTACAACGCATTCGCGTGCAGCGACGCGCACAGGACGAACAACGCAAACCCTGCACCACGCGCGATAACCATTCGATTGTCTCCTTTGTTTCGATGCTCCAAATATCGCGGTCGGGCGTTTCCAGCCTCGGATATCCGTTGCGACAACTGCTTTCGAACTCACTTTTGTCGGCCGACCGCACTTCGAACGGTACTGCAAGGATATCTCCAACCCCGACTTACACACCGGTGCGTTGGATGACTCACCTATAAAACGGAGATACCCGCCATGTTGCGACATCTTGCCGCTTCGATCTGCGCCGCTCTTGCCGCCGCAAACGCACACGCCGGCGACGGGCCGGAGTCCAAGTGCCTCCAAGGGCATGGATGCCAGAGCGAGGCCGACGCACCCGATTATTCGCTGACCGTCTACAGTGCCGCCCAGCCGGGCCAGCTCAGTACGGCCAGTCTCGCCAGCTACGGGGCCAACTTGCCCGGCTACGCGCTGATCCGCGATGCGCGCCGCATGACGTTGCAAAACGGCATCGGCGAACTGCGTTTCACCGACGTGGCTAAGCGCATCGACCCGACGACGGTCGCATTCGAATCTATTTCCGATCCCGCCGGCACGCGCGTGATGGAGCAGAACTACCAGTACGATCTGGTCGACAACGCCAAGCTGCTCGACCGCTACATCGGCCAAACGATCAGCGTGACGCAGGCGCACGGCGACAAAACCGAGCAAGTCAGTGGCAAGCTGCTGTCGGCCAGCGGCGGTTTGATCCTGCAGCGCGATTCCGGTGAGGTGCTGACGCTTGGCAGCTACAGCAATATCCAATTTCCCGCGCTGCCGGGCGGGTTGATTTCCAGGCCGACGCTCGTCTGGAAGGTCAACAGCAAGAGTGGCGGCGCACAGGATACGCGCGTGAGCTACCAGACTCAGGGCGTGACCTGGTGGAGCGATTACAACGTGACGCTGCGCGAGCAAGGCGGCACCTGCAACATGGACCTCGCCGCCTGGGTGACGCTCGTGAACCAGTCCGGCGGCAGTTATCCGAACGCGCAGCTCAAACTCGTTGCCGGCGAAGTCAACCGTGCGCCGGCCGCGCCCGCCGCAACCGGCTACGCGGTGCAGAAAGCTGCGCGCATGGAAATGGACGAGGCGCGCGCCGGCTTCACGGAATCGACGCTTTCCGAGTATCACCTGTATACATTGGGTCGCCGCACCGACTTGCCCGACAACTCGACCAAGCAGCTCGAGCTGTTCCCGTCCGTACACGACGTGGCCTGCCGCAAGCAGCTCGTTTTCACCGCCGCCCCGCAGCCGTGGAGCTATTGGTCCGGTCCGATTCAGGATCAGGGCTACGCTGCGACCAACCAAGGCGCGGTCGGTTCGTATCTGGAGTTCGACAACAAGGAAGCCAATCGCCTCGGCGTGCCCTTGCCGGCCGGGCGCGTGCGTGTGAATCAGGCGAATCAGTCCGATGGGGCGCTCGAGTTCGTCGGTGAGGACGTGATCAAGCACACGCCGCGCAACGAGACGCTGCGCATCAAGCTCGGCAACGCGTTCGACATCGTCGGCGAGCGCAAGCAGACGAGTTTCCATATCGATGTTGGCGCGAAAACGATCGACGAGAGCTTCGAAATCAGCGTGCGCAACCGCAAGAAGGAAGCAGCAACGGTCGTCGTCCGCGAGTACCTGTATCGCTGGAGCAACTGGGAGATCAGCGCAAAGAATCACGCCTTCACCAAGCGCGACGCACAGACCGTGGACTTCCCGCTCGATCTGGCCGCCGACAGCGAAGGCAAGCTCACCTACACGGTGCACTACTCCTGGTAGGCGCCAACGCTCTGCGGCGAGTCTAAGCGCCGCAGAGTTTCTGGGTTTTTGCCGGATCGGCGCGCAACGAATTGTCGACGTAGTAGTCCAGCATCGGTTTCGCCGCCTTGTCGTCGTCGGCCGACAACAATGGCTTCGCATTGTGTATCCAGTCGTCGATGCACGCGGATTTCGTCTTGTCGCTCGCGGCGCACGTCAGCAGGTTCGTATAGGCGTGCAAGTAGGTTTCGAACTGCGCACGCGACATCGGCGCGCCATGGCCCGGTACGAGCACTTTGAAGTCTTGCTGTGCCAGCGTTTCCAGCGATGCCTGCCAGCGCGCCGGACAGGCGGTATCGAGAAACGGCACCGGCAAGGTGACGAGATCACCCGCCGCCAATACGCGTGTTTTCGGATCCAATACCCAGATGTCGCCCGCCGTCACGGCGTGCGATTGCAAATGAATCTGGAAATCGTGGCCGGCCAGGCGCAAGGTCTGCGTCTTGTCGATGGTCACGTCCGGATACAACGCCTTGCCGGAATCGATGATGGCGAGTTCAGCGCGCCAAGCCTGCACTTGCGCGTCGTCCTTGCTTTGTGCGATCGCGCCTTCGAGCTGCTTGTGGTAATCAGCGAGAAAACCATGCATGGCATCGTCGATCGCGCTGCTCGCGTAGATACGCACATCAGGATAAGCCGCGCGGATGCGCGGATTGCCGCCGATATGATCCAAGTGCCAATGCGAATTGATCACTGCCTTGATCGGCAGCCCGGCGGCGTGAGCGTAATCGATGATGCGTTGCGTATGCTCGGCATGGCGGCCGGTATCCATCACGACCAACCCGTCGGCCGCGCGGAAAATGACGCTGTTGCCGTCCGGCTGCCGGCCTGCGACGAAAATGCTGCGAATCAGATCGACTCCGGGCGCCACCGTGATTGACTGCGCAGCGAACGATGCGTAAGAAAAACCGAGCAGAACGGCGAACACGATGGTCTTCATCGCACACCCCCGAATGATGTTCGCAACACCTTGCCCCAGGGGCCGCGTTGCGGCGAACTGCCGGAAGTAACTGTGCCGTTCGTCAGGTATTCGCGTCCTTGTCGGGGTCGTATTCGTACAGCCTGCTCGGATCACCGAATACGGCTCCGAGAACGCGTTCCGGCCAGATCTCGAAATAACTCAGCAGCAACGCCATCAACGGCACCAGTACGAATGCGAGTCCGTGCGCGGCCATCATGAACATGGCGATTGCGCGCAGCATCAGCAAGTAGATGTCCCAACGCGCGCGCTGTTTCAATTCGTTTTCCGGCAGCGTGTCATAGCCGATGTGAAACGCTTTCCAGAAATGGCCGCCGGCCAGCATCGCGAACGTCAGCCACAACGCCGGGGAACGTACGAGCTGCGCGCGCAGTTCATCGCCGAACATCAGGTCGTGCAACGGCATCAGCACGATCCAGTACGGCAGGCCGATGATGCCCATGAGGAATATCCACGTGAGCAAGCCCTTGAGTACTGCGCCCGCAAGGGTCTGTCGCGCGGCACTCTCTTTCGACTGCGATTCGCGGACCGCCCTCGGTATCATGGCCGCGACGATCGCGGCGAGCGCACTCACGCCGTCGAACCAGTAGTTGAACACCGCCAGCGCTGCCGACCAGTGGAAGACATAGATGCCGACCACCGGAATCAGGTTGCGCGCGAGGATCAACCACGCATCGCGGCGCGCGGCGAACTCGCGCAGGTGCTGTGACAGTGGCGGCAGCGGGATCGGTCGGGACGCCGCTGCCTTTGTCGACTCGACTTGCGCCAGACGACGGCGCCAGCGACTCATCCGCCGTGTTGCACCAGATTCGCCAACCGGCGCACGGCCACCGAGACAATCGGGTAATCGGTCACGACTTGCGTGCGCATGTCGGCGAACATGCCGAGCGTGAACTTGAGCGAGGCGTCATCGCGACTGAGCCAGGCGTTGACTAGATCGACGCCCTTGCCTTCGCCGCCGCGCTCGAGTATCTGCGCAGTCAGCGCGCGATGCTGGGCGTAGAGTTCGTCACGCAGGCTGCCGCGCGCCTGCGCGTGCCAGCGCGATTCTACCGGCAGTTCTTCGATCTTGCCCATGAGCCAGGACAGATGCAGCGCTTCACCGAGCGCAAAGTAGACTTCGGCGGCGCGGTCGATCTTGAGCTTGTGGCCGATCGCGACCTGGATGATGTCCAGGCCCGAACCCGGCGTCGGCAGCACGGCGAGATCACCCGCAAGCTGCGCGGGGAAACCGGCGTCGATCCAGCGTTGCTTGTCGGCGTCGTAGCGCGTGCGCTCGCGCGGCGTGATCACGTCGGCGAGGCAACGGCGCAGGTCACGCATGCCGGAGTGGTAACGCTTCACGGCTTCGGCGATGTCGAGCGTGGCTTCGGCATGGTTGAGCAGCCAGCGCGTGGTGCCGCGCAGTGCCGACCAGATCACGAGCAGCGCATCGAGCTGCGCGTTGCCATCGACTTTGCCATCGAGCGCCTCGATGCCGCCCCACAACTCACGCGCATCGAACACTTCGCGCGCGATGTTGAAAGCGCGGGCCACCTGGGCAGGCGTCTTGCCGGTATCTTCGCCCATGCGCATGACGAACGTAGCGCCCATGCGGTTGACCATTGAGTTCGTCACCGCGGTGGCGATGATCTCGCGCTTCAGGCGATGCCGCTCCATGTGCTCGGCGTAC
>Ga0068863_100001106_pt1 | contig 26950 bp, 25 predicted proteins | sample KBSSwiS62_FD_66596 | JGI IMG/M metagenome (GOLD analysis project Ga0068863, IMG submission 66596) | Switchgrass rhizosphere microbial communities from Kellogg Biological Station, Michigan, USA - KBS Switchgrass S6-2 | ecosystem: Host-associated > Plants > Roots > Rhizosphere > Soil ... | reverse complement strand
CGCTTCCTTCTGGCACAACTGTTCCTCGAAGGCGCGGCCCCTCGAAGTCGCCTCCGTTCAGCGGCACCGTCCGGCGCGTGCCATGCGGGACCGCGCCGATGTTCTGCGGCGATGAAACGCTGACCCGCAGGGTCATCAGCGGACGGGTGTTCACGGCGTGCCTACCTTACTTTCGAGGGTGCAAGACGGGCCGTGGCTCACCTTACTGCTTGTACCGCTCGACGACGGAGGGCGGGCGCACCTGGGCCTCATTCGGATCCTGGCCGAACTCGCGTCGCGCGTCTCGCTGCCGCAGCAAATCCCAACACTGATCGAGTTCGATCTTGATGGCTTCCAGCCGTACTTGATCGTGATCGGCCAGTTCGCCCTTCCCGTAAAGATGTTGCTCCTCGTGAACAAGACCTTCGATCTTCTTCAAGATGGAGTGATCGGTCGCCGATTCAGCCATTTCCATCACCTCGCTGATTCGCCTCTGATGTTCCGATCATAATTCGCTCTAGTGACGATCAGTGGCGAAGATGTCGTCGATCGCCTTCAGTGACAGATGGCAGGCGAAGCTCGTCTTCGCGGCGTCAGCAACGAGGTTCTCGGGATGGCTTCGAAGCCCATCAATCCGTGCTGGCGCCACCACCGAAAAACGCTGAGCGCGCCAGCAGTCCGCGGTTCCTCGATCTCGTTTTTGGAATCATCGGCTTAATGTTGCTGCGAGTGAACGCGCACCGCGCCCACAGGTGGTTGGACCTTCTAAACCGAGATTTCGGGAAAGTGCCGTGTGCGCCGGTTCTCGGCAATCGCCGAGTGGAGATCTTGGAGATATTGGGAGACGCTCCCGCCACGCAGTGTGGCTCGCGAAATTACTGAGGAAATGCGCGAGTTCTGGTTCGTCCTACGCCACCCCATGCGCGTGCCACAGTAGGCACGCCCATGGGTAGCGTAGTGATCCGGAACGCCTCGACTCCGCTTGAGACGGCTGCGGACGGCTCGGATCAGACTTTCTGGGCCACCCTCGCTGCCTCATTGGCATCGAGGCGGGCAGAGATCGCATTGAATACGGACAACTTCGCCTGCTCAACCGACGCGATGGCGTAGTCGATCGCCCAACTGGCGTCGTCCTCCGCGGCCTCTGCATCGTTCTCCGCACTTCTCGCGTCGATCTCTCGCTTCTTGCTAGCGACCCGCGCTTTCAACGTGTCAACGTCGGCGGCGACTTTTGCCTTTGCGGCCGCCCATTTCTGGGCACCAGCATCGCCAGCGGACTTGATCGACCGTCTCGCATTCTCGACGGCCGCTGTCGCCGCCGCATGCGCCTCCTTTGTGCGCGCCACGATCTTGTCATGCCCTTCCTTCTGCGCGGCGGCGAAGGCGTCCTCGACATTCTTCGCGTGAACCGACAAGTCGGAAAGTTGTTCGGAGAGTGACCTTGTCATGCTTGGCCTCCATCCACTCGGTGTTTGTGCGTGATCTTCCCGAAATGCGCGACTGCACATAACGGGCTGCAACCGCCGCGATCGGAGGACCGGCTCGAGGCCGGTCCCCTACCCGCTGTTACCGAGATCGGTGCTCACGCGAAGACAATCGGCTGGGTCGCCGTCTTGCTCTACGCGTCAGTCCGGTACACGTGGCCGCCGGCATGGGCGACGATGTCGTCGACTGGGCGCCTGCTCTTCTCGTCGGCTTCGACGATAATCGCCGACATGCCGGGACGCATCTCCGTCGTCACGGACTGGACGAAGTCTGAATCCAGCGCTTCCAGGACGGCATCGCCCGTCAGTCCTGAGGTCGCGCCCAACGCCGCTCCCAGCGCTGCACCGGGCGCACCGCCGATCAGTCCGATCAGCGCGCCGGCCGTCGCACCGACCGCCGTTCGGAGACTACGGCTTGAGCTTCCCAGACAGCGTATCGAGGGACGCTTTGAATTTCGCCACCTCCGCGTCGATGGACTCCTTGGCATGGCCAATCATTGCTTCCTGCGTCGTTTTCAACGCCTGAAGCTTCCGGTCAATGTCCTGCTTCGATGTCTTCAACTGATTGATCGCCGAGAGTTCCGCCTCCGCGTGCTTTTCTCTTGCCTTCGCCTCGAACTGCTCGAGCTTTGCCTTTCCTTCCTGGACTTGCGCGCGGATCTTGTCCTCGTAGGCCTTTAGCGTTGAGCTAGGCGCCTGCGGACTCGACGGAGTATTCGGGGTTGTCATTTCCATTGTCCTTTCAGTACGGATGACCGTGTCATCTCACCACCCATCAAGGCGGGGCCGATAAGACCGCTACACGGTCGCGTCCTCACCTCTCGTGATCTGGAAGCTCTGGTCGACGGGAATCCCGCCCTTGTCGTCGCGGCACACGGCGACGCACGGCAGGCAGGTCAACCACCAGCTGATGTTCATGTTCTATAGGCGTCAGGACTCTTGGTCCTCGAGGGCGGACCTCGGAGAGGACGCCAGACGGCGCCGAGCATCATGTACTGACTTGGAAGATAGGTCGCGAGATGGGTTTGGCTATGCAATTCCGGCAAGCACGCAGACTCGAAGCTCGAGTCTTTTCATGCTGCGAGCCGGCTCCTCCTGAGTTGGCAAGCCGCGTCGCCGCAGGGCCATCAGTACCGCGCTGAGCACGAGCTCACGATGAATAGTAGGCCCCGCCGACGCGAAGGCCAGCGAGCCTCTCGCCTATATGGCCCCGCTCGAGGTGATGGATGCGACCGCCCGTGCTAGGCTCGGGCGAATGTCAGCTCGCTACGCACCGATCGGAGATTACGGCATCATCGGTGATCTCAACACCATCGCGCTTGTCGGCATGGACGGATCGATCGACTTTCTGTGCCTGCCTCACTTCGATTCGCCGTCGGTGTTCGCCGCCCTTCTCGACGCAGAGCGTGGTGGCCGTTTCCAAATCGCGCCGTTGCTTGCGGGCGCCGCCCGCAAGCAGCTCTATCTGCCCGATACCAACGTGCTCTTGACGCGGTTCCTCGATCCCGACGGAGTCGCCGAGCTATCCGACTTCGTGTCGGTGGAAGAGGCGGGACAGGCCGGTCGCCTGGTGCGACGGGCGAAGACTGTACGGGGCGAAGTGCGCTTTCAGATGCGCTGTGATCCTCGCTTCGATTATGCGCGTGCCACCCACACGACTGAGCACCGCAGCGACACGGAGGTGCTGTTTGCAGGGCAGTCTGGCGACGGCGATTTGGCGCTGCGCCTGCGGTCGTCGGTTCCGATGCGGGTCGAGAACGGCGTAGCGCTGGCTGACTTCACGTTGACCGCGGACACATCGGCATGGTTCATCCTCGAAGTGGTGTTGGCCGGTGACACCTCACCAGCCCAGCAGCCTGATTACCCGAGCGACACGTTCAAGCAGACGGTGAACTTTTGGCGAGGGTGGATCGCACGCAGCGCTTACACCGGGCGCTGGCGCGAAATGGTGAACCGGTCCGCGTTGACGCTGAAGTTGCTCACCTCACGGCAGTACGGCTCCATCGTCGCCTCGCCCACCTTCGGCCTCCCCGAGACGATCGGGGGCGGGCGCAACTGGGACTACCGGTATACCTGGATTCGCGATTCGTCCTTCACGCTCTACGGACTGATGCGCCTTGGCTACACACAAGAGGCCGAGGGGTTCATGCGTTGGATGATGGCTCGCTGCAGCGAGCTCGAGCCAGATGGCTCGCTCCAGATCATGTACAGGATCGACGGACGTCACAAGCTGGCCGAGGAGGTGCTCCCCCACTTCGAAGGCTACATGGGTTCACGCCCGGTCCGCATCGGCAACGCCGCGTTCGATCACCTCCAGCTCGACATCTATGGCGAGTTGATGGACTCGATCTACTTGTACGACAAGTACGGTTCTCCCATCGGGTACGACACCTGGGCCAATGTTGTACGGCTGACCGAATGGGTCTGCGCGAACTGGCGCCAGCCCGATGAGGGCATCTGGGAAGTACGCGGCGGACGACAAGAGTTCCTCTTTTCGCGGGTGATGTGTTGGGTCGCTGTTGACCGCGCCATTCGGCTGGCGACCAAGCGCTCCTTCCCCGGGCCGCTGGAGCGGTGGTACGTGACGCGCGACGCAATTTACCAGGACATCTTCACGCGATTCTGGAACCCCACGCGCGGCGCGTTCATGCAGTACGCCGGCGCCACCACGCTCGACGCCGCGGCGCTTCTGATGCCACTCGTACGCTTTGTGTCGCCGACCGACCCGCGGTGGATCTCCACCCTGCGCGCGATCGAAAGCGAATTGGTCAGCGACTCGCTCGTCTATCGATATCGCCTCGCGAGCGGGTTTTCTGACGGGCTCTCCGGGGACGAAGGCACGTTCTCGATGTGTTCGTTCTGGTATGTTGAATGTCTTTCCCGCATGGGGGACCTGCACCAGGCGCGGTTCTTTTTCGAGAAGATGCTCGGGTACGCCAATCACCTCGGGCTATACGGCGAGGAGCTGGGCCCTCAGGCCCAGCACCTCGGCAACTTTCCCCAGGCGTTCACGCACCTGGCGCTCGTCAGTGCCGCCTTCGATCTCGACCGTCGTCTCTCGGCGGCCGGCCACGCCGCGTGACCCCAGCCACCGACGCACGGAATTACGCATCAGGAGACCGTCGCAAATGACGGCGCGGCACGCTCGCCCATCGACAGCGCTTCAACACACGCTCAGGATCGGACACCCTCGATCACGAAATACAGCTCAAGTCACCAAATGCGGTCGGGCCCCACATGATGTGACTCTTCCAATCTCTTCTTCGCGACCGTTTCGCGCTTGCTGGACACTCTCACATCGTCAGGACGACGCGGAACTGTGCCTTGCCGCTCATCATGCGCGCGTAACCCTCAGCCGCTCGTTCGAGTGGAAATGTTTCAATCATGGGACGTACGCCGGTGAGTTCGCAGAACCGCAGCGTGTCCTCCGAATCCGTGGGAGTGCCCGCGGCCCAGCCTTGAATTGTTCGATTTCCAGTGCCCGGCTTCATTCCAGTAATGAGCTGGACAGGCGTGACCTCAATGGGATCGAACGTCACGCCAATCACCACGAGCTTGCCGTTCGGTCCCAGACCATCGATCAGCTCGGACATCGCTTTCGAGCTTGGCGCCGTCGCCAGAATGACCTGCGCACCGCCCAGCGCCTGCAAGGCGTCTGCGGGGTTCTTCACTTGGTTATCGATGTACACGCTCGCGCCGAGTTTCGTTGCGAGCGCCGCGCTGTCTGACCCCCGCCCGATCGCCGCGACCTTGTACCCGAACTTCTGGGCGAATTGAATGCCGAGGTGACCCAAACCGCCGATGCCCAGGATCGCCACCAGGTCGCCGGGCATCGCGCCGCTGTGTCGCAACGCGTTGTAAGTTGTGATTCCGGCGTCCAGCAGTGGTGCAGCCTCGGCGTCAGTGAGACCGTCGGGTATCGCGACCAGAGCTTCCTCAGGAACGACCATGTATTGCTGATAGCCGCCGTCGTAGCTGATGCCTGGGATTTGTAGATTCACGCAGTTACGAAAGTCGCCTCGGCGACACTGTTGACACGTCCCATCGTGACCGCCGTGCCAGCCGACCCCCACGCGCTGACCCTTCTTCCACGCTGAAACACCGGTCCCCAATTCGTCGATGACGCCCGCGACTTCGTGTCCAGGAATCCGGGGGTACTGAACGAAGGGCAGCGACCCTTCGACCGTAAGCGCGTCACTGTGGCAGACACCGCAAGCGTTCACCTTGATGCGCACCTGACCGGCATCTGGCTCTGGAATCTGGCGCTCCACGATCTGGAAAGCCATCCCCGGCTTTGGGATCTGCGCCACTGTCATCAATCCGACTTCGACGTGTGTTGCAGCCATAGAGCCCCCTATGAATGCTGATCCCATTACTTAGGCATTCACACGGGGAGAGGCAAAGCATCTGCCACGTCGGATCCGTACGCGGTCTTCAGCGAAAGCTTCACGAGGATGTCGGAGAACGTCCGGCTCGAGCTAGCGGAGCACGTGCTTTGCGGCCAGATTGAAACTCATCAGGCCTGTCTTTACTTGCGCCGTCTGGCCTGCGATTTGGCCGCCGCCGGGACCTGGAGGGTGATCCACCGCTCCGCCCACGCGGAGATGGCGTCAATGGTCGACGCCAGCGCCCGGCCCTTCGTGCTCAGGGCGTACTCGACGCGCACCGGCGTGTCCGGAATGACCGTGCGCTCCACGATGCCTTCTGCCTCGAGCTCCTGGAGCCGCTCGCTCAGCATGCGATCCGTGATATCCGGAATCGCCTCGCGCAGCGTCGCAAACCGGCACCGCGTCCTCATCAGCACGTAGATGATCGCCCCCGTCCAGCGCCGGCCGATCAGCTCGCTGGCATGGTGAAACCGCGAGCACAGCTCGGGCGGGTGAAAGGCTTTATCTCGCGCCACGCCTAGAGGATAAGGCCACGAGCTAGGCATTTGCAAGCGACTACTTGACATATATGAACTATATTTTATATAGTTCCTTCCAAGGAGTATGGCTATGGACTTCGGATTGTTGGTTGCGCGCCTCGTCTTCGGGATCACGATGTCGGCGCACGGAGCGCAGAAGCTCTTCGGGTGGTTTGGCGGGTATGGGATTTCGGGTACCGGCCAGTTCTTCGAGTCGATCGGATTCCGCCCGGGCCGCGTCCTGGCCGTGGCCGCAGGGCTCGGCGAAGTGGCGGGCGGCCTGCTCGTGGCCCTCGGTCTCCTCGGACCTGTCGGTCCGGCGCTGATGCTCTCGGTGATGATCGTGGCCAGCAGCCTCCATTGGAAGAATGGGTTGTTTGCGACGGCCAACGGCATCGAACTACCGCTGCTGTATAGCGCAGCCGCAATCGCCCTCGCCTTCACTGGCTACGGCACGTATTCGCTCGACGCACTCTTCGGGCTCGCTCGTGTTTGGACGCCGGACCTGATCTGGACCGTCGTCGCCCTCGGCGTGCTTGGCGGTGTCGGCAATCTTGTGGTGCGGAATATTTCAACGCAGACGGCAGTCGGCGCGTAATGACGCCGACGTGAAGGGTCGGACTATGAACAGACTGAGAATCGTTCCCCTCGATGACACCGTGGTGTTTCCGGGCATGCCCGTGACGCTGCCGGTCGACGTCGGCTCCGACGAGCGGGTGCTGCTGGTGCCAAGGCGCGACAACACCTACGCGAGCGTGGGCGTCGTGGCCGACGTATCAGAGCGCTTGCGAGTGTCCGGTCGTGGACTGGCTGTGTCGCTTATGGGCGTCCATCGGGCGTCGCTCGGCGGGGCGTCGGCAGACCACGACGGCGTCCTTCGGGTCGACTACGAAGCCCGTCCGGACGCGACGCCCGCGACGAGTCTGACCCGCGAGCTGGAACGCGAGTACCGCGCTGTCGTCGACGAAATCCTCGAGTTGCGGGGCGACGATGGACGGATCCGTGCGTTCGTGCGGTCCATCACCGACGCGGGCGCACTGGCCGACACGGCGGGCTATTCGCCGGACCTGAACTTTACTCAGAAGCTCCAGCTCCTCGAAACGTTCGACGTCGTCGAGCGACTCACGCTGGCGGTCCAGTTCCAGCGCGAGCGCCTCGCGGAGCTGCAGGTCCGAAAGCGCATCCGCGATGACGTCGAAGACGGCGCGCAGAAGCAGCAACGGGAGTATTTCCTGCGCCGTCAGATGGACGCCATCCGCAAGGAGCTCGGCGAACACGACGGCTCGATTGCGGACGAGTACCGCGAGAAGATTTCGAACGCGGGCATGCCCGAACCCGTTCGACAACAGGCCGAACGCGAGTTGGACCGTTTCGAGCGGATGGGAGACTCAAATGCCGAGTCGGCGATGATCCGGACCTACATCGACTGGCTCCTGGCTGTCCCGTGGGCGAAACGGTCGGAGGAGCGCCTCGACCCGGTCCACGCACGCGAGGTGTTGGACGCCGACCACGAAGGGCTCGACGATGTGAAACGACGCATCACCGAGTACCTGGCTGTCCGAAAGCTCAGAACGGAGCGCGGCATGAAGGAACACCGCCGTTCCGGGGTCATCCTGACGTTGATTGGACCACCCGGCACCGGCAAGACGTCGATCGGTGAGTCGATCGCGCGAGCGACCGGGCGGCAGTTTGTCAGGATGTCACTCGGCGGCGTGCGCGACGAGGCAGAAATACGCGGCCATCGCCGCACCTACATCGGCGCACTCCCCGGACGGCTCGTGCGGGCACTCCGCGACGCCGGCACGATGAATCCGGTGATCATGCTCGACGAGGTCGACAAGATTGGCGCGGACTGGCGCGGCGATCCGTCGGCGGCGCTGCTCGAGGTGCTCGACCCGGCGCAGAACCACGCCTTCAGGGATCATTATCTGGACGTGGAACTGGATCTCTCGCAGGTGCTGTTTGTCGCGACGGCCAACGTCGCCGACACCATTCCGGCCGCGCTGTTCGACCGGATGGAGGTGATTCGATTCGACGGCTACACCACCGACGAGAAGGTGGCGATCGCCCGCGGACACCTGTGGCCGCGTCAGGTCGAGCGAAATGGTCTGCGCGTCGAGGAAGTCGCCATCGCCGACGCAGAGCTTCGACTGGTCGTCACCGATTACACGCGTGAGGCTGGCGTCCGGCAGCTGGAGCGCGAACTAGGGACGCTGCTTCGGAAGACGGCGACCAGGATCGCGTCCGCCAATCAGACGGCGCCAATCGCGATCGATCGCGCGGCGGTGATCGATGCGCTCGGCCGCCCCAAGTTCGTCCATGAAGCCGCGGTTCGGACCGCGGTACCTGGCGTCGCGACGGGCCTGGCCGTGACCGGCGTCGGAGGCGACGTTCTGTTCGTCGAGGCGGCGTCCATGCCTGGGAAAGGTGGCCTTGTCTTGACCGGTCAACTGGGCGACGTGATGAAGGAATCGGCGCGCATTGCGTTGACCTATGTCAAGAGTCACGCGACCGAGCTGGGGATCGACGAAGGCGCGCTCGAAGGACGCGAGGTGCATGTTCACGTCCCGGCAGGTGCGATCCCCAAGGATGGACCGAGCGCCGGAATCACGATGGTGACGGCGATTGCGTCACTGCTGACCGGTCGGCCCGTGAAGGGCACAGTGGGCATGACGGGTGAAGTGACGTTACAGGGTCGCGTGCTCCCGATCGGCGGCCTCAAGCAGAAAGTGCTGGCGGCGCACGCCGCCGGGTTGACGGAAGTGATTGTTCCCGAGCGAAACGGACCCGATCTGGATGACGTCCCGTCCGACGTGCGGGATCACATGCGGTTCCACCTGGTGGGATCTGTCGATCAGGTGCTGACGCTGGCGCTCGAAGACAAGGAGCTCGCCCTCGCTGCGTAATCGGGCTGCCGCCAGAACGTGCTCTTCGGCCGCCTCCGTCGACGCGGAGAGCGGCGCGGCGGTTCGCTCGGACGAGACTGCGCACGCGAAAAGCCAACGCGGGGGCGCTATTTCGAAGGATAGTGAAGGGTGCTTCACCTTCTGCTGACTCGCGGCCTGGCTGTTGTTTGCGCCGCTTCGTTCATCGAAAGTCTCGGCGCGCCCGTGCCGGCGTTCCCTGTGCTGTTGCTCGCGGGCAGCATCGCCGCCGAGCATCACGCCTCGGCGGTGCCGCTCGTCGTTGCGAGCGCCTGCGGCTTCTGGATTGGGGATCTGATCTGGTATGCCTTCGGCCGAATCCAGGGCCGGCGGGTGCTGGGACTGCTCTGCCGCCTGTCGCTCAACCCTGACGCGTGCGTGGGGCGGGCAGAACGCCGTTTCCGCCGGCGTCCGGCGATGACCGTTGCGGCCGCCAAGTTCGTTCCCGGCTTCAGCCTGATGGTGGCGCCACTCGCAGGGATCCTCCGCATGCCTCCCGTCCAATTCGCGGCGATCGACGGCGCCGCGTCGATCACCTGGTCGGCGGCGGCTGTCATGTCGGGAGCCTGGTACGGCAGACGTGTCCTTCCACATGTGATGCAAACGCAGCGAGCGATTGGCATGCTGGGAGGCGCCGCCGTTCTTGCCTTCGTCGTGTGGAAGCTGTACGAGAGGCGTTGGCTCGTTCGCCGCTACTCGATCGCGCGCGTGAAGACCGCCGAACTGGTACGACTGCTGGACTCGGATCCGCCGACGGTCTTCGTGATCGACCTGCGAAGCGAGCAGGCGTTCAGCCGGTCCGCGCAGATGGTTCGAGGGGCGCGACGCATTCCACCCGGAGAATTTGAGAAACACATCGACACGATGCCCGTCGACAAGGAGATCGTTCTGTATTGCACCTGACCGAGCGAGGCCTCGAGCGCCAGTTTGGCGCGCGTACTCTTGGATCGCGGCTTCACACGCGTGCGGGCACTCCACGGAGGTTTTCAAGCGTGGCAGGACGCCGGTCTTCCGACTCAGCCAACCGCGTGAGCACGTTCAGGATCCCAACGCGCGCCGTGCAATTCGCCGCCACGCTGAGCGGTCAGCATCCGCAATCGAAACAGCGCCGCGATCGCGCGGTGTCTTGCCGGTCCTCTTCTTGTGCGGCGATCTCTTGAGAAGCCGGATGTCCTCCCGTCCACTGCGTTTCTTGCCGCATTGGACCGCCGGGTTCCGCACGTGGAGCGAACCGGCGAGACAGCGATCGCCCGCGATGCGTTGGCCCTCAAGGCTCTCGCCTTGAAGCGGATTGCGGAGCTCGAACGCTCGCTGTCCGCATTGAGCTAGCGGCGATCCGCGTCACTCCACACTTGCCGATCGTGCACGACGAGCACGCGCGTCGGCGCCGATCCTCGGACGGCTGCGCGATCTCGCGATCACGGCGACAGGCTCGTTACTCCTAAGAATCAGCGTCGGCGCTGCCAGGCCGACCAGCAGAAGCAGGGGCGCATCCTGCTCAGCGGCGAACTCGGGTCCGTTGGGTCGTCGCATTGATCATTTGCCGCTGTGGTCGCGCTGATTAGCCAGAACCCTCTCGTCTGCGCCACTCAACGCCGCCGTCCTGTAGTGCCTTCCGGACCGGCCCGAGCCTGGATAGGCGTCAGGGGCGTTTCGGAGGTGAAGGTCTCGGCCTGTACCTTAAGCGTCCTGCCGACCTTCACGAGCGAACGGATCCGCACGCATCTCAACAGCTGGACCTTGGCGCAGAGCCCCTCGACATTTTCGAGCACACCTGCAGTCGGCGTTTCGAATACGACCCTCGAGGCGAGCCTGAAGTCGCGGGCCAGCCTCTCGTTCCTGTAGACGATCCCATCGCGGTCGTACAAGACGACGAGCTTGCCGCGGCCGGCGAGGAGCGCGGTCATTACAAAATTCTGTCGCTTCTTGTCCTGTCCCCGGATCACGGTCACGAGGTCCAGCTCGAAGGCCGCGTCCACAGCGCGAAGCGCCTCTCCTGAGAAATAGAAGGTGCACGGCTCCCGGAATACGCTGTTGGTAAGGAGGTCAACACTGCCCCAGCCCGCCGCCGCCGCGCGAGCGAAGATGCCGAGGGCCGTCTTCTCAGCTAGCTCGCGGACGCTAACCTGGGCGAGCTCCGGGGCGATCTGGGCAACCCGAGCCTTCACCTCCGGCCCCACTTCGGGGAGGTTCTCGCACATGCGGTCGGGGAACACCGGCGCCTCGACGGAAAGCACGGCCAAAAAAAGGGCTGCGATAATCATCGTCGGACCAAACGCTGCGGCCCCCGTATCCCTTCAGTTCGTGCACAGCCGGGCACGTCCTGAGACGGCGATTCCGAGGACCATGAGCATGACGGTGAATCAGTTGCTCATAACGACCCCATGCGGTGTGCCACCGCAAGGCGGATGCCGCGTGTGCCTGCACTGATTCGCGCACAAACAGTCATGAATTGAATCACTTGATCCTGTACCTGAGCGCGCAGACGCCGGTCAGTCGTCACCGCATTCCGTAAACGAGCCAGCGAACGACGGCGCTTTGAAGCGATGAACGGCCTTATTACGTCTGCGGAACCCGTCGAGATGGCGGCCGTCGTCGCCTCGAACGCGACTCTCCGCGCAAGGCGTCAGGCTTGACTAGCGATAGGTCGGCTTGGCGATTGGCAGTTCTACCCGGCGCAGTTCGGCAACGGCACGCTCTCGGTTAGAGTCAAAGACCTGAAGGAGTCCGAACAGGTCGCCACGGTTCCTTGAGAACGAGCGGAGCGTTTCGGTCGGAACGAATGCGGCAATCCCAGCCGTTTCGAGTGCCCCTTCGCCACGGACGCCTCAGAATTGTTCCGAAAGGAGGCAATGGTACAAGGCGTCGGACTTCGGTTAGACTGCCTCGTTTTGTCTGACGGCCTGTCTCTCGGGACGCACAATCGGCGTAGCCGACGGTCGGCCAGATGGCGTCCTCACCCCATCTGGGCGACGGTCGCGATTCTGGCGTGCGCGTCAGCCAGCGGCGCGCAAACCGAACCGCGGCAGGCGTTGTTGCTGTACTCGTACGAGAGCGACTTCGCGTCCCACAACGCATTTGCCACGATGTTCCGCCCTGAGCTGAGCCGATTGTTCGGGGAACCGATCGATTTCATCGAAGTGTCGCTGCAGGCGGCACGCCTGAACCCCAGTGCGTCAAAAGAATCAATCGTGAACGAGGTTCGATCCACGTTGCCGCGCCGGCGGCTGGATCTCGTGGTGCCCATCGGGGGACCGGCGGCGGTGTTCGCCCAGACGTATCGGCAGCAGCTCTTTCCCACCACGCCGATGCTGCTGGCGGGAGTCGATCGCCGTTTCGTTCAGAACAGGGCCCCTGCCGCCCACGACGCGGCCGTCGCCGTCGAGCATGACCCACCGCAGATGATCGAGACCATTCTGCGGCTCCTTCCCGACACCAGGACGGTCTTCGTGGTCATCGGGGCGTCCCAGTTCGAGCAGTTCTGGCTCAAGGAGCTGAAGCACGGGCTTCGACGATTCGAGGATCGTCTGACATTCATCTGGACGAATGCACTGTCCTTCGAGGAGATGCTCAAGAGCTGCGCCTCGCTACCGCCGCATTCCGCGATCTTCTACGGAGTCTTGTCGTCGGACGCGAAGGGTGTTCGTCATACCGAGGAACGAACGCTGGGCGCGTTTCACGCCGCCGCCAACGCGCCAATCTTCGGTTTGCACAGCACGCAACTGGGCCACGGCATCGTGGGCGGGCCGCTGCTGTCCATCGAGGACCTGAGCCGGAACACGGCGACAGTCGCCGTCCGCATGCTCCGCGGCGAAGAGCCGCAACGTCTCACGACGCCCACGCAAGTTACGGCGACGCCGGCTTTCGACGGGCGTGAGCTGCGCCGCTGGGGCATTAGCGAGGATCGCTTGCAGCCCGGCAGCGTTGTTCTCTTTCGCGAGCCGACGGCGTGGCGCCGATATCGACCTCAGATCATCGCGGGCGTGACCTTCGCAAGTGTCCAGGCGGTATTCGCGATCGCCTTGCTCGCGAGCCTGGTCAAACGGCGGCGTGCGGAACGGTCGCTCCGCGTGAGTGAAGAGAGCTTTCGTCTCCTGTTGAATGCCGCGCCGGTCATGATCTGGCACGCAGGTCCCGACAAGCGATGCACGAACGTCAATCGTGGCCGTCTCGATTTCACCGGCCGACCGATCGAGGCGGAATTGGGAGATGGCTGGACCGAAGCGGTCCACCCTGATGATCTGCACCGCTACCGCGAGATCTTCGCGGAGGCGTTCGACCGCCGTGAGCCCTTCCGTATGGAGTACCGCCTCCGCCGCCATGACGGTGAGTACCGATGGATCCTCGACACGGGCGTGCCGGATGGCTTCGGCGGGTACGTCGGCTCCGCGATCGACGTGACGGAGCTCAAGCTCGCAAGCGTCGCGCTGTCCGGCTTGAGCCGCAGGCTGTTGCAATCGCACGAAGAGGAGCGCGCTTGGATCGCCAGGAAGCTCAATGAGGAACTCTGCCAACGGTTGACGGGGCTCAATTTACAACTGCACAGCCTCAGCATGGGTTCGCGCGGTGACGTCAACCAGATGCGCGCTGGTGTCGAGGAGTTGTGCGCGCAGTTTGGCGATCTGGCGAGTGACATGCAGGCAGTTTCGGATCAGTCGTCCCACACCCTCGAGCTGCTCGGACTCGTGGCATCCGCCCGGACCTTCTGCCAGCAGATGTCGGCGCGCCACGGCGTCACGATTGACTTCCGCCATGAGGGTGTGCCGGACAACCTCCCGAACGACGTGGCGCTGGCCATGTTCCGCGTATTGGAGGAGGCGCTCGACAATGCCGTCAGACACGCCGCGGTGCGTCGCGTGTCGGTGTCGCTCGGCGGCAGCCGCGATGAGATGCGACTCGACGTCGCCGACGAGGGCGTCGGTTTCGAACCCGAGGCCGCCATGAGAAGTCATGGGCTCGGATTGATCGGCATGCGGGAGAGGCTGAGCCTGGTCGACGGTGAATGCCTGATCGAATCGCACCCTGGTGCCGGGACCCGGATCCGCGCTCGCGTGCCGTTAGGCCGAAACGACTGACTCCTATCAGCCGAGTGGTCTACGGCCACATCCACCACCCGTTCGTACGCGGGAGGAAATCTTCTGGCGGTGAAGCGCCGCTCCCCTTCGCGGTGCTCTCGAGTGCTGGAATGCCGGCGGAGATCAATCGCAATCGGATCAGCAAGCGCAACCGGCGCCACGCATTGCCGTCCGCCGAAATCGAGTAGTAGCTCACGAACCGCGTGTCATCGGCAAAGACACCGAGTTCGCTCTCCGCCGCCATCTGCCCGTCCAGGTCCGTGACCACGAACGTGGCGCCCTCATTAATGGTGAGGAGGGGCGTGCCGACGCTAATCTCCGTAGGCATACAGCGACACGACCAGTCGGTCACGCTTGAGGACCGCGTCGGCGTGCCTTCCTGCTTCCATGTGGTGTTCCTCCTCAGCCGAAGGACTCGCGCGGAGACGCCTGCTCTGCGTCGGCCATGCCCCGCTTTCGGGCGCCAGCGGCAGGCGGTCGGTGCAGTTCTTCGGATTGGTTGGTCCACAGCGGGCGGTGTGATCGCGACAACCGACCGTGACCGCGTCGCCTACGCGGCAGATGAAAGCGGCATAGACCGAGGCGCGCCGTCCCGGAAGACGGAAGGATCAGCGTTCAGCCAAGGGAACCAGAGTTGCAGAAAGGAGTCAGCCATCGACTGATGTATCGGAAGCCGAACCACGCGTAACAGCATGCCGGAGCGCGGATGAGATGTTGATACGCACGCAGATGGCGACTGCAGGCATCTCCCTGGTCGGCCTCTCCTTTCTTGTCGCTGCCTGCTCCGCGCCTCGGCCACAACCTCAGACACCGCCGCTCGTCGTAAAGGTTGTCGACGTCGAACAGAAGGATGTGCCTGTCTACGGCGAATGGATCGGAACCCTGGACGGGATGGTCAACGCCGAAATCAGGGCGCAGGTGAGCGGCTACCTGCTCTCGCAGCACTACACCGAAGGCTCGCTCGTCAGAAAAGGACAGTTGCTCTTTGCACTCGATCCGCGGCCGTTCCAGGCCGTACTCGATCAGGCAAACGGGCAGCTTGCCCAGGCCAACGCGCAGGAGCTGCAGGCGGAAGCGAACCAGGGCAAGACGCAGCTCGATGTCAATCGCTATACGCCATTAGCCAAAGCGAGGGCGATCACCGAGCAGGATCTTGACAATGCGGTCCAGGCCAACCTCGCCGCCAAGGCCCAAGTGGCGGCGGCGAACGCCGCGATCGTTGCGGCCAAAGCTGCCGTCGAGACCGCGGAGCTCAATCTGGGCTTCACGAGTATTCGTTCACCGATTGACGGCATCGCGGGGTTGGCCCTCACGCAAGTCGGTAGTCTCGTCAACGCCGGCTCCACGAGCTTGACGACGGTTTCAACCGTCGATCCGATCAAGGCCTACTTCACGGCAACCGAGCAGGAGTACCTGCGCTACGTGCGCATGAACCCGCTCGAGAGCGAGCGCGAGGCGCACACTCGGGAGATCGAGTTGGAGCTCGTGCTGGCCGACGGCACCATCTACCCGCACACAGGCAGGTTTTACGTCGCCGATCGCGAGGTCAACCCGCAGACCGGCGCGATTCGGCTCGCCGGGTTGTTCCCGAATCCGGGCAACATTCTCCGCCCGGGTCAGTACGGCCGCGTCCGAGCGGTCACCGAGATCAGAAGGAACGCACTGCTCGTGCCGCAGCGCGCCGTGACCGAGCTACAGGGTCGCTACCAGGTTGCGGTCGTCGACGCTGCCAACACGGTGGGGATTCGGGCGGTCACGGTCGGCGAGCGCATCGGCCCACTGTGGATCGTCGAAGGCGGCCTGAAGGCCGGTGAACGAGTCGTCGTCGAAGGCATCCAGCAGATCAAACCGAATCTGGTCGTCAACCCGACGCCGTTCGTCGCGCCTTCGACTGGACCAATGCCGAAGCAGAGGAATTGAGCGATTGATCTCCGCCTTTTTCATCAGGCGCCCGATCGTCGCGATGGTGATCGCGATCGTCACCGTGATCGGCGGCCTGATCTCGATGCTGGGACTGCCGCTGGCGCAGTTTCCCGAGATCGTCCCCCCACAGATCATCGTGTCCACGGTCTACACGGGCGCGGACGCCGTCACGATTGAGCAGTCGGTGTCTACGCCTTTGGAACAGCAGATGAACGGCGTCGACCACATGCTCTACATGCAGTCCACCAACGCCAACGACGGCACCGAGCAATTGGCGGTCACGTTCGATGTGGAGACCGACGTCAGCATCGACCAGGTCAACGTGCAGAACCGCGTGGCGCAGGCGCAGGCCAATCTTCCGACGGACGTGAACCAGTACGGGCTGACGACACGGAAGTCCACAGGGCTGCCGATGATCGTCATATCGCTCTACTCGCCCAACCGGTCCTACGATTCACTCTTCCTCGCCAACTACGCCAACATCAACGTCAACGACGTCCTCTATCGCGTGTCGGGCGTCGGCGAGGTGAGGGTGTTCGGTTCGAGTGACTACGCCATGCGCATCTGGGTCAAGCCGGACGCGCTGGTCACGCTCGGTCTCGGCGTTCCCGATCTCGCGAAGGCGGTGCGACAGCAGAGCAACGTCAACCCCTCCGGACAGGTCGGCGGAGAACCCGCGCCGCCGGGCATGGAAAAGACCTACACCGTCCGCGCGCAGGGGCGGCTTCAGACGCCGGAGGAATTCGGCGACATCGTTGTCCGCTCGAACCTGGACGGCTCAGTCGTGCGGTTGAAGGACGTCGCACGCATCGAGCTCGGCGCTCTCAATTATCAGCAGAGCTCGCGCATGAACGGCCAGCCAAGCGCCATCATCGCCGTGTTCCAGGCTCCCGGCTCGAACGCGCTGGCCGTCGCTTCGGGAATCAAGGCGACGATGGAGGAGCTGAAGCGGCGGTTTCCAGGCGACCTCGACTACCGCGTGTCGCTGGACACGACGCTGCCGGTCACCCAGGGCATCCGCGAGATCGTCCAGACGCTCGTCGAGGCTCTGATCCTCGTCATCATCGTCGTCTTCCTGTTTCTGCAGAATTGGCGGGCGACGCTCATCCCGATCATCGCCGTGCCGGTGTCGCTCATCGGCACGTTCGCCGCGTTTCCGTTCCTGGGTTTCTCTATCAACACGTTGTCGCTCTTCGCGTTTGTGCTCGCCATCGGGCTCGTCGTCGATGACGCGATTGTGGTCGTGGAAGCGGTCGAGCGTCATATCGAGGAAGGGATGGCACCTGTCGCAGCCACGTCGCAGGCGATGGAGGAGGTCTCCGGGCCGGTGATCGGCATTGCGCTGATCCTCTCGTCGGTCTTCCTGCCGATCGCCTTCATGGGCGGCATTCAGGGCCGGCTCAACGAGCAGTTCGCTCTCACGATCGCCATCGCGGTGCTGATCTCGGCGTTCAACGCCTTGACGCTCTCCCCAGCGCTTTCGGCGCTCCTGCTCAGGCCGAGGAAGGAATCGAAAGGCCTTCTCGCCCGGTTCTTCGGCGGCTTCAATCGTGGAGTGGCGAAGGCGACGCGCGGGTACGTCAACTGGAGCCACGCCCTGATCCGCAAGGCGGGTCTGGCGCTGTTGATTCTCGCCGCTGTCGCCGTCGCCGATGGTGTCATCAGCAGGAAACTCCCGGCGAGCTTTCTTCCCGAAGAGGATTACGGCTACGCGTTTCTCAACGTCCAGCTTCCCGCCGCGGCTTCGCTGGCGAGAACGGACCAGGTGTTGAAAAAAGTCGAGGGGATTCTCGGCCAGACCGAGGGGGTGGGATCCTACGTGACGGTTGGCGGATTCAGTCTGCTGACGCGCATCTCAGCCAGCTACCAGGGCTTCTTCTTCGTCTCGTTCAAGCCGTGGGACGAGCGGCGGTCGAAGCAGCTCGCGGCGCGAGCCATTGTCGATCGCCTGAACGGGATACTCGCTGGGGAGGTGCCCGAGGCGGTCGCCTTTGCGTTCATGCCGCCGTCGATTCCAGGACTCGGCAACGCCGGTGGCTTTTCGTTGTGGCTCCAGGATCGCAGCGGGGGATCGGTCGAGTTCCTCGACCAGAACCTTCAAGAGTTCCTGGCTGCGTGCCGCCAACGTCCGGAGCTGGCGGGAGTCGCGTCACAATTCTCCGCTGCTGTCCCGCAGATCTACGCCGATGTGGATCGAGACAAGGCGTTGAAACAAGGAGTGGCGATCGCCGACGTCTATCAGACGCTGCAAGCCTACCTCGGTGGACTCTTTTTGAATCAGTTCAATCGCTTCGGCCGTCAATGGCGCGTGTTCCTGCAAGCGGAAGGGGTGGAGCGCAGGAGCGCCGAGGACATCCGAAACTATTACGTGCGGAATGAGAAAGGCACGATGGTCCCGCTCGCGGGGCTCGTCACCACCCGAAGCATCAGCGGCCCCGAGTACACCAACCGTTTCAATCTGTATCGCGCCGCGCAGGTCATCGGCGGTGCCGCGCCTGGTTACAGTTCCGGCCAGGCGATGGCCGCACTCGAAGCGGTGGCCAAACAGGTCCTCCCGCCCGAGATGGGCTACGACTGGGCCGATCTCTCATACCAGGAGAGGCGAGCGTCCGGGTCCGCGATGAGGTCGTTTGGCCTGTCGTTGGTGTTCGTATTCTTGATTCTCGCGGCGCTCTATGAGAGCTGGTCGCTTCCCTTCTCGGTGCTGTTGACCGTGCCGATTGCGATCTTCGGCGCCTTTGCCGGCCTTCTCCTGCGCGGCTACGACCTGGACGTGTATAGCCAGATCGGCCTGATCGTGCTCGTCGGTCTCTCGGCGAAGAACGCCATCCTCGTCGTCGAGTTCGCCAAGACCGAAGCCGAGAAGGGCCGGGATCTCGTGGACGCCGCCCTGGAAGGAGCGAGCCGACGTCTGCGCCCCATTCTGATGACGTCCTTCGCGTTCATTCTGGGCTGCGTGCCGCTGTGGATCGCCTCGGGATCCGGCGCGGCGGGGCGCCGCATTCTCGGCACGGTGGTGATCGTTGGCATGTTGGCCGCAACCAGCATCGCGATATTTCTCATCCCGGTGACTTTCTATGTCGTGGAACGGCTGACAGGAAAAGCCAAAGTCAAAGGGGCCGCGGCCCCTCTCGTCGGACCCGACACCGGCGACGGCCTGACTCCTTGAGAGACGTGAAGGTTTCGGAGACGCATCACAGATGACGAATCGATTGGTCCTGGCGACATTGGCGGCCAGCCTGTTCCCTGGCTGCATGGTCGGTCCGAACTATCGGAGACCTGCGGTCACAACACCCGACGTCTTTCGCGGCAGCACCGAGACGACGCCGCCGGCCGACCTCACGTCGCTGGCTGACTTGAAATGGTTCGACGTGTTCAAAGACGACCGGTTGCAGGACATGGTCCGCACGGCGCTCGTCCAGAACTACGACCTTCGCGAGGCCATGGCTCGAGTGGATGCGGCGCGCGCCAATCTCGGGATCACCCGCGCCGACCAGTTCCCCGTCGTTGACGCAAGCGCCGACGTGACAGCGATGCGCTTCTCCTCGGCTGGCGCATTTCCCCTTCCCCAGGGCTTCCCACAGCAGCGCACATTCGGCAGCGTGGCCATGAATCTCGTCTCGTTCGAGGCCGATATTTGGGGACGGCTGCGCCGCGCGACGGAAGCGGCGCGGGCGGAGCTGCTCTCCAGCGACGACAATCGCAAGGCGGCGATCACCACCGTCATCGCCGACGTCGCCGGCGCCTACTTCAACTTGCTCGAGCTCGACATGGAGCTCGTGATCGCCAGACGCACGCTGGCCGGCCGCGAGGACTCGCTGCAATTGATCAGAACGCGGGAGGCGGGTGGCATCGCGACGCTTCTCGAGGTTCGCGAAGGCGAACAGCTGGTGTACGGAGCGGCGCAAGTGATCCCTGGAACGGAGCAGCAGATCGAGCAGACGGAGAACGCGATCAAACTCCTACTGGGCGAGCCCCCGGGGGGAATTACGCGGGGTCGATCGTTGTTAGAGCAGCAGGAGCCACCGTCGGTCCCTCCTGGATTGCCTTCTTCTCTCCTCGAACGGCGTCCCGACATCCGGGCTGCGGAGCAGAACCTCGTTGCCGCAAATGCCATCATCGGCGTGGCCAAGGCGGCCTACTTTCCCCGGATCAGCCTGACAGGTTTTCTGGGCTTCCAAAGCACGGAGCTGTCGAGCCTCTTTAGTGGTCCGACGAACGCCTGGCAGTTCTTTCCCCAGGTGACGCAACCGATTTTCAACGGCGGTCGAATCCGATCGAATGTCAAGCTCGCTGAGGCACAACAACAGATCGCGCTGGTCCAATACGAGCGAGTGATTCAGAACGCCTTCCGGGAAGTGTCGGACGCACTTGTGCAGTATCGACAGACGAGACTGATTCGTACGCAACGGGAGTTGCTGGAGGCCGCCCTCCGGGACCGATCGCGTCTGGCTTACATGAGATACCGGGGCGGAGTCGGCACGCTCCTGAACGCCCTCGATGCCGACCGCGATCTGTTCGAAGCCGAACTGGGGCTCACACAAACGCGACGCGACGAACTGCTGGCGCTGGTGCAGCTCTATCGCGCCCTCGGCGGCGGCTGGCAGACATGAAGGCGATGCGCGTGCGACACGTCGACGATTTCTCGCCATGACCGAGTGGAACGCACAGGAGTACGCCCGGATTTCCGGACTGCAGAAGGTGATGGCCGCCGAGGCGTTGTCGCTCCTGACGCTCGCCGGCAACGAGCGGATCCTCGATGTCGGGTGCGGCGAGGGAGCCATCACCTCGGCGATCGCCGCGCGCGTCCCGCAGGGCAGCGTCGTCGGCATCGATCCCTCACGCGAGATGGTTCGGTTCGCCCGCGCCCACTTTTCGTCGGCCGCCCAGGCGAATCTTCGGTTCGACATCGCGGACGCGCGCACGCTGCCGTTTGCGAATGAATTCGATCTCGTCGTTTCGTTCAACGCGCTGCACTGGATCCCGGAGCAGGACGCCACACTCCGTTCGATCCGTGGCACGATGAAGCCTGGCGCGCGCGCGATCTTCCGCCTCGTTCCGGCCGGCGAACGCAAGAGCCTCGAGATGGTTGTCGAGGACACCCGCCAATCGCCCCGATGGCGCGACAACTTCGTCGGGTTCGAGGATCCATACCTTCGTCTCACCCCCGAGGACTACCGGCAGACGGCCGAACGCGAACGCCTGCATGTCGTGGCGATCCGCACGGCGCTGAAGGAGTGGGACTTCGGCACGCGAGATGCGTTCGGCGCGTTCTGCAGAGTTGGTCTCGTTGCCTGGACGTCGCGGCTTCCAGAGCACGATCGCGATCCGTTCGTCGAGGACGTCCTCGATCGCTATGCGGCGCTGTCGCCTGGCGGCGTCTCCGCTCCGCACACGTTCTTCTTCTATCAAATGGACGTCGACCTGTGTGCTTCATAGAAATGAACCGGGTCGGGGTTCATCGCCGCCATTCCCGCGGCTACTCCCGCCGATTTCGAGCGAATCGCGGCAGGAAGAGAAACAGGTTCGTGAAATCGAGGTAGAGCGTCAGCGCGCCGAGGAGGGCGGACGACGGGTCTTTCCAGGGGGGATCATCGCGTGGCGAACTTATTGGTTCGGAGATCGCTCGTTCAGCCGGCCAATAACTTCCTGGCCATCCATCGCGCGTCGCTCGCCCGCTGCGGCCCGTCAACCTCGGACCCGGCCACGGCGCCGTCGAACAGCACGATAAGAGCGCGCGCCATCGCTTTCGGGTCCTTCACTCCCGCCGCCTTCGTCCACTCGAGGAAGCGCTCCGCGAACCATGCTCGCTGACCGTGAGCAATGGTGCGCGCCGGGTGCGCCGTATCGGTGAGCTCGCTCACTGTATGCTGCAATGGGCACCCGCGGAAGTCCTTCGACTCCGCCCACTCCACGACCCAGTCAAAAAACTTGAGCGCGCGTTGTGACGGCGGCGTGTCGGCGAGGTACGCCTCGATTCTGGCACGGGCGTCCACGGTTCGACGCTCGAGGTACGACGCCACCAGCTGGTCCTTGCAGCCGAAGTGCTGATAGAGCGATGCCTTCGCCGCGTCGGCCTCCGCCAGGACGCGGTCAATACCCACGGCCCGCACCCCCTCCCGGTAAAACAGGCGATCGGCGGCGTCGAGGAGGCGGTCACGGACGCCGATTTCGGAGGTCTTCGCCCGTTTCCCAGTTATTTTCGGCACCCCTTGACAATACAGACAGATCTGTCTATTGTCAACAGCATGAATAGACAGAACGGTCTGTTCTCGGCCGTCCGTAAGGGGTGGCCGCGTTCAGTCTCGCGCACCGCGAGATCGTCAGGAGTCTGGATATGGGTTACGAACTTTCAGGCAGGACCGCACTCGTCACCGGCGCCAACCGTGGCATCGGCGAAGCCATCGTGGACGCACTCGTCGCGGCCGGCGTCAGAAGGGTGTACGCTGCCGCCCGCAGCATCTCGGCCCTCGGCCCGCTCGTGGCCCGCCACGGCTCCCGCGTCACGCCGTTGCAACTCGACGTCACGAACGCCGCGCAGATCGCCGCCGCCGCCGCGACCGCGGCAGATGTGGACCTCCTGGTCAACAACGCGGGCATCGTCGGCTTTGCCGGTGGCGAGTTCACTGATCCGAAGTGGATCGAGGGCGGGCGACAGGAGATGGAAGTGAACTTCCTCGGCACTTTCGCCGTCACGCAGGCGTTCGCGCCAGTACTTGCGAAGAATGGCGGCGGTGCCATCGCCAACCTCAACTCGGTGGCCTCGTTCGTCAGCTTCTCGGTGCTCGCGTCGTACAGCGCCTCGAAGGCCGCGACGCACTCACTCAGGTCACGCGCGCGATGCTGCGGGGGCAGAACACGCAGGTGTTTGGCGTGTATCCCGGCCCGATTGACACCAGGATGGCCGAGGTGCTGACGCTCGAGAAGGCGTCGCCGGCGGACGCCGCGCGAGCGATTGTCGCGGGCATCATCGCGGGCGATGAGGAAATCTTTCCCGACAGGATGAGTCAGGGCACGGGCCCGGCCTTCTTCGCGGATCCGAAGGGACTCGAGCGCCAGGTCGCAGGGCTCCCCGCCGCTGCTTAACCCTCGCCGGCTGACCGTCGGTCAAGGCGCGCCTTGATCGATGTCCGCAGAAGAGGAGTCGAGAGGGGGTCTGGAGGGTGGGATTCCAGGCGCCGTCGTTCTACGAGCGACACGGCTTCGAGGTCCTCGCGGATATCGAAGAATATCCACGAGGACATCGAAACCTGCTGATGCGCAAGCGACTTCCAGCAGACTCGTAAGGATCTCAGTAGCGAGGCTCGAAAGGAGCAAGCTGTTCGAGTTTCTCCAAGCCCTCAAGGATCAGGACTGTTGCTCAATAACGAAATTGCGTCAGGTGCGATTCCTAGCGTGTTCATTCCGGCTGTCGAGCAGGGGCTCAGAGAGGCAGTCAGGCGCGGCATCGACGGTGGATTTCTCGTCCCAGACATACGGATTGATCTTGTTGATGGTTCGTACCACGACCACGACTCGTCCGAAGCGGCCTTCAGGATCGCCGCCGCAATGGCATTTCGCGACGCGGTTCACAATGCTGGGACTATTCCTGACACGACAGATGACAACTACGGATCCGCGGTGCGGGAGCCACGACACGCGCGGCCGGCGCCGCCCGAGTCAGCCGTTGCCCTTCCTGAACCTGACGACGGAGTGGACACCGACCTAAAACGCTAGGCGCCTTCAAGCAGGCTACACCCAAGGGGCTCCTTCGCTGCGTTCATCGCGGTGCAGCACCTTCACGAGCAGTTGAAGCATGGCCGTGCCGACGAAACAGGTGATCAAAACTCAGTGGCCGCAGTAATTGGCGCGAATGGTACGACTAGTCGCGATATGACGAGCGACGGCAGAGCCGATCGAATGCCACTTCGGCGCTTATGGAGACGAATCTTTAGCTCCTGCGATCCAAACGAACAACATGGCGTTCGAAAGCCTCATCAACGAGCTGGACTGTGTCGACAATGGTAAAGCCCGCCTTTCTGAACGCGCTGACTGAGCGCTTATTACTCACCGACGGGTCGGCGACGATCGCACCCACGTCACCGTTAATGAAAATGTAGTTCGTTCCGAACTCGCCGATGACTGCAGGCCCGAGCCCGCGACCCGTCATGTCGACTTCTCCTATAGCGAGATCGATTCCTGCCGACGTAGGGTCAACGCCAACTTGAATTGCATGCTCTGGAAAGTCACGCCACCGATACCATTGAATCCAGCCGATCGGAACGCCGTTGCGCTGAATGACGTACACGTGAATTGGCTCGCTCCCATCGATGGCAGGACCGTACTTGGCCTCAAGGCTAGCCAGATCGAAGCGTTCATTCCACCAGATCCGTACGTGACGAGCCGCGAGCCATTTCTGCAGCAGAGGGAAGTCCGAACGCCCCAGCGCGCGGAATGAGATTATCGACTGCTGTCCGCTGAGATTCTCCACAGGGCCATCTTCCACGGTTCCACCTGCCGACTCAAATCCTGAGAAGTCGCGAAGGGTAGAGTGACCGCATCAGGGGAGGATCCGGTCGCCACTGATGGCATGGACTCCTCCCGATTCTCGGGCATCATCGCCCGGAGACGCTGACACACAGTCAGCGAGAGAACGAGGAGGAGCTGTCATGGATGCGACCACCGTCGCCATCGATCTTGCCAAGGACGCGTTCCAAGTGGCCGTCGCGAATCGCGCCGGACGCATCCTCGATCGGCAGCGCTTGACGCGCCGCCAGTTCGAGCGATTCGTCGACACGCTCGTGGAGGATACGGACGTGATTATGGAATCGTGCGGTACCTCGCACTATTGGGGACGCCGAATGCAGGCACGTGGCCTGCGGGTGCGGCTTCTGCCGGTGCAGTAGGTGCGACCCTACGTCCAGCGAAACAAGACGGACCGCGCGGACACCGATGCGCTCCTGGAGGCCGCTCGCTGCGGCGAGATTCGTCCGGTGCCGGTGAAGACCGTCGAACAGCAGACCCTCCAAGCGATCCATCGCGTGCGGACGCAGTGGCAGACGGCGCGTGTGGCCCGGATCAATGCGATGCGAGGCTTGTTGGCCGAACACGGCCACGCCATCCCGGTGGGCGCGCGGACAGTCCTCCGTCGTGTGACCGCGATCCTGAGCGATCCAGACGCGGCCGTTCCCGACGTGTTGCGTCAGACGATCGCGTTGGTCGTCGACGAAGTGCACGGACTCGAGCAGAAGATCGCCGGTCTCGATCACCAGCTCGCGCAGATCGCCGGTGCGCATCCCGTCGCGACACGGTTACAAACGATCCCTGGACTGACGCGGCTGCAGCAATGGGCAGTGTCGACCGCCACGCACCGCGGACGACACAAGGCGACCGTCGCCGTCGCGAACAAACTGGCCCGAATCGTCTGGGCCGTGTGGCATTACGACGTCGATTAAAGCGCAGCCGTGCGTCGCGTAGAGACGTCCTGACCCGTCGAGGTGCACAGCAGAACTCCCGATGGCATGACCGGTCGGACCGGCGCCGAGACAAGCCGATAACGCCGTTGACCGCGCGAGGTCGCGTTTCACTGATTGGCTCTCGGTGCGCGGATGCCCATCATGGCCCGAAGCTACCGCGGCTTCAGCAAGAGGCCGGATATATGACTGCATCCGATTTTGATCATGCGCACGGATTTTTGCTGACACGAGGGAGGAGTCCATATATACGGCGTCACACAAGAGTGATTCCGCGCGCGCTGCCGCGCCGCCCGTCCAATCCAGCTGTGCGGTATTGAACAGCGCTGCCCATGGCATCTACCGAATACTTCACACTCCATCCGTTTCTTGCGATGCACGGTCATGCTCCTTGAGATTGGCGCCCGTGTCGGCCCGTACGAGATCCTCTCCGCCCTCGGCGGCGGTCGCCTCAATCGTCACAGGCGAGCGTTGGGCCAGGGACATGGCGCAGTGGGACGTCATGCAGGCTGCCTACCATCCTCGAGCAATCGTCGACATCTCGTGGATCTCGGGCTCTGCTGCGGAGTACGTGGCACGCTCGAAGCAGAACTACGAACAGGGCTCGCGGTCCCTTCATCTGTTGGGAGCGGTATTGGTCCGTGTAACCGGTGACAGGGCAACGGCGGACGTAGGGGCACAAATCCTAATTCCGGGCAGCGTTCGCGGCGTTACCGGTTCATGTCTTACGTGCTTGAAGAACAAGGAAGGAAAATGCGTGACGACCTGCCCGGGATTGACCCGCCCGGGAGCGATAGCACAGCTGTACAGCCGGAACACCGCCTGGCTAAAGGGCGTGGCGTAATCATCCGAACTCGGCGATGAGGTCACGACGCCGTTGAGCATCAACTGGAGCCGACGGCGCGGTGTGAGACCAGGATGGAGGCAAAGCGTAAATGATGCCCTGCCTCAATCCTGAAATTGAGAGGAGGAACATACGATGGGCCTGGCCGTCTGTCCCGTCGCAGTCGTCGCGGCGCCGGTCGAGGTGGTCTGGGGGAACCTCGTTCAATGGGAACGGTATTCCGAGTGGGCCGATGTCCAGGCCGAACGTCGTGAGCCAGAAGGTCCAGCCACTGTAGGCCAGACCATCACCTTCGGAGGAAAAGCCTTTGGCCGCACCTTGCACTTCATCTTCAAGGTCGAAGCGGTTAATCCCGAAAGACAC
>Ga0068863_100001105_pt1 | contig 26956 bp, 19 predicted proteins | sample KBSSwiS62_FD_66596 | JGI IMG/M metagenome (GOLD analysis project Ga0068863, IMG submission 66596) | Switchgrass rhizosphere microbial communities from Kellogg Biological Station, Michigan, USA - KBS Switchgrass S6-2 | ecosystem: Host-associated > Plants > Roots > Rhizosphere > Soil ... | reverse complement strand
GCTTCGATGACGACACGCCGATCGAAGAAACCCTCGAAGCGCTTCACGACATCGTCAAGGCGGGCAAGGCCCGCTATATCGGCGCGTCGAGCATGCACGCCTGGCAGTTTACGACGATGCTGCACGTGGCCGAGGCGCGCGGGTGGACGCGGTTCGTGTCGATGCAGAACCACTACAACCTGGTCTACCGGGAGGAAGAGCGCGAGATGATGCCGCTGTGCCGCGCGGAAGGGATCGGCGTCATCCCGTGGAGCCCGCTGGCCCGCGGCTTTCTGGCGGGTAACCGGCGTTCCGCCCGCGACGGTGACACGGTGCGTGCGAAGACCGACGACATCGCCCACGAGTACTATGGCGAGTCGGACGTCGCGATCGCCGATCGGACGGCCGACCTTGCGAAACGCCGTGGCGTCACGCCAGCACAGGTGGCGCTGGCCTGGCTGCTCGCCAAGCCGGGCGTCACCTCGCCGATCGTCGGCGCGTCGAAGTTGACGCAGCTCGACGAAGCGGTGGCAGCGATCGAGCTCCGTCTCGACGCCAGCGAGATGACGTTCCTCGAGGAGCTCTACCAGCCGCATCGGATCATCGGCCACTCGTGATCTCGCGCGCCTCCTTCGTCGCGCTTCGGCATCGCAACTACCGGCTGATCTGGATCGGGCTGATGGTGTCGTTCACCGGCTCGATGATGCAGAACGCGGCGCTGCTCTGGCACGTCTCGCTGCTGGTGCCGCCGGATCGAAAAGGGCTCGCGCTGGGGACGGTCGGGCTCGTGCGTTTCGTGCCGATTGTCGTCTTTTCGCTGATCAGCGGCGTCGTCGCCGATGCGTGGGATCGGCGGCGTCTGATGCTGTTCACCCAGATCGCGGCCACCATCGTCGCGGCGGCGCTCGGCGTGGTGGCGTTCCGGGGTGTGACGAGCGTGCTGCCGGTCTACGTCCTGGCGGCGCTCGGCGCCGCGGTCGGCGCCTTCGACCTGCCGGCGCGCAACGCACTGGTGCCGTCGCTGGTGCCGCGCGAGCACCTGCCCAACGCGATCAGCCTCAACACGATCATGTTCCAGACCGCGTCGGTGGTCGGCCCGTCGCTGGGCGGAATCTTGATCGCTGCTGCAGGCGTCGGCTGGGTGTACGTGGCCAACGCGATCTCGTTCGCCTTCGTCATCGTCGCGCTGTTGATGATGCGCGACGTGCCGGCGCGCCAGCTGTCAGCGCCTGGCGTGAGAGACGATGTGTCGCTGCACGCCGCGCTCGAAGGCCTGCGTTTCGTCTTCAGATCGCCGCTCATTCGATCGACGATGCTGCTCGATTTCTTCGCAACGTTCTTTTCATCGGCCACCGCGCTGCTGCCGATCTTCGCGCAGGACATCCTCCAGGTCGGCGCCAAGGGCTACGGGTGGCTGTACGCGGCGCCGGCGACCGGCGCGCTCCTGACCAGCGCCGCCATGGTGCCGATGGTCGATCGCATCGAGCGGCGCGGGGTGGTGCTGTTATGGGCGGTGGCCGGCTACGGGCTGGCCACGGTCGTCTTCGGTCTGTCCCGATCGTTCTGGCTGACGTTCTTCTGCCTTGCGCTCACCGGCGCGACGGACACGGTGAGCATGGTGATTCGCAACATCGTCCGGCAGCTCGAGACCCCGGATCGGCTGCGCGGGCGGATGACCGGTGTGAACATGGTGTTCTTCAACGGCGGCCCGCAGCTTGGAGAACTCGAGGCGGGCGCCGTGGCGAACTGGTTCGGCGCGCCGATCTCGGTGATCACCGGCGGGATCGGTTGCCTGCTGGCGACAGGCTGGATCTCGGCGACCACGCCCGCGCTTCGCCACTACACGCGAGATTCAGCGACGGCTCATCACGAAGCCACGAAGGACGCGAAGGCCACGACACACGCCTCCTGAAACCGCGTCCCGCTGCGTTGCGCGCCCCGGAAGACTGGCCACAGAGGCACGGAGACACCGAGATTAGCGGATCACACGAGACCGAGCGCGCCACCTGATTCGATTCGACGGGTTGGCCGGCGTAGCCGGCCGACAATCGGTCGGAGGTGGAACGGCCGAAAACGAGTCGCACGAGATCAGGAGCGATTCGTTTTCGTTCCGCCTCCGCCCGATGCGGCGCTTCGCGCCGCCCGTCGAATCGAGTCACTCTGTGACCCTGTGACTCTGTGGCCTACATTCGGGCGCGTGCGGTCTTCGTGGTCTTCGTTTCTTCGAGTCTTCGTGATGAATCGTGACTCTGCGCAAGCCGCCGATCCGCGACCAGAAAGTAGGGGAGGGCGACCGCCGACAGCATCGCGGCCGTCCCGAACGCGGTCGCGAAGCCGTAGCGCTCGATCAGCCAGCCGACCGACGTCGATCCCGTGCCGACACCGGTGTCGAACGCGGCCAGAATCGCGCCGAACGCCGCGCCGCGGCGCGCCGCGGTGACGTCGCGCAGCACGTACGCGACGAATGCCGGGTAGGCGTTGCCAAAGCCCAGGCCGAAGACGATCGCCGATACGACGAGCGACGCGCGCGTCCCGACGGTCGAGAGCAGCGCGAGGCCGCAGGCGATCAGCACCAGGCTGGGGACGAAGATGCGACGATAGCCGATGCGATCGCCGAGCAGCCCGGACAGGGGCCGCGTGAACAGGATGACGATCGCGAGCACCGTGAGATACAGGCTCTTGGGCGTCACGCCGATCGCATCGGCGTAGATCGCGCTGAAGCTGGTGATGGCGCCGTACCCGAACGAATAGAGGAAGAGCGTCAGCGACAGGACGAGCACGCGCCACTCAATCAAAGGCATTGGTGAATGAGAGGCGTGGTGCGTGGGTGATTGGTCGGGGTCCAGGTTCCACGCGATCGCGCCCATCAGCACGTTGAGGGCGCCGCACGAAATGCAGATCGACCGCCAGCCGCCGCGCTCGAGCAGCCAGAATGCGATCGGCGGCGCCACCGCGATGGCCGCGACGCTCGACAGCCCCCAGTAGGCGATCCCTTCGGCGCGGCGCCGCTCGGGCAGCAGGCCGGTCAAGTAGGCGGCGGACGCCGAGAGCAGCGCCGACCAGAACACGCCGTGCACGACGACCAGCGCCAGCATCAGGCGATAGCTGGACGTCAGCGCGTAGGCGATGGCGCACAGCAGGATGACGCTGCTCGCAATCACGAGCGTCCGACGGCGGCCGATGCGATCGCTGAGGGCGCCGGTCAGCGGCGCCGAGAACGCGGATGCGTAGGTGAGAAACCCGAGAAAGAGTCCGGACGCGAACGTGCTGCCGCCCAATTCGTGGATGCGAAATGGTGCCGTCGGCAGCAACTGAAACGCCGACAGGAAGACCGTGAACGTGAAGCCGCACATCACGAAGAAGCGCGGCGAGAACAGCCGGTCCGCCATCAACTACTTCGCGGGCGTGAACTCGACGGTGATCTCCCGCTCGAGGTTGATCTTGAGGCCGGCAGCCGCCCTGACGGCGGCCTTCGCCTCGTCCTGGGTCGTCGCCGCCTTCAGGCGCGCGATCAGCGTTTCGTCCTTGAGGACGTCGTCGAGGTCGACGTCGAGCAGCGTCACGCGTCCGCCGTCGACGAACGGACTGCTCGTGCGCACTAAAGTGCCTTCGGGCTCGACGGCCAGCAGCACGCGGGCGCCGCCGAGCAGCGCCTTGATCATCGGAATCTGCGAGGCGGCGCCCTTCGACCCCAGCGCGTCGAGGAAGTTGGGTTCCGGGACGTGGACGTGCAGAACGGTGTTGCCGTTCGGATTCTGCGTGATCGAGAACGTGACGGTCTCAGCGTCGCCTTTCAGCGCCGGCGTGTTGATCGGCAGCCCGGGCGGCGCGGCCGGTTGAGTCGACACGCGCAGCTGAGCGACGTCGCTGAACGCGTAGGTCGCGTCACGCCCCTGACCCCCGGGCGTGCTGATCGGCGTTGATGTGACGTAGGTGACGCCCGGACCGATCGCGCTGGCGAGCGTGCGCGCCTGCTCCTCGGAGGCCGGATCGACCTGCGGTCCTCGGCCGCCGCCGAGCGATCGCATCTGCGACAGGGCCCGCGGCGAATACACCATGCGGTGATCGATCGTGCCGCTGCCGTCGCCCTTGACCTTGAGTACGGTGGTCATCTGAAAACAGCCGGCGCAGGCGAACGCGCAGGCCAGCGGGAGGAGCCGCCCGGGAAGTTGCATCAAAAGAAGATGACACATCTGTCCCGGGCGACGAAACAATACTTCGCGCCGAGGCTAGCGCTTCGCGCCGACCGTTTCTCTGCCCAGCGTATCCGCTCGATCGGGACGGTCGAAGCTCGCATCCCACCAGCCCGGATACCGGTAGTGGGCGTGCTGGTAGCGGGACGGCGAGGAGATGTCGATCGTCGCGTCGATGCAGCACACGCCGAACATCTGATCGTCCATCATCTTCAGCTCGTCTTCCGTCAGCTTCTTGAATTCGCCGCGATCGAATCCTGGAAACGCGTTTACCCGGTCGCGCGTGAGGTCCGCCACGAGGCTGTTCTCCGTCGGCGCCATCCCGACGTGGCCGATCGGCAGCAAAAAGTACTTCGACTTGAACCAGTTGCCCGCATTGACGGCGACGTAGTACGGGTGCCCCGACGACTTGTCGATGATGAAACCGTCCACTTTCCCGAGCTTCTCGGTATCTCGGCCCCTCACTTCCATGCCGTTGAAGTGGAGCTGCGAATTGTCGAGGTCGCCGGCGTCAACGTACCGCAACCCTGGTCTGGGATGATCCATTGCTACGCCTCCTGAATGCGACGGGAGCAAGAAGCACGCCCGGGTCGGCACGTCGCCTTAAGCGATGAGCTGACGATCAGCTATGATTCCCGGATGGATTTGCTGGCGCCGGCCGAGGCCACGGCCGCTTTGCAGCTTCGCGAGCGTCAGGACATCCCCGACCGATTCAAGTGGAACCTCTCGCACATCTTCCCGGCCTGGGCCGAGTGGCAGACGGCCTACGACGACCTCGAGCGGAAGATTGGTGCCTACGCCGCTCTGCAAGGCACGCTGGCTCAGGGCGCCGACCGTCTGCTGGCGTCGATGAAGCTCTCCGACGACATCGGCCAGCTCACGTATAAGGTCTGGTACTTCGCGTCGCTGAAGCACGACGAGGACCAACGCGACAATCAGATCAACGCCCGTCGTCAGCAGGTGCAGATTCTGTTCGCCAAGGCGAACCAAGCGTGCGCCTGGTTCAACCCCGAGCTCCTGCAGATTCCGCTGCCGACCGTACAGCAGTGGCTGAACGCCAACGCCGAGCTCGCGGTCTACCGCTTCGCCATCGAGGATCTGTACCGGCAGCAGGAGCACGTGCTCGACGAAAAGGGCGAACACCTGCTCTCGCTGGCCAGCCGGTTCGCATCGACGCCGAATGACGCCTATTCCGCCCTTTCGACCGCCGACGTGAAGCACCCGGTCGTCAAGCTCTCGACCGGAGAGGTCACCCTCACGTACGGACAGTACCGGGCGATCCTGGCGACGAATCGGCTCCAGAGCGATCGCCGGGCCGCCTTTGAGGAATTCCACCGGCTCTTCGAGTCGAGCGTCAACACCTACGCGTCGCTCTACCACAGCGTCCTGCAGCGCGACTTTTTCCTGTCGCAGGCGCGAGGGTATCGAACGACCCTGGATGCGGCGCTGCACGGCAACAACATCCCGACGGCGGTGGTCGAGAACCTGATAGACACGACGAAGGCGGGGGTCGAGCCGCTGCGGCGCTATCATCGCCTCCGCAAACGGGTCCTCGGGCTCGACAGCTATCACAACTACGACACGGCGATTCCGCTCGTCGACTTCGATCGCAAGTATCCGTACGAAGACGTCCTGGAGTGGCTGCCTGCCTCGGTCAAGCCATTGGGTCAGGAGTACGAGCGCCAGATGCGGCGAGGTCTGGCGAGCGAGTGGATCGACGTCTACGAGAACCCGGGTAAACGCAGCGGGGCGTATTCGGCGCCCGTCTACGGCGTGCACCCGTACATGCTCCTGAACTACAACGACACGCTGGACGCGGTGTTCACGCTGGCGCACGAGATGGGGCACTCGATGCACACGCTCCTCTCGCACGCGCATCAGCCGTTCGTCTACTCCGCGTACACGATCTTCGTTGCGGAGGTGCCCTCCACGCTCAGCGAGATGCTGTTCCTCGATTACATGCTCGAGCGCGCGACCGACGATCGCGAGCGCATCGTCCTGCTCCAGCACGCGATCGACGGCATCGTCGGCACGTTCTATACGCAGGTGCTGTTCGCCGACTACGAGCTGCAAGCGCACCGACTCGTCGAGGAGGGACGTCCCGTCACCGCCGAGGGGATCGGCGAGATCTATTTCAACCTGCTCAAGAGCTACTACGGCGACGCGCTCGACTACGACGAGCAGTCACGGCTGACGTGGGCGCGGATTCCGCACTTCTACAGCACCCCGTACTACGTGTATCAGTACGCGACCTGCTTCGCCTCCAGCGCGCAGCTGATGAAACAACTCACGACCGGTTCAGAAGCCGCGCGGGCGGCGGCGATCAACCGCTACCTGACGCTGCTCAAGTCCGGCGGCAGCGACCACCCGATGACGCTCCTGTCGCGGGCCGGAGTCGATCTCAGCCAGCCCGAGACCGTCCGCGCGGTCGTCGATCAGCTCGACGATCTCGTCACGAAGCTGGAGAAGGCGATCGGAAGCCTGAAGCCTGAAGTCTGAAGACTTCAGCCTTGAGACTTGACACTTGAGACTTTGCTGGCGACGCGCAGCAGGCTGTGCGTCGCTCCGATGCAGGTGTCCATCACCACCTTCAGCCCACCCGCCTTCGCACGGGCCGCAGCGTCTTCGCTGGTGATGCCGGTCTGCAGCCAGAGCGCCTTCGCGCCAATGGTGACGGCGTCGTCTGCGATGGCCGGAGTGTCTTCCGCGCGGCGAAACACGTCGACGATGTCGATCGGCTCGGGGACGTCGATGAGTGACGGGTAGGATCGCTGTCCGAGGATCTCGGTTTCCTTCGGGTTGACGGGAATGACGTGATAGCCGACGCTGAGGAGCTTCTGCATGATGCCGTAGGACTCCTTGTCCGGGTTCGACGACGCCCCGACGATTGCGATGGTCGTGGCGTTAGTGAGAAGCTCTTTCAGATCCTGATCGGGCGGATTCGAGTGCGGCATCCCCTCATTCTATCAATCGCGCTCATACCAGCCCTGGCGGTGGGCTGTGTCCGTCCCGCACGCCTCGCGGCGGATCTCGTGATCACCAACGCCAGTATCTGGACCGGGAACGCTCTTCAGCCCGACGCGAATGCCGTCGCGATTATCGGCGATCGCATTGTCGACGTCGGAAGTTCGCGGGAGATCGACCGCTGGCGAGGGGCGTCGACGACCGTCCTCGACGCGGAAGGGCGGCGGGTGCTGCCGGGCTTCAACGATGCCCACGTCCACCTGATCGACGGCGGCACCGCGCTCGACAACGTGAACCTGAAGGACGCCGCTACGCCGGCCGAATTCACGCGCCGAATCAGCGAGCGCGCGAAGACCAAGCCGGGGGAATGGATTCTCGGCGGAGAATGGGACGACCAGCGGTGGATGCCGGCCGAGCTCCCCACCAGGCAGCTCATCGACGACGTCACGAACGGCACGCCGGTCTTCGTCACCCGCTACGACGGACACATGGCCCTCGCGAATTCGACGGCACTAGGCAGGGCGGGCGTCACCGAGGGCACGCCGGATCCCCCAGGCGGCGCCATCGTCCGCGATGCGAAGGGCTTTCCGACCGGCGTGCTCAAAGACGCCGCGATGGAGTTCGTCGCGCGGGTGATACCGAAGATGACCCCGGACGCGCGGCTGGCGATCGTCAAACGCGCCCTCCGATACGCCGCCTCCGTGGGTGTGACGAGCCTGCAGGACATGAACCCGTCGTACGACGACATTGCGGTCTACGCGGAGCTTGCGAACCGCAACGAGCTGACCGCGCGGATCTACGCCGCCCCGCTCGAGCTCGGTTGGTACGACCAGGCGAAGCTGGGGGTGCACCGGTCGTTCGGGTCGTCGTGGCTTCGGATTGGCGCAGTCAAGGGCTATGCGGACGGCTCACTCGGGTCCACCACGGCCTATTTCTTTCAACCGTACACCGACGCACCCCAGACACGCGGGCTGCTCTCCGACGAAATGCAGCCGATCGACGACATGCGCGTCAGGCTCATGGCCGCGGACCACGCTGGACTGCAGCTCTGCATGCACGCAATCGGCGACGCGGGCATCTCCGCGATTCTGGACCTCTACGGCGACGTCATCCGTGCCAACGGCGGGCGCGATCGCCGCCTCCGCATCGAGCACGCGCAACACATCGCGCCAAAGGACTTCGATCGGTTTGTGACGATGAAGGTGATTGCCTCCGTGCAGCCCTATCACGCTATCGACGATGGCCGATGGGCGGAACGGCGCATCGGCCAGGAACGGATCAAGACGACCTACGCCTTCCGGACGTTGATCGACAAGGGTGTCCAGCTGGCGCTGGGGACCGACTGGACCGTCGCACCGCTCAATCCGATGCTGACGTTGTACGCCGCGACGACGCGTGCGACGCTGGACGGCAAACATCCGGATGGCTGGGTTCCGGAACAGAAGATTTCGATCACCGAGGCGGTCAGGGCGTATACGAGCGGATCGGCGTTCGCCGAGTTTCAGGACGCCGTGAAGGGCACGATTGTCCGCGGCAAGGTCGCGGATCTCGTCATTCTCAGCGACGACGTGTTCTCGATTCCGGCGGCGCGTCTGAAAGATGTCCAGGTGCTGACGACCGTCGCGGGCGGCAAGGTCGTCCATCAGCGCAGGCCCTGATGCGGCGCTCGGCGTCGACAACAGCGGCCGCAGCGCTCCTGGCGTTGACCGTCCTGTACCTGTCGATCACCTTCGGGTCGACGGTTGCGGGCGGCGCCGATCAGTACAGCTACGTGACGCAGGCGGGCCTCTGGCGCACAGGGACGCTGCAGATTCACCAAGACGTCGTGCGCGACTCGCCGTGGCCCGGTGCACCCGAGACGTGGACGCCCCTCGGCTTTCGAACGATTCCCGGCGACCCCGGCGCGATCGCGTCCGTGTACCCGCCCGGGCTCCCGCTGCTGATGGCGCTCTTTCAGGCCGTTGCCGGCTACTGCGGCGCGTTTCTGGTCGTGCCGCTGGCCAGCGCGCTGACGGTCTGGCTGACGTATCTGCTCGGGCGACGACTGTTCGCCGCGCCGCAGACCGGACTCGTCGCGGCGGCGCTTGTCGCCGTCAGTCCCGTGTTTCTCTATCAGATCATGAACGCCATGAGCGATGTGCCGGTCACGGCAGCGTGGACGCTCGCGTTGGTTCTCGTCGTGTCGGACCGGCCATGGCTGTCCGGCCTTGCCATCGGTGCCGCGATCATGATCAGGCCGAACCTGGCGCCGCTTGCCGGCGTGTTCGTCGCCTGGCTGGCGCTCACGCACTGGCGATCGCTGTTCCGTCTGGCCGCCGGCAGCGCCCTCGGTCTGTGCGCGGTCCTGTTGGTGAACTGGCGCATGTATGGATCGCCCCTGACGAGCGGCTACGGGGAGATTGGTCAGTACTACGCGTGGGCATATGGTCTGGCCAATCTTCGCCGCTATCCGCTCTGGCTCGTTGACACCCAAACGCCGCTCGTGCTGTTCGCCGTCTGCTTTTTCGTGGTGCCGGTCCTGCTCCCACCTCCGCGGGTCGGGCATCTCCGGACGCTGCTGGGCGGCATCATCGGCGTCGTGTTCCTGTCCTACCTGTTCTACGCGCCGTTCGACGCGTGGTGGTTCCTCCGCTTCCTGTTGCCGATGTGGCCGGTCATCATGCTGCTGAGCGCAGTGGCGCTGGAGACGGTTGCGCGGCGATGGACTGGGCAGTGGTCACCGGTTGTCGTGTGGGCGATCGTGGCGGCGGTCGGCTGGCACGGTGTTCGGTTGGCCATCGATCGCAGCGCCTTCGATCTCGGGTGGGGCGATCGGCGATACGTGAACGTTGCGCGATTCGTGGCCGAACACACCGAACCCGAGGCCGTCATCATCTCGATGCAGCACAGCGGCTCGGTCCGCCACTATGCCGGCCGGCTGACGCTCCGTTACGACTTGCTGGACCGGGCAGCGCTCGACCGCGCGATCGCGTTCCTCCAGTCGACACGCCGGCGGCCGTACATCGTGCTCGATGGCGACGAAGTCCCGATCTTTCGTGCCCGTTTCAGCGGGCGCAGCCGGCTCGGCGCGCTCGACTGGACGCCGCTTGCGACGCTTGCGGCCCCGCCGATCTTCGTGTTCGATCCCTTGGACCTCTCGCGGATCGAGCCACCGCTCGCGATCTCGACGCTCAGTTCGCGACCGGGCTGGCGATGCACGGAGCCTCCGATCTGGCCGCCGCTTCTGCGGCTCAAATAGCTCAGCTCCTAATTCCTAATTCCTAAATCCAACTTACGCAGTCTGTGTTCGCCGAATGTAATAGAACATCGACGCGACGGCGATCACCAGGCCCTCGATTGCGAACTCCCGGGGCGTGGCGTTCGACAAGAGCCACACGATGACCAACGCCGCCAGCATCGGAATCGCTGGTCCGCCAGGCAGCCGGAATGGCGCGCCGTCGGCCCGCACGTCCCTCCGCTGCAGCTCGTACGACGCGGCGACACAGGTGAGGTACAACGTCAGCGCCGCGACGTTCGCGAGAATCGCGAGCTGTGTAAAGCTGCTGCTCACGGCCAGCGCCGCGATGAGCATGGCGTAGACCACGATCGCCACGTGTGGCGTGTGGAAGCGAGGATGCACGCGCGCGAGCGCCGCCGGCAGGACGCCGTCTCGACCGAACGCGTAGAGCGAGCGCGGGCTGCCAAGCATGTCACCGGCGACATAGCCGAACATGGAAACGATTGCGCCGCCAATGACCAGCAGGCGGCCTCCGGACCCCAGAACGCGCGACGCCGCCTCGGCCAGTGGTGCGGAAGCGAAGTCGGCGATCGCCGGCCCGAGCAGACCCTGCGCGACCCGCTGGATCAGCAGATAGAGCGTCGTCGTGGTCGCGAGCGCGAGGAACAGCGCACGGGGCACTGTGCGGGCGGGATCGCGCACTTCGCCGCTCGGCACCAGAGCGATCTCCACGCCGAGAAAGGCGAAGATCAGCACGATGGCGGTCCGGCCGAGAGCGGCGGGCGCGGGAAAACCCGGAAACCTCACGAACTCCGGGTTCACCGACCACAGTCCGACAGCGACGAGGACGATCAGCGGCAGCAGCTTGGCGACCGTCGCCGTTTCGACGAGAAACGCACCAAACCTGACGCCGCGGACGTTCACGGCAGCCACCACCCCCATCAGCACAACCAGCAGTACGGCGCGCCCGGCGGGCGTCGCCGCGGGTGCCCACACAGCGGCAACCGAACCCGCGAAGGCGCTGGCAACCGAGGCCACGGCGAACGCCGCCATCAGCTGATACAACACACCGGCGAGGAATCCAATGAAGGGGCCGAAGGCGACACCCACGTACGCATACAACCCGCCTGTCAACGACACGCGGCTGCCGGCCGCGGCGAAGCACGAGACAATCAGGGCCATCAACGCGGCGCAGAGGATGTAGGCGAACGGTGCCGCGGCGCCAAGGCCCGCGGCGACCGCCGCCGGTAGCACGAAGATGCCCGCGCCGATCGTCGTATTCACTATGCTCGCCGTCAGCGAGCGGACACCTAGCGCTTTTACCAGCGCCCCTTCGGATCGTGTCTGCATATCTGTCTCGTGGCGACGGACCTGTCCTGCCGAAGCTTGCCGAGATCTCGTGAGCGAAGGCGGACTGTACCTCATCTTTATCGGCGGCCGCACGCCAGTACTCGCGCCGAATTAGTTGCGGAATGACGCTTGCGTACGACAGATCGTCAGACTTTCAAGGGAGCATTCCATGGCGATCGCATCGCTGAAGGATCTCTACTTCGACGAATTGAGCGATCTGTATGACGCCGAAATGCAGATGATTCGTACGTTGCCCAGGCTTGCCGAGGCGGCGCATGCGCCCGAATTGCGTGAAGCGCTGCGCCAACACTGCGACGAGTCGCGGCTCCACCTCGAGCGGCTAGAGCTGATCTTCACGCATTGGGGCGAGCGGCGCCGCGCCAAGCCGTGTGCCGGACTCGCCGGGATCGTTCAAGAAGCCGACGATCGTCTGAATCAGGAAGCGACAGACGACGCCCGCGATGCCGGCATCATCGGCGTGGCGCAGCGCATCGAGCACTACGAAATTGCCGCGTACGGCTGCGCCCGTTCGTATGCCCGCCGGCTCAACCGGGCTGATGAAGCGCGGCTGTTACAGGAAACCCTCGACGAGGAAGGCCGCGCCGATCGCCGCCTGACCGAGATGGCCGAAGCGCACATCAACGACGACGCGCGATCGGAATGGGACATGCGCGAGCCGGACGCGACCGGGCGGCTGAAATACCTGCCGCTCGAGAATCTCGAACGCAGCCGTCACCTGCACGACCTCGCCATCCGCAACGAAGCCGACGCCGAGCTCGGACGTCTCGATGGCCTGGTCGCCGACGCCGAGTCCGGCGTCGCCAGGTACGCGGTCGTCGAAGGCGGCGGCCTGCTCTCGCGCCGGCGATATCTGCTGCCGGTGACGATGATTCGCTACGACGAGTCGGCCCGCGTGCTGCGCGTCGACCTCGACGAATCGCTCGCCAGCCGCTATCCCGAATTCGACCCCGACGAGTTCCAGGCGATGACAGAGGGCGATCGCCGCGGATACGAGATGCGCCTGCTGGAGTTCTTCCCGAGGACGCCGGTCGAACCCGGTCAGGGCGGCGCGGAGGCGGCGCCCCCGGAATGGTTGATGACGGGTGTCTGGGTGACGGTGCCGCCGCAGAAGGCGGAGCGTCTCAGTCCGGACGCGCGAAGCTTTGCGAACGAGTTCGTTCCGGACCGCGAGCACGCGGTGGCGCGCGCCGGGGACCCGCCGCCGGTCCCTGGCGAAGAAGCCGAGACACCTCCGCACGGAGACAAGATCAGGTAGCGTGAACGGCGGCGATCTCGGCGGCCGCCCGGCGGCCGCTTTCGACGGCGCCGTTCATGTAGCCCTGCCACTTGATGCTGGTGTGCTCGCCGGCGAAGAACAACCGCCCGCACGGGCGCGCGAGCCACGCCCGCAGCGACGGATCGTACGACGGGGCGAAATACGCGTACCCGCCGCGAGACAACGGTTCCTGCTCCCACACGATCTGACGCCACGCGCCGAGCTCCGCGCGGTCTGCCCCGAGCCACTCGAGCGCACGCGTCAGTCCCTGCGGCCCTTCCTTCGCCACGATCGCCTGCGTGGCGTCGCTGGCGCCGCCGCCAGCGAGAAGCGAGAGAATGCCCGGCGCGCCGCGTTGCTCCTCGTTGCCGTCCCAGACCGCGCCGAAGGGGAGCGCCGATCCGAAGGCGCGCGGCCGCCCCGGCGTCCGCCAGAAGCGCTTCGAGAACTGGAGCAGCGTTCTGGTCGCGCGGCCGTATTTCAGGTTGGCGATGGCGTCGTGCTGCTGCGCCGGCAGCGACGGCATGAACGGAATGCGCCTGAGCGTGGTGGCCGGCACGGCGAACACGGCGTAGTCGCAGCCGATCTGCGACACGGCGCGGCCGTTCTTCACGCTGACCCGGACGTTCTGGCCGCGATGCGATACCGCGACGATCTCCGTGTTCAGGTGGAGGCGATCGCCCAGCTGCGCCGCCAGCGCGGCGGCGAGGCGATCGTTGCCGCCCTCGATGCGGTACATCGACTGGATCGCGGGTCCGTCGTTCGCGGCGAACTGATCGACGAGCGCCATGAGCGAGAGTTCCTCGGGGTCGGCCAGAAAGAACCCGCGAAGGCCGGTGGCGGTGGTGCGCAGTTCGGCGTCGGCGTTGACGCTGTCGAGCCAGGAGGCGACGGATTGGCGGGCGAGGCGCGTGGCGATCGGCGAGTCCCAGCGCTGTTCGGCCAGGCGGTAGGGGCGAGCCCAGTCGTCCAGGGCTTCTGCCAGCCGCGACCACCCGCGCGACGCATCGCGTTCCATAATCTTCGCCTTGCCGGATCGATCGGCGCGGACGTACGAGAAGCCGCCGCGAAGGATGCGGGTCAACTTCAGGCCCAGCTCGCCCGCGAGCTCGCGGATCTCGTGCTGCGCCTCGTCGATCATGTCGCCGCCGCCCTCGGCGTGCTGCCGTTCGGCGAAGCCTTCGCGGATGGTCCAGACGCGGCCGCCGACGCGGTCGCGTGCGTCGAAAATCGTCACGTCGGCGCCGAGCGCGACGAGATCGTGTGCCGCGGAAAGTCCGGCCAGGCCGGCGCCCGCGACGACGACCGATGCGCCGCCAAGAGTTGTCGCACTCACGCACATCACTGTACTCCCAACCCCATTCGATTGGAGCGGCCCTCAGCTTTCGGCTCTTGGCTATCAGCCCTCAGCGTCGAGCGCTGATACGATACGCGCATGAAGCAGATGGTCTTTCTGATTGCCGCAGTCGCGTGCGCAGCACCGGCATCCGGACAGCAGACGGACGTCGAGCGCTACGTGCGCGAGCACCAGCCGGCGATCATCCGCGAGTTCATGGATCTGGTGGCCATTCCCAACGTGCGGTCAGACTTCCCGAACATCAAGCGCAACGCCGAGTTCCTGCGCCAGATGCTCGACCGTCGCGGCATGAAACCGGAAGTCTGGGAGACGCCGTCCACGCCGCTGGTCTACGGCGAACGGGTCGTGCCGGGCGCGACCCGCACCATCCTTTTCTACATTCACTTCGACGGGCAGCCGGTCGACAAGGCAAGGTGGAAGCAGGCGGATCCGTGGATGCCGATCATCCGGGCCGGCACGCTCGAAGAAGGCGCCGGGGAGATTCGCGACTGGTCAACCCGATCGACGTTCCCCGATACATGGCGCGTCTACGCGCGATCGGCGGGCGACGACAAAGGTCCCATTCAGGCCTTTGTGTCGGCGTTGGACGCGATTGGCGGCAAGCCGACACAGAACATCAGGGTGATTCTGCACGGCGAGGAAGAAGGCGGCGGCCCCGCGCTCGACTCCGTCGTCAGGAACCACGCGGACAAGCTGCGCTCTGACGTGCTGCTCATCGTGGACGGGCCGCAGCACCCGAGCGGCAATCCGACGATCTATTACGGCGCGCGCGGCGGCGCCGGCCTGACCGTGAGTGTCTACACCGCGAAGAACGCGATGCACAGCGGCAACTACGGCAACTGGCTGCCCGACGCCAACGTGCGGCTCGCACAGCTGATCGGGTCGATGGTGGGTCCAACCGGCAAGGTGACGATCGACGGGTTCTACGACGACGTGCTGCCGTTCGCGCCGGCGGCGCTGAAGATGATGCAGGAAGTGCCCGACGACAGCGAGTCGATGCGGCAACTGTACGGACTCGGCTCGACTGACGGCGCCGCCTCGTCGTTCCAGGAAGGTTTGAATCTTCCTGCGTTCAGCGTCCACATGATGAAGGGCGGGGAGGTCGGCGGCGTGATCGCGGCGAGCGCGACCGCCGAGATCGCGATGCGGCTGGTCAAAGAGAACACGCCGCGGCAGATGTTGGATCGCGTGCTCGCCCACATCCGCAAACAGGGTTACTTCATCGTGGACAAGGATCCCGATACGGCAATGCTTGCGGCGCATCCTCGCATCGCGAAGGTCACGACGCGCGGCGGCGCGGCCAGCGGTGCGTGGCGGACCGATCCCGATGTTCCCGAAGCGCGGTTCATCACCGACGCGCTGCGATCGCGCTACGGCGATCGACTGGTGCGCATCCGCACGCTCGGCGGCGGAGTGCCCGCCGGTCCGTTCATCGACACCTTTCAGGTGCCGACGCTCGGACTGTCGCTCGCGAACTACGACGACAATCAGCACACCGACAACGAGAACCTCAGGCTCGCGAATCTCTGGAACGGGATCGCAACGCTGGCCGCGATCATGCGTGCGAAATAGTCGCGGCGAACTCGCCCCGTTAAACTGCCTGTCTGCGAAGACCGCTCGGGATGTCCCAAAAATGAGCTGATTGTTGGCGCCGCACTCGTCGAAACGCTGTTCGAGGCCGACCTGTTGGGCGTCGAGGACCGAATCGCACTGTCGGCTTTTGGCGAGAGCGCAGTAAACTTTGCGGATGATTCCTCTGCTCCTGGCGCTGGCGGTCGGTTACGCGCACCCTGAACAGCTGGTGGAGACCGACTGGGTCGCGGCGCATGCCGGCGACGCGAATGTCCGGGTGGTCGACATGCGTTCCGCCGCCACTGCGTACCCCGGCGGCCACGTTCCGGGCGCGGTCTATCTGTCGCCGGTGGCGATCCGGGTCGCCGATCGGCCGCCGACGTTCCTGCCGACGCCGCAGGAGTTCGAAGCGCTGATGGCGAAGCTGGGCATCGGCGACGCGACGCGCGTTGTCGTCTACGACGAACGCGGCGGCATCTATGCCGCGCGCCTCTGGTGGATTCTGAACTACTTCGGTCATCCGAACGTTGCCCTGATGAATGGCGGCTGGGTGACATGGACGGCGGAGCAGCGAGGGGTGGAGCAGGCCGCGCCGGCGCCGGCGGCTGCGCGCTTCACCGCGCGGCCTCAGCCGCGATGGGTTGCCACGGCGGCCGACGTCGCGGGCGCCATCGACAAGCCGGGCGTGAAGATTGTGGACGCGCGAACAGCCGCGGAGATCGAGGGGAAGGATTTGCGCGGCATCAAGCGCGGCGGCTTTGTCGCGTCCTCAGTGCCGGTGTACTGGGAAGACCTTCTTGATGCACAGAAGCGAACGTTCAAGCCGGCCGACGAGTTGAAGCAGATCTACGAAGGTCGCGGCATCCTGGCGTCACACGAGGTCATCGCCTATTGCCAGGTCGGCATGCGCGCATCGGTGGATCTCTTCGCGCTGCACCTTATCGGCTATGACAAGCTCCGCAACTACTACGGCGCCTGGGAAGAATGGGGCAATCGCGACGACCTGCCGGTGGCTACGAAGAAGTAGGAAGTCTGAAGTCTGAACAACTGACTGCAAGCTTCAGACAAACTTCAAACTTCAAACTTTGCCAGGACGAACGCCAACAAGCGCACACGGCTGTCTCACGAGATCCTCCAGGAGTCCGTACCTTAACGGATGGTCCACAGATAGATCATCAGGCCATTCACGTCCTGCGATTGTTCCGGCGGCCAGTCGTCACCCATGTCGAACTTGTGGGACACGATGCGTGCCCCGCGTGCCAACTCGCGCCGGAACTTGGGGATCAGCTGCAGATTGAGCTTCGGCAGCAGGAAGATGGTGACGACGGTGGCCTCGCGGATGTCGGCCTGGAACAGATCCTCGTTCAGAAACTTCACGCGGTCGCCGACGCCGGCCTTGACCATGTCGTCCCGCGCCACCCGCAGGTGGAACGGGTCGATCTCGATGCCGACGCCGCGCGCGCCGAACAGCTTCGCCGCCGTGATCGGGATCCGGCCGTCCCCGGAGCCGAGGTCGTAGACGACGTCCGCCGGCGTGACCTTCGCCAGCGCCAGCATCGCCTCGACGACGTTCTGGGGTGTCCCGACGAACTTGACGTCAGGCGGCCGCAGCCGCGTGATCTGCAGCGCTGCGACGAGGCCGAGAGCGACGATCATTCGCATCGGTGTTCCCCGTTCGTCACTCGTATCGTAGCGCGACGACCGGATCGACACGCACGGCGCGCCGCGCGGGCACGTAGCTGGCGGCGAGCCCCGCCGCAGCCAGAAGAACGGCGACGCTCAGATACGCCACCGGATCGAATGGGCTGAGCCCGTGCAGCCGGCTGCGCAGGACGACGGATGAGACCACTGCCCCGAACAGCCCGGCGACCAGGCCGGCCGCGACCGCTCGCGAGTGTCCGGCGAGCACCAATCGAACCACCGCGGACGGCTGCGCGCCGAGCGCCATGCGGATGCCGATCTCTCGCGTTCGCTGCCGCACCGCGTACGCGAAAACGCCGAACATGCCGACCGTTGCCAGTGCCAGCGCGAACCCGCCGAGCACGGCGCCGAGCATCGGCCCCCACTTCGATTCCGCAACGCGAGCTTCGAGGTGTGCCGACAAGGGTGTCGTCTGGATTCGGACTCGAGGGTCGATGCGTGCGACGATCCGCTTCAGTTCCATCGAGGGCACGCCGTGGCGGTTACGAATCACGAGCCTGGGTACCACGCGGCCCAGGCGGAGCGGCTGATAGAAGAGCGGCGGCACACGGTCCATCGAATGCGTGTGCGCATCGCGCATGACGCCGACGACCTCGCGGCTGTCCGCGCGGCCAATCAGGAACGTCTTGCCGACGGGATTCTCGTTCGGCCAGAACTGCCGCGCCATGGTCTCGTTGATGACCGCCACAGGTCGCCCGTCAGAGGACGCCTCGAAGTTACGGCCGGCCACGATAGGAATGCGCAGGACGTGGAGATAGTCGGGCGAAACGTCAACGCTCGTGATCATCTTCGCTTGCGCCGGTGTCTGATCCGGCAGGTGAATGGGTGTCTGGTAGCCGCGCCGGATGAAGATCGGCTCCCACGTCGCGAAGCCGAACGCGTCGATGGCATTGGCCGGGAGCCCGCGCAGAGCGTCGGTGAGATCCGCGAAAAACGCACGCTTTCGCGCATCGTCGTACGTGCCCGGTGGCAGCTCGAACGACACGGCGGTGACGTCGTTGACGGCAAAGCCGGGATCAAAGGCCCCCGCTCGCTGCGCGCCGCGCATCAGAAGGCCGGCGCTGACGAGAAGGACGACGCTGAGGGCGACCTGCACCGCGAGCAACAATCCGCGAAGCGGGAACTTCGATGCGGGCAATCCTTCGCGTTCGCTCAGCGTGGCGGCGACATCGGTGCGCGTGGCAAACAAGGCGGGTGCGAGCCCGAACATGGCGGCCGACACGCCGGCGAGCAGCAGGGCATAGCCGAGTACCGCGCCGTCGACCGTGACTCGGAACGGAAACGCAGCAGTCGCTCCGCCAAGAAAATGGAGGAGGACGAAGGGCAGCTGGTAAGCGATTGCGATGCCGATGGCGCTTCCGCTGAGGGCCAGCACGAACCCTTCGGTGAGCAACTGCCGAATCAGACGCCGGCGGCTCGCACCGAGCGACAGGCGGATGCCGATCTCTTTGACGCGCGCTGCGGCACGAGCGATCAGCAGATTGCCGATGTTCGCGCACGCCACCAACCATACGAGCAGCAATCCCGCGGAAATGGCCGACGCCGCGGCCAACGGCCCGACCGAATCGGACCGGCCTGGGCGCGAGGCGAATGCGGTCCCGGTCACGATGACGCCGCGTGGGCTCATGCCGTCAGGCAGCACGAACTCGCGGCTCAGGAGGTCCAGCTCGGCGCGAACCTGTTCGCGGGTAGCGCCGGTCGCCAACCGTCCGGCGACATCGACGCAGCAGGTGATGGGCGGATCGTGCGGCTTCAACTGCGATACCGCGGTCATGGGGAGAAACAGCTGCTTTCCGTAGGCGGGCTCTGCGCTCGAGAAGTCGCGGGACGCGACGCCGACGATCGTGAACGGCACCTCGTTGACACGAACATTGGTGCCGATGACGCCCGGGTCGCCGCCAAAGTGACTGTGCCAGTAATCGTACGCCAGCACCGCCACCGGTTGCGCGCCTCCAGGTCGATCGTCGTCCGGTCCGATGCCGCGTCCCGGCGCGACGCCGATTCCCAACACGTCGAAGAAGTTCCCGGTGACCAGGAGCGCCTCCGTGGATCGCGCGCTGTCGCCGGTTCCGACCAGCACCTCTTCGGCACGTGTCGCGACGGCGCCGCCCAGCGATTTCGCCCGCTCAGCAACCGTGCGGTAGGCCGACAGCGGAAGTCCCCCGGCGAACCCGGCATTTCCGCCGGCGGGGCCGAGCAGATACACGGCGACGACGCGATGGGCATCCTGCACGCCCGGCCACGGCCGAAGCACCACACCGGCGATCACGGTGACCAGCGTCGTGTGCAGGCCGATGACCGTCGCGAGTACCAGCACCACGACGGCGGTGAAGCCCGGTTGCCGGCGGAGATTCCGCATCGCGTATGCGGCGTCCTGCCAGAGGCTTTCCAGCCATGGCCAGATCCACACGCCGCGCGAGTCTTCACGCGCGAGCGTCGTGTTTCCGAGCAGGCGCCGCGCCGCCGAGTCGGCAGCGTCCGCGCCGATTCCGCAGCGTTCGAGATCGCGCTGCGCCATCGCGCGATGGAACTCGATCTCCTCGGCGAGATCGCGCTCGAACTGCCGCTGCCGGATGACGTACCACACACGGCGAAGCAGATCTCGCATGCGGACCTCAAGCTGCTAAGCGGGGTTCAGGACCTTATGAATCGCGACGATCAGCCGGTCGAATTCCCGGCGTTCGATCGCCAGCTGTTTCCTGCCGGCTGCGGTCAATGTGTAGAACCTGGCGCGGCGGTTGTTCTCGGACGCGCCCCAAGCGCCTTTCACCCAGCCTTTGAGCAGCAGGCGCTGCAGCGCAGGGTAGAGCGAGCTTTCGCCGACCTGGAGCACCTCTTCGGATACCGATTTGAGGCGCTGGGCGATCCCGTAGCCGTGGATCGGATCGCCGCTCGCCAGGATTTTGAGGATCAGCAGCTCCAGCGTGCCGGGCAGCAGATCGGGCACATACGACACGGCCTCTCCCATCGTCTGTCGATGGGAGAGGATGCGATAGGCGGCGGCGGGTTGTCAAGGCTGGCTGCACGGGCGTGTTATCGGCCGAGCGTGCGCAGAAGCCGGTCGTGCGCCGTCTGCAGCGCATCGGCCGCTGGCACCTTGACGTCAGGCGTGACGCCGGCGCCTTCCCAGTTGCCGCCGCTGACGGCGCTCTTGATGCGGCCGTTCGGGACGTTGACGCGGAACCGGTCGTTCACCGGATAGGTCGTCCCCGGATTCGCTGCGCCCGCCGTGACCTCGCCGACGATCTCGGCCCGATGACGTTCCTGCAGCAGAAAGGCGAGTCCTTCGCCGCCGGAGAACGTCTGCGCCGAGGTCAGGACCGCGATCGGCCGCTTGCCGTCGCGCTCGGCGGGCAGTGTCGCGTCGAGTGCGTAGCGGTCCGGCGGTTCCGGAGGACGATGGACGATCTCGAACAGCATCGCGGCGGGCGCGTCGATCAGATATCCCAGCAGAAACACGACCGTGCCTGGCGATCCGCCGCCGTTGCGGCGCATGTCGATGATGAGCGCGTCGGCGTTGCTGAGCAGACGCATGGCCGCCGCAATCGTGTCGCGCGCCTCTTCAGGACGGAAGAAGTTCGACAGGTCCAGGTAACCGACATTGCCGCGCAGGATCTCGACGCGCCGCACGCCGGCGTTGGACCGGCGCACGGCCTCGGCACGCGCCGCCTTCGCATCCGTGGCCGAACTCGCCGGTGTCGGCTGCACCGCCTGCGCCGCCGGCGGGACGACCTCAACCCAGATGTGTTTGTCTTGTGTGACATCCCGAAGATCGCGGTTCAGCAACGGCACCAGCGCATCGGGCGTCGATGCGTTGGCATATCGGCCGTCCGCGAGCGCGCGCTGGAGCACGGCGTCTGCCTTCGCGGCGACATCGACGTCGATGTAGTGGCGCTTCAAGACCTCGCCGAGCGCCCGCACCGTTGCCGGCGTGTCCTGAGCAGCCGCGACACTTGGTCCAGCCGCCAGAAGCGCCGACAGGAGCCACAGCACACGGCTCTTCACGAAGGAACGAAGAGCAACGAAGAACACGAAGCCGTTCTTGTTAAAAGAGTTCTTCGTGGTCTTCGTGCTCATCGTGACTTCGTGAAAAGCCGTTTCCCTGCGCTAGTGGGTCCCGCCTTTTGCAAACCGCTTGAAGAAGCTCGAGTCGTTCCACGTCGGCCGGTCCGCCCGATTCGCGACGCGCACGGCCAGATTGCCCACCACCTGCACGTAGGTGCTGGCCGCGCCGAGATCGATCGGCTGGCGCAGGTCGTCAGACGGCGCGTGGTAGCGCTCCGCCGTCCATTTCTTGGCAATCTCGGCCTGCGGCGTGTTCTCCTCGTAGCCGACCTTCATCGCCAGCGCCGGAATCCCCGCCCGGATGAAGCTGTACTGATCGCTCCGGACGAAACGATTGCGCTGAGGTTCCGGATCGGCCTGCACGCCGAGACCGAGCTCCTTCGCGGTGGCCCGGACGTCGCGCCCGAGATCCGACTCGTCGAGCCCGAGCACCATCAACGTCTTCAGCGGAAAGAGCGGCAGGAACATGTCCGTGTTGATGTTGGCGACAATGCTCGCGGCCGGCACCGTGGGATGCGCGGCGAAGTACCTCGATCCGAGCAGTCCGTTCTCTTCGCTGGTGACGGCGACGAACAGGATCGATCGCGCCGGCTTTACGCCCGACTCGTGCAGCGTGTGCGCCACCTCCAGGATGGCCGCGATTCCCGACGCGTTGTCCATCGCTCCGTTGTAGATTCGGTCGCCGTTGATCGGCTCGCCGACACCGAGGTGATCGAGGTGCGCCGACACGGCGACGTACTCGTTGCGCCGTGTCGCGTCCGATCCGCGGAGGATGCCGGCCACATTCTGCGACTCCACGTCCGTGCGCTCGACCGCCGTCGTCGCCTTGAGTCGCCATGGGAGGGCGAACGCCGGCACCGGTTGGCCGGCGTCGACCAGCGCCAGGAGCTCCTGGAATGTATGGCCCGAGCCGGCGAGCAGCTTGTCCGCGTGCGCAGGATTTATCGTGATCGACAACTGCTGGCCAGCGCCGTCCTGCAGCGACGGATCGGCCAGCGCTTTCGCCGGATGCAGACGCGCCAGCGTCGAGCGTGCCCACGGGATGTCCATGCTCTTCGGGTTCGCGATGCTGATGGTGCCGACCGCGCCGGCAGCGCGATACATCTGCCAGCGCTCGGCCGCCGACCCGAAGTGGGCTTGCAACGGACCGGGCAGCGATTTCGGCGTCGCCGAGATATACACGACGATCGCGCCCTTCAGATTCAGACCCGCGAAGTCGTTGATGTTGCGCTCGGGAATGTTCAGGCCGTAGCCGACGAACACCAGTGGAGCCTCGAGCGACGGCGCCGGGTCGACGCGCATGCTGATGGTGGCGTCCTCGCCGAGCGTCAGCGGCTCAGGCTTCGCGGCGCCCCCGCCGGACGGGACGAGGGCGAGGCTCGACTTCTCCTCGAGGATGCGCCGCGACTTGAACTTGACCGGCTGGATATAGCCGTTGACGCCCGCCGGCTCGAGACCGACCTTCTTGAATTCCGCCGCGACGAATTCCGCGGCGCGTTTGTGGCCGGGGCTGCCGGTGTCGCGTCCCTCCATGCCGTCGTTCGCGAGCGATTCGACGAACGACCACCAGCGCTTCGCGTCGGCATGGGCGCCCGCGCCCGCCAGCGTCACGACCACTACCGCCATCAACACTCGACGCATGAGACTACCCTCCGCAGAGCGATAGAATAGCAGCCCCAATGATGCTTTCGTTCGTGTGCGCGCTGGCGCTCGCCGCCGGCTCGGCCGGTATGCAGGCGACGCCGCCCCCGCCGTCCCCACCGCCCGGAACAACCGACGGGTTCCGGATCCAGGCGATGGTTTTGGAGGATGAGACCGCACCGGTCGCGGTGCCGGAGCCGAGCGAGCAGGCGATGCGGTACTACCGCTCCGGCAACGTGTTGTGGTTCGTCGAACAGGCGTGGTCGATCGCGGTTCTGGTCCTGCTGCTCGTGACTGGCTTGTCGGCTTCCCTGCGGAACGCCGCCCGGCGGATTGGCCGCAACTGGTTCTTCACGATCGTCATCTACTTCGTGCTGTTTACGGTTGTCACCACGATCGTCGATCTGCCGCTCAGCTACTACACGGAATACGTCCGCCAGCATGCCTACGGACTGTCTAACCAGACGTTCGGCAAATGGTTCGGCGACACGTTGAAGTCGCTCGGCGTCGCGTGCGTCGTCGGTGCGCTCGTGATGTGGGTGCCCTACCTGCTCCTGCGCAAGAGCCCGCGCCGATGGTGGCTGTACACGGCGATCGCGCTGGTGCCCTTCATCGTCCTCGCCAACCTGGTCGCCCCGATCTGGATTGCCCCACTGTTCAACAAGTTCGAGCCGATGCAGGACAAGGCGCTCGAGCAGAAGATTCTGTCGCTCGCCGGCCGCGCCGGCATCGAAGGCAGCCGCGTCTTTCAGGTGAACAAGAGCGTCGACACGAAGACGCTCAACGCCTACGTCGCCGGCCTGTTCGGCACGAAGCGCATCGTCCTGTGGGACACGACGCTGAAGCGGATGACGGATCGCGAGCTGCTGTTCGTGATGGGACACGAAATGGGACATTACGTGCTCCACCACGTTTGGCAGGCGATCGCGTTTTCGGTGTTGATCCTCGCCGCGTCGCTGTACGTGGCGTACCGGACGGCGGACGCCGTCATAGCCCGATATGGCGGCCGCTGGGGATTCACGTCGCTGGCTGATGTCGCGTCGCTTCCGCTTCTCCTGCTGTTGATGTCGGTCTTCGGCCTCGTGGTGATGCCGCTCGAGTTGGCCTTCACGCGACACGTCGAGCACGAGGCCGATCGATTCGGGCTGGAGATTACGCAAACCAACCACAGCGCCGGCACGGCGTTCGTCAAGCTGCAGCAGGACGCGCTCGCCAACCCCCGCCCCGGACTGCTGTACAAGATCTTTCGCGAGAGCCATCCGCCGCTCGGGGAGCGGATTGATTTCACCAACCAGTATCACCCGTGGACCACTGGTCAACCCCTGGAGTACGGAGGCAGATTCAAACCATGACCATCCGGTTTTCGATCGTCCGCGGCGCCGTGGCCGCAGGCCTGGTCGCGACGGCGTCAGCCGCCCTTGCGCAGGCCGGCGTGCAGAGCGCCGATCTTCTCAAGCTGCGGTCGGTGTCCGGAGTCGCAGTGTCGCCGGACGCTACGCATGTGGCCTACACCGTCGAGAACAACGACGGCGCCGGCCGTCCGTACGGTCAGTTGTGGGTCATGACGATCGCGGACGGGAAGAGCGTGCGTTTTGGTGCGGACAAAGAGCCGTCCGGGAACCCGGAGTGGTCGCCCGACAGCCAGTGGATTGCCTATGGGGGCCGGGTCGGCGGCAAGTCGGGCCTCGTCGTGGCGAAGTCTGACGGATCCGGCGCGAGATGGCTCGCGGAACTGAGCGGCACGAATGCCCCGCTTCCCGGATCCGGCAGGACGATCGCGTGGGCGCCGGACGGCAAGCGAATCGTTTTCGTCTCGTCGGTTGCCGGGCCAGAAACCGCGGACGCCACGGGAGACCCCATCGTGATCACCCGGTATCTCTACAAACCCGATGCTGCCGAAGGAATGACACGCTTCAACGACAACCGGCGGCTTCACCTGTTCATGGTGGACGTCGCGTCGGGCCGCGTCGAGCAGCTGACCGACGGAGCGTTCTACGAACATTCGGTCGACTGGTCGCCGAATGGCCAGGAGATCGCCTTTCTCACGAATCGCGACGCCGATCACGACGAGTTCTTCAACTACGACGTCTACGTGATGAAGCTCGCGGACAAATCGATCCGGCGCCTCAGCGCGACCGAGAGCAACGAGTATCACCCCCGCTGGTCGCCCGACGGAAAAATGCTGGCGTTCCAGGCGACGAAGCGCGGGCTCACCGATCGCGAAACGACGATGGAAGACACGCACGCGTGGGTCGTCAACGCCGACGGCACCAGTCGTCGCGAAATCGGCACGACCGACAATCGCCAGAGCCCGCCGGAATGGACGCCGGATGGCCGGGCGCTGCTGTTCACGGTGCAGGAGCGCGGCAGCGTGCATCTGTATCGTCAGCCGATCGCGGGGGGCAAACCCGAGCTGGTGGTTGGCGATCGCGGAACCGTCAGCGGCTTCTCGATGTCCAGAACGGTGCTGGCCTACACGCTCGCGACGCCATCCGATCTGGCTCAGTTGTATATCGCCGGCCGCAGGATGACCGATCTCAACGCGGACGCGCTGCGCGGAAAACCGCTCGCCGATGTCGAATCGTTCACGTTCGTCTCGAATGACAACAAGTTCGAGGTCGAAGCGTTTCTCACGAAGCCGATCGGCCTGGCCGAGGGCACCAGGCATCCGCTCATCGTCAATATCCACGGCGGACCGCACGGCCAGCAGGGACCGGCATTCAACTTCAAGAATCAGGTATATGCCGCACGCGGCTGGGCGACGCTGATGGTGAACTACCGGGGATCCACTGGCTACAGCCAGGCGTTCTCGGACGCGGTCTTCGCCGATCAGAACGGCAACGAAGGGCAGGACGTGCTCTACGGCGTCAGCGCGGCGCTCCGGCGCTATCCCTGGATCGATCGCGATCGCCTCGGCGTCGAGGGCACGAGCTACGGCGGTCAGCTTTCGACGTGGCTGATCACGCAGACGAACATCTTCAAGGCGGCCATCCCGACCGCGGCGATTACGAACATCATCAGCTACAACTACATGACGTACTACAACCAGTACGAGGCGATGGAATGGGGCGCGTACCCCCACCAAGGCAACCTGATGGACACGTTGTTGCAGCGGTCGTCGATCCGCCACGTCGCCAACGCTCACACCCCCACGATGCTGATGCACGGTGAGAACGACAACGACGTGCCGATTGCCGAAGCGGAGCAGTTCTATATCGGTCTCAAGGACGTCGGCACCGAAGCCGTGATGGTGCGCTACCCCCGCGAAGGACACGGCATCCGCGAATCAAAGCACGTCGTCGACAGCATCGATCGGAGCATCCGTTGGTACGAGAAGCACTTTTCGCGGCCCAGGTCTTAGCTGGTTCGACGGCAGGCGTTCACCAGCTGCCAGCCGGCGCCGCCGCCGTCACCCGCGCGCTCGTGTCGGGAGTGGCGATCGCCGCACCGGATCAGATGGGGGCGCTGCCGGCAGACGCCATGAAGCGCGCCGACGTGTACCGTGAGCGCGAGCGGCAGTTCAGGAGCGGCCTGACACCGCCGAAGGGCGGCAGCGACGAAGAACGGCAGCTCTACGAAAGCCGCGTGCGTGTCGAGCGCGTGATCGTTTCGCTGTTCGACAGGCAGGACGCGCCGAAGGT
>Ga0068863_100001104_pt1 | contig 26964 bp, 25 predicted proteins | sample KBSSwiS62_FD_66596 | JGI IMG/M metagenome (GOLD analysis project Ga0068863, IMG submission 66596) | Switchgrass rhizosphere microbial communities from Kellogg Biological Station, Michigan, USA - KBS Switchgrass S6-2 | ecosystem: Host-associated > Plants > Roots > Rhizosphere > Soil ... | reverse complement strand
GCACGAGCGCATTCTGGCCCCCTGGCGGGTTCATGCCGGCGGCGACCAGCGCACGCACCGCCTCCGGCACCGGGTGCAGCATGACGATGGCCAGCGGAATGAAGTCGCCGGTCGAAGGCCCGCGCCCTCCGCTCGTCAGCTTCTTCCAGAACGATTTGGGTGGCCGCGTCACGTCGCCGCCGCTTGTGCCCCAGGCCCGGTCCGGGCGGGCCCCCTTGGCGAGCATGGCCTTGATGATCTCCACCGACTCCGGCCGCTTCGGCCGCAACTGATCGAGCGCGATGTACCACGGCGACTGCGGGCGATCCAGCACCGGGACCATGCGGTTCGGATCGGCGCCGGCGGCGAGCAGTCGGGTCACCGCGGCGGTGTCGCGGGCGAGGGTCGCCGCGGCAAGTGCCTGTTCCGGCGCGCCGCCGTAGGGCGGAAATTCAACACCGCATGCTGCCGCCGCCAGGACGAGCAGCAGGAGCAAGGCGCGACCGGTCATCGCCCGCTCCCCGGTGCGCGAAGCGCGGCGGCGACGGCGTCGAGGGCGGTCAGCGTCTTCGCGTTGCGCTCCTCGGCGCGGGCGGCGGCAACGACTTCGAGGACGGTGCGGCCGTCGTTGCCGTGCGCCTCCCGGTCCGCGCCCTGCTCCAGGAGCAGCTGCACCGCCTCGGCATGACCGAACACCGCGGCGCGAAACAGCGCCGTCTTGCCGTCAACCGGTGACGCGGCGCTCACGCTGGCTCCCTCGCCGAGGGCACGCTCGATGCCGCCGCGGTCGCCGTGCCGGGCGGCCCGGAACAGGTGCTCGTCGGCTTCCGAGAACCGCATGCGCGGCAGCCAGACGGTGTACGCGGCCAACATCGGCACCGCGAGCACGAACAGCGTCACGTAGAAGATCTGGCCGGCGCGGCCGAGGCCGAGCAGCGCGAACAGGACCGACTGCACCCTGCCCACGCGCTACTCCGCGGCGACGTACTTCGCCGGGCCGCCCGGCTCCTCGTCTTCGCGCGTGACGCCCTCGCACTCGAGGACGAAGTCCGGGCCGAAGGCCTTTCCCGGGGTCTGATAGCCCGGGGCGATATTTCCCGCCAGCACCCGTCTCACGGCGGCCAAGGCGGCACGCGTGGTCCAGACCAGCCCCGCTTCCGGGCCATGCAGGCGCGACACCGCGCTTCGTCCCGCCGGATCGGTGACCTGGCCCCAGACATGGGTTCCGGTCTGCGCCCGCGCCTCGGCGCTCGGCCCCGGCTGCACGCCGCGCTGCATCAGGGCACGCACCGGCGCGAGGCTGAACAGGGGACGCAGCGCCCGGACCATCGCCATCTGCCGGCGCATGGCGGGCGGCAGCGCCACGTACACCTCGATGTCGGGAATGCCGGTGCTGTGAAAGGCCGTGAAGACATCGCCCCAGGTGAAGCGGGCGGCCTCGACCGGACCCTGGCCGAAGTCGATGCGGCGCAGCTTCTCGCCGCGCTCGGGCACCACCAGTCGGCCGCCGCGGCGGACCCGGTCGCCGAAGGGCAACAGCTCGATCATCGTGCGCTGGGTCCCGGGCGGCAGCCCCGCGGGGCCGACGCTCTGGAAGCCGAGCTCCAGGCGGCTCGCCGAGGGCAGCCGGCGCCGCAGGTGCACCGCCAGGCAGTCGGTGGGCACGACGTCGAAGCCGACCGCCGGCAGCAGCATCACACCGCGTGCCCTGGCCTCGGCATCGCGCGCCGCGAGCGCCTCGAACACCGGGATCTCGCCGGTGATGTCGAGGTAGTGCACTCCGGCGCGCAGACACGCATCGGCCATCGGCTTCGAGGTGAACTTGTACGGCCCGGCGCAATGCAGCACGACCGGCACATCGTCCAGCGCGCGGCCGAGAGCTGCCGCATCGTCGAGCGCGCAGGCCCGGAACTCGACGCCCAGGGCCTCCGCAAGAGGCTCGAGGCTGGCCCGGCTTCGACCGGCAAGGACCGGCTGCAGGCCCTGCGCCACCGCGAGCTCCGCCGCGGCCCTGCCGACGTAGCCGTTCGCGCCGTAGATGAGGAAGCGGGTCGTCATGGCGGCTGCTCCAGTCGGCCGGCTCGGATTCCTCCGCCCGGCAGGGCCGCCATTGTCGGGCTCGCGTTCAGGAATGAGCCATATTCTGCTTCTTACACTTGACCGACGGATTCCTCCGCCGCGCCCATCCCCTCTCCACATGAAAGTCGTCTACCTCATCAACGGCCTGAACGGCGGAGGCGCGGCCTTTCCGATGGTTCAGGTGCTCGGGCTGATGCAGGAGCTCGGCCACGAGGTGAAGGTGCTGGCCCTGCTGCCCCAGGACGGCAAGGCGGGGCCGCGGCTGGCGCAGGCCGGCATTCGATATGAGGTGCTCGGAAACCATCCCTGGGCTCTGTTCGGCCCCGCGCTGCGCCTCCTCCGCCGCTTGCGCGACGATCGCCCCGACCTGTTGTGGACGTCGCTGACGCGAGGAACGCTCTACGGCCAGCTCGCCGGTCGCCTGCTCGGCATTCCGGTGGTGAGCTGGCAGCACAGCGATTTCCTGAAGCCCGCGAACCTCGCCATCCTGCGTCGCACGCGTCGCCTGAGCTTGCGCTGGATCGCCGATTCCGCGGCCGTCGCCGAGTTCACGCGACTCCGGCTCGGCATTCCCGCCGATCGAATCGACGTCTGGGCGCCCTTCGTTGCCGACCCCGGCCTTCCGGTCGCCACCGGGTGGCCGGGCAGTGGACCGCTTCGCCTCGGCAGCCTCGGCCGGCTGCATCACAGCAAGCAGTACGCGGTGCTGCTGCGCGCCTTCGCCCGCGCGCGCGAGCTCGATGCCGCGAGTGCCGCGCGCCTCGAGCTTCACCTCGCGGGCGACGGCGAGGAACGGGCGGCACTTGAATCGCTGGCCGCCGAGCTCGGCCTGGTCGAGGTGCTGCGGTTCCGCGGCTTCGTCTCGCCCCCCGCCGAGTTCCTCTCGGGCCTGCACGGCTATGTCCAGACCTCCCTCAAGGAAGGCTTCTGCATCGCCGCGCACGAGGCCATGCTGGCCGGGCTGCCGGTCATCGCGACCCGTGTCGGCGAGCTCGCCCGCAGCGTCAGGCCGGGCGAGACCGGATGGCTGTGCGAGGTCGGCGACGTCGAGGCGCTGGCCCGGGCGATGCTCGAGCTGGCTAGCGATCCGGCCCGCGCCGCGGCCATGGGCGCGGCGGCTCGGGCCCAGGTCCTCGAGCGCCACTCGCGCGAGCGCTTCCGCAGCATCGGCGAGCGGCTGCTGCAGGTGATCTCGCGCGAGGTCGCGGACGGCCGACGAGACGCCGACGCCGCCCGCTCGGCGTCCTCGCAGCACCGCTGAGCGATGGCGGCCCTCGTCGACCCGATGCAAGCGCTCGCCGCACCCGCGACGCCGGTGCCGATCCTCACGTACCACAACATCGGCAAGGTACCCGAAGGCGCCACCCACCCCGGCCTCTACCTCGCGCTCGACAAGTTCCGCGCCCAGCTCGCGCTCCTGGCCCGGCACGGCTACCGCGGCGTGTCGATGGACGAGGGCCTGCCGTTCCTGCGCGGCGAGCGCCAGGGCCGGGTCGCGATCATCACCTTCGACGACGGCTACCTCGACAACCTGGAGCTGGCCCTGCCGGCCCTGCGCGAGCACGGCTTCAGCGCCACCTGCTACCTCGTGGCCGAGCGCATCGGCGGCTTCAACGCCTGGGACAGCGAGAAGCTTCGCGTTCGCAAGCCGCTGATGGACCTGCCGCGGATCCGCGAGTGGCTGGCCGGCGGGATGAAGATCGGCTCGCACACGCTCACCCATCCGCACCTGACGCAAATCGAGCCGGGGCAGATGCGGCAGGAGATCGCCGGCTCGAAGGCCGACCTCGAGGATCGCCTGGGCCTGGGCGTCGACCATTTCTGCTTTCCGTACGGCGACCACGACCGCGATTGCATGGCCGCCGCCGCCGCGGCCGGCTACGTCACCGCCGTCACCACCGAGCGCGGCCGGGTCCGCCGCGGCCGCAGCCTGCTCGCGCTGCCCCGCCTCGGCAACAGCGGCCGGCGAAGCAGGCATCTGTTCCAGGCGCGGCTGCTGCTATGGGACTTCTGAGGTCCGGGCGGCCGTGACGCACGGCCCGCTAGGCGAAGACGTCTGGCTCCTCGCCGGCAACCGCCCCGGCGAGCTGGCCCAGCAGCGCGCCCTGGGTGCCGCGCTCGCCCTGCCCCTGCGCGAGATCGCGGTGGCGCGCATGGCGCCGACCGGCCGCGAGGTCAGCTACGACTTCAGCGCGCTGCGCCCGCCGTGGCCGCGGGTCGCGATCTCGTTCGGCAAGACCCTGGCGGCCGGCCTGCGCCTGCGCGAGCTTGCCGGCAGCGCGGTTCGACTGGTGCATCTCGGCCTGCCGCGAAGGCTGGCCGCCGAGGCCCTGGACCTGATCGTGCCGATGCCGACCGACCGCTACATCGCTGCGGCGAACGTCTTTCGCCCGCGCATGCCCTTCAATCCGCTGCCGCCACTGGCGAGCGACTCGCCGGCGGCGCAAAGGCTGCGGGCCGCCAACCTGCCGCGACCCTGGACCGCACTGATCGTCGGCGGCCCGACGCGCCGCTTGCGACTGGCACCGAAGACGGTCGCGCGCATCGCCGCGCAAGCCAACGCCCGGGCGCTGGCACACGGCGGCAGCCTGCTGGTGAGCACCAGTCCGCGCACCCCGGCCGAAGCGCTGCCGGTCCTGCAGCGTGCGCTCACCGCCCCGGGCGAGCTGTTCGTGTTCGCGCCCGGCAGCGCACCGGACAACCCGTATGCAGCCTACCTTCATGGGGCCGACGAGCTGATCGTCACCGGCGACTCCGCGTCGATGATCGCCGAATGCTGGCGCAGCGGGCGGCCGCTCTGGGTCGCGCCGCTCGGCATGTCGCCGCGGCGGCGCCTGATGCGCCGGCTGAGGGGCGCCGTTCCGGCCCGCCTGATCGCTTCCGGGCGGATCGCGGGCGACGTCGACATCGGCCGCTGGATCGAGGCGCTGGCTGGCGCCGGACACATCGGGCTGCTCGGCGAATCCGACCCGTCGCGACCCTATCGCAGCGAGGACGACGACGACCTGCGCCAGGTCGTGCAGCGGATCCGCGAGCTCCTGGCGCGGCCCGCGGAGGCCGGCTAGCGCAGCACCGGCTCGGCGGCCAGGCGGCCGAAGGCCTCGGACCCGCCGCCATCGAAGGCCATGGTCCGTTGCGGGAAGGTCCGCCGGACGAAGGCCAGGATCGCTTCCGCGCCGCGCCGCGACGACGGCGTCTCGCGCAGGTCGATGCTGTAGGCGAAGAGGCTGCGCTGTGCCGCAGCGTAGTCGGCATGGCTGGCGAACGCCGCGTCGATCGCGGGGATGAGCGGGTCGGCGCCCTTCAGGACCTGGCCGCAGGTCCAGTGGCGGAAGTTGCCGTCGTCCTGCCAGTCGGTCGCATGGGAGTCGATGAAGACGCAGGGCCGCGGCCGGCGCAGGAACTCGTAGATCTGGCTGCTCACGTCGCCGAGGTAGAGATCGGCGGCCTCGGTATAGGTCATGTCGGTGCTGCGCTCGCTGCCGAGGTCGACCAGGATGTGCGGGCACGCGAGGTAGCGCTCCGGAATCGTGCCGGTCAGCGACACGCGCCAGGGCTTGAGCGAAATCTGGATGCGCTTGCGGAAGAGCATCACGTGCGGCGCGAAGATCAGGTTGTACTTGTCGGAACGGTAGAACGCCTCGAGCACGTCCAGGCCGTCCTTGAACCAGGAAGACAGGCGCGGCGAGCAGTGCGGGTTGTAGAGCACCGTCGGGCGGTCGTTGGCGAACAGCCGCGGAGGCGCGCTGCCGGGCGCGGCGCAGGCATCGAACTTCGGATAGCCGACGATCGCGTAGCCGCCGGCGTCGATCAGGCCGGCCGCCTGCAGCCGGTCGCGGATCTTCTCCCCCGACATCAGCACCAGGTCGAACTCGCCGCTGCGGCGATCGAAGCCGATCGCGCGGTCGCCGGCGCCGTGGCGCGTGTGCACGAACTTCAGCGACTCGAGGCCGCCGATCGAGCGCAGCAGCAGGCTGGTCTTCTCCGGTGCCACCAGCACGTCGAGGGCGCGGAACCGGTCCCGATGGGCGAGCAGGGTCGCGACCCGGGAGAAGGGGACGAGCGCGTCGAGCGCGCCGGCGATGCCGCGCATCCAGGCGGGCAGGCGGATGAGCTGCAGGTTGTCGGCCGGCAGGCCCTGGCTCGCCAGCGCCCGGCGCAGGTAGTCGAATTGCGGCAGCGTCGTCGCCAGCAGGCTCACCTCAACCGAGGGCGACAGGCGCATCAACTCGAAGGCGATCGGCGCGCTGTGCGCGATCTGGTGCAGCTGATCGTGGTTGAAGAGAAAGCCGCAGTGGATGGGATCCGGGGGCGGCGCGCCGGCCGGAGTCTTCGCGTTCATCTTCGCTTCAGCTTTCATCCCTGACGAGGGACAGAGGCTATGAGGCGCAACTTAGCTAAGACTTATGACATCGGACTTGACGCAGGACAAAGGCTCAGGGAAACAGGCGGAATCGCGGCCGGGTCGTGGGATTGCCGCGATGGCGACGCTCGGACTTCTTGACCACGGGGCCGAAAGGGTCGGGATTGCGATAGTCGTCGAGCCGGCGTCCGCTGGCGAGCGCCTCCTCGAAGGTGCGCTCGAACAGGGCCGCGAGGTCGACGCGCGGATGCGGCAGCACCTCGCCGTCGAACCAGTGCGCCTTGCCCTCGCTCGCCAGCCGGGCGAACGCGCGCGAATGCGAGAACTGCGTCCCCATGTCGGAGTAGTGCAGCATGCGGATGCGGTCCGCGGGCTGATGGTCGCCGTCGACGCTGTTGTAGGCAGGATCGATGGCGGCCACGAACTGCGGATGCTTTCCGAAGAAGCGTGTGCAGTGCGCATGGCTGTCCGGATCCCGCTGCAGCGCTTCGAGCCCAGGCAGATGGGCCTTGGCGGCGGCGCAGTCCCAGAGCGAGACGCAGAAGCGGAAGGAAGGGCGCTCGGGGCGGGCGAGCACGAAGGCAGGCGCGGGAATCGGCGTTCGCCACAGCTCGGCGATGTCGCCGAGGGCGAGGATATCGGCGTCCATGTAGATGGCCCGGCCGGCGAAGCCGCAAACCGAAGGCACTGCCCAGCGAAAGCCGGAGAACGGGGTCGCCCAGCGCTCGGTTCTCCAGCCGGCGGCGTTCGCCGGGTCGCTGAACCAGGGGCTCGCCCGGTCGGTGGACAGGCGCATCCAGCGGATCTCGAGCGGCAGGCTGGCGTGCTTGTGCAGCGAATGGTCGAGCACCATCATCTGCTCGAGGTCGCAATCGTTCGGATCGCATCCGACGAAAATGCGCACGACCTCGGTTTTGCTGCTCGCACCCATGCGAGACGATGATAAAGCGATGACTTCACCGGCCCCCGTCCTGACCCAGCCCAAGCCGCCGCTGGCGCTGCGCATCGAGCGCTGGCTCCGGCGGGCCATGTTTCTCGCCGGCCGGACGCTGGTGCGCAGCGTTCCCTTCGAGCGCATGCGCGCCTTCGGCGCGTCCATCGGTGAGCTGCGATTCCGGCTCGGCTTCCTCGCCCGGCGACGCATGGTTCGCGAGCTCGCCGCTCTCCAGGGACTTCCTGCGAACGATCCTCTCGCGAAGCGGCAGATGCGCGAGGCCTATCGCATCAACGATGCCGCGGTGCTCGAGGTCCTGAAGATGCTCGACCGCCGCCAGGACCCGGCGATGCTGCGGGCGCGGGTCGAGGTCGACGGCATCGCCCTCCTCCAGCAGGCGCTCGAGGCCGGCCGCGGCGCCATCCTGCTCGCGACCCACTCGGGCAACAGCGCCTTGCTGGTGATTCGCCTGGCCGCCGCCGGCATTCCGGTCAGCATGGTGTTTCGCGAGTCGCGCATGATGGACGCCGGCCTGTTCGAGCGCGGGCTGGCGTTCTACGGCATCGAGGGCATCCTGGCCACCGAAGGCCTGAAGGCCTATGGCCGAATGCTCGCCGCGCTGCGCAGCAACCGGGTCGTGTTCATCATGGCCGACCAGGGCGTCAAGAAGGCGCGCGACGGCCTGGTCTTTCGCTTCCTCGGCAAGGACATGCCGATGCCCGCCGGTCCGGCGCAACTCGCACGCCATGCGGACGCGCCGGTCCTGCCGGTGGCCACGGTGGCGGTGGAGCCGGCGTGGCGCTTCGAGATCCTGGCGCCGATTCCGCGCCAGCCGAGCGCGAGCCTGGAGAGCGACGTCGAAAGCCTGCTGCGCGCCAGCGAGCAGATGATCTTGGGCAATCCGCAATGGTGGAGCTGGCATCACCGTCGCTGGCGACATTTTCCGCTTGCGGACATCCCCGCCCGGAGCGCCGAAGACCGGCACTAGGACCGAGGCTGCACCGGATCCGCTTCCACGACGTGCTGCTGGCGCCCAATGCCAAGCGGCGCATTGGTGTGCCCATGGACCTGAACGCCGGTAAACCCGGGATACAGCCCCTGTTGTGCGTGTTCGACCGGAGTCATCGGCATTCGACCAGCCACCGTCGACCACAAGGACAGCGATCAGAGCCTCGACCGCCGGGCCTCTCGACCTATTCTTCAGGTGAAAATGCCGCTCGAACGGCCTATCTAACGCTGCGTGCGATGCTTTCCCGCAGGGCGAGTCCGTGCGTCTTCTCCTGACAAGCGGCCGTTCGGACGGGTGACACGAAGTGACCCGCCGACGCTCGATCAGCCGCCGCCCCGTGCTTTTCAACTCCTACGAATTCCTCTTCGGGTTTCTGCCGGTCGTCCTCATCGGCTTCTACCTGACGGCGATGATCAGCCGAATGGGTGCGGCCACCTGGCTCGGCCTGGCGTCCCTGTTCTTCTACGCATGGTGGAGCTGGGCGGCCTTGCCTTTGCTCGGCGGCTCGATCGTCGTCAATTACGCGTTCGGACGCTTGATCGTCGGCGCGGCCGACGAATCACGGAGACGTGCGCTGCTGACGCTGTCGGTCGGCGCCAATCTCTCGACGCTGGGGTTCTTCAAGTACTCGAACTTCTTCCTGCAAACCGTGAACAGCGTCACCGGAGACGCAATCGGCGGCCTGGAGCCGCTAAACATAGTCCTGCCGATCGGCATCTCGTTCTACACGTTCACGCAGATTGCGTTCCTCGTCGACTGCTACCAGGGGAAGGTGAGGGAGCCGCGCCTCGTCCACTACCTGCTGTTCGTCAGCTACTTCCCGCACCTGATCGCGGGGCCTGTGCTGCATCACGCGCAAATAATGCCGCAGTTCGCCGACGCGCAGACCTATCGACTATCTGCGTCCAGGTTCGCCGCCGGCATCGCGCTGCTCTCGATCGGCCTCGCGAAGAAGCTCCTCATCGCCGATCCGAGCGGGCTCGTGGCGAACCGGATGTACGACGCGCCCGGCGCACCCGACTTCTTTCGCGCCTGGAACGGGACGCTCTCGTATGCGTTCCAGATCTACTTCGACTTTTCCGGCTACTCCGACATGGCGCTCGGCCTGTCGTTGCTGTTCGGCATCCGCCTGCCGATCAACTTCGATTCACCGTATCGGGCGACCAGCATCATCGACTTCTGGCAGCGCTGGCACATCTCGCTGTCGACCTTCCTGCGCGACTACCTCTACGTTCCGCTCGGCGGCAATCGCCATGGCATGCGGCGGCGGTATGCCAACCTGCTGACCACGATGGTGCTCGGCGGGCTGTGGCACGGCGCCAGCTGGACCTTCGTCGTCTGGGGCGCCCTGCACGGCTTCTATCTCGTAGTCAATCATGTGTGGCGCCGGCTGCGCGGCGCTGCGCATCACACCGGGCCGGCGCAACGTGCCGCGAGTTGGCTGCTCACCTTCGTCGCGGTGTGCTTTGCGTGGGTCTTCTTTCGGTCCGGCTCGTTCCTCGATGCGACGCAGATCCTGCGCGGCATGGTCGGACTGAACGGAGTCGGCTGGGGCTTGAAATGGAGCCACGAGTGGGCCTATGTCATCGTCGCCCTTGCCCTGGCGTTGTTCCCCTGGAACTCCAACGTCATCGTCGGCTGGATCGAGCGCTGGCCGGGCAGGCGTTGGGCAGTCGCCGGGAGCTCGGGGCTCGCCATGGGAGCGCTCCTGATGTTCTCCGTCATGCGCATTGCCGGTGGCGGCTCCCCGCAGTTCTTGTACTTCCAGTTCTAGCCGTAACGATGCACAAATGGTTCTTGTCAGGACTGTGCGCGGGAGCCTTGGCGTTGCCGTTGGTGCTCCATGCGCTTTCGCGCACGCTGCTCGGCGCCCAGGACAAGAACAGCGAATGGGTGGCCGAGGCGGTGCGCCGGAAAGGGGAGATCGCCTCACAAACGACGACGCCCCAAATCCTGCTCGTCGGCGGCTCGAACGTGAACCTCGGCTACTCGGCGGCGCAGATCATGCGCGAGTTTTCCGTGCCCGCGACCAACCTCGCCGCGCATGCGGGTCTCGGCCGGCGTTACATCTTCTGGGATTGCTTGCGGTATGCCAAGCGCGGTGACCTGGTGGTGCTGGCGCTCGAGTACGGACTCTATGGCCACCTGTTTTACGACCCTGCTGAGCGCTATCAGGCCTTCATTTACGACCGTACCTATTACGAACTGCTTGCCTGGCGCGAGAAATTCTACTTGCTAGGTGGTCTGTCACCGGGTGATTGGGCGGTGCTGTGGCGCGCGAAGGCAGGCTGGCCGAGAGTGGCGACGAATGGGGGATACGCCATGGTCCTCAACGAGCGCGGCGATCAGACGGACAACGCCCGGCCCCATGTCCGCTTGTACAAGGCGCCAAGCGTCCAAGAACTCGTCGATCCGCAATTTGGCCGCGATCTGAGCGAATTCGCGCATGCAGTGCGGCAACGCGGTGCGAGTGTCGTGCTCGCTTTTCCGAACCTCCTTGACGCCGCGTTCCGCCAGCGGGTCACGCCAGCATTCGTCGCCGACCTGCGCCGAGCGGCGGACACGGCCGGTGTACGCGTCGTGGGTACGCCGGAGGAGAGTGCGTTCCCTGCGGAATACGTCTACGACACGATTTATCACCTGAACGCGGCAGGCACGCAGATCGCGACCCGCCGGCTCGTCCGACAACTGCGCGAGGCCGGGATCGAGCTTCCCTCGACGGCAGGCGCTAACTAGACATCGCCGGGCCGTGCTGAAAGTGGTGCACCGCGTACTGGGACGGCCTCAGCATCGGTTGTCGGGTTGCCTCAGCGTCCTGTCTTCCGGGTTGCTGGCCGAGACGCCCGGCCGTCGAGCAGCAGCCCGACGTCGGGAAGCGTCATGAGCCCGCGCAGGACAGGCGAGCGTCACGACCCAGCGGTCGGGCTTCCAGACTGTGTTTCCTTCGCCGGCAGCGACCGCTTTCTGGCGGCTCCCCGCCAGCGGCGTTAGTCAGCTCAAGGTCCGATAGCCGTAGCCAAATCTCACTTCGTTGCGGCCGGGAAGCGGACGTATGGCGCCAAGCGAGCTATGGGTCCGGCCTCACGATGCGACAAGAGCCCGACGGACTTCATTGGTCTCCGACGGACTTCTTGTCAAGATCCGGTCGGGACCTCGACCCGGCCGACTATTCCACCGTCACGCTCTTGGCCAGGTTGCGCGGCTTGTCGACGTCGGTCCCCCGCGCCACCGCGGTGTGATACGCGAGCAGCTGCAGCGGCACCACGTGCAGGATCGGCGAGAGCATGCCGAAGTGCTCGGGCATGCGAATCACGTGCACGCCCTCGCCGGCCTTGATGCGCGTGTCGGCATCGGCGAACACGAACAGCTCGCCGCCGCGCGCCCGCACTTCCTGCAGGTTGCTCTCGAGCTTTTCCAGCAATGCGTCGTTCGGCGCGATCGCCACCACCGGCATCTCGCTCGTCACCAGCGCCAGCGGCCCGTGCTTGAGCTCGCCGGCGGGGTAGGCCTCGGCGTGGATGTAGCTGATCTCCTTGAGCTTGAGCGCGCCTTCCATCGCCACCGGGTAGTGCATGCCGCGGCCGAGGAAGAGCGCGTTCTCCTTGCGCGCGAAGGCCTCGCTCCAGGCGATGACCTGCGGCTCGAGCGCGAGCACCGACTGCACCGCCACCGGCAGGTGGCGCAGCGCCTTCAAATGCGCCGCCTCGTCGGCATCGGCCAGGCGCCCCTTGGCCCGGGCGATCGCCAGCGTCAGCAGGAACAGGCCGACGAGCTGGGTGGTGAAGGCCTTGGTGGAGGCGACGCCGATCTCGACGCCGGCGCGGGTCACGTACGCCATCGCGCACTCGCGCACCATCGCGCTGGTGGCGACATTGCACACCGTCAGCGTGTGCGCCATGCCGAGCGAGCGCGCGTGCTTCAGCGCCGCCAGGGTGTCGGCGGTCTCGCCGCTCTGCGAGATCGTCACCACCAGCGTCTTCGGATTCGGCACGCTGTCGCGGTAGCGGTATTCGCTCGCCACCTCCACCGCGGTCGGCACCTTGGCGATGCCTTCGAGCCAGTACTTGGCGACCGAGCCGCTGTAGTAGCTGGTGCCGCAGGCGAGGATCAGCACCTGCTCGATCTCCTTGAAGACGCGGTACGCGCCGTCGCCGAACAGCTCGGGCGAGATCCCGGCCACGGCGTCGAGCGTATCGGCGATGGCCCGCGGCTGCTCGAAGATCTCCTTCTGCATGTAGTGCCGGTACGGCCCGAGCTCGGCGGCGCCGCTGTGCGCCACCACCGTCTTCACCGGCCGGACGACGTTGCGCCAGGTGCCGCCGGCGTCGGCATGGACGATCCAGTGCTTGCCGAGCTGGATGTCGGCAACGTCGCCCTCCTCCAGGTAGACGATCTGGTCGGTGACGCCGGCGAGCGCCATCGCGTCGGAGGCGATGAAGGTCTCGTTCGCGCCGGAGCGGATGCCCACGCCCAGGATCAGCGGCGAGCCCTGGCGTGCGCCGACCACGCGGTGCGGCTCGTCGCGGCAGAACACGGCGATGGCGAAGGCGCCGCGCAGCTTCGGCACGGTGCGCTGCACGGCTTCGAGCAGGTCGCCGTCGTACAGCCGGTCGACGAGATGGGCGATGACCTCGGTGTCGGTCTGGGTGACGAAGACATAGCCGGCGGCCTCCAGCTCGGCACGCAGCTCGTCGTGGTTCTCGATGATGCCGTTGTGCACCAGGCCGACGCGGCCGGTGGCGGTGATGCCGGAGGCCCCGCCGGAATCGGCGACGACGGCGCGCGGCCCGTACGAGAAATGCGGATGGGCGTTGTTCACCACCGGCGCGCCATGCGTCGCCCAACGGGTATGGGCGATGCCGGTGCCACCCTGCAGATGGTCGGCCTCGACGTTCGCCGCCAGGTCGGCCACGCGGGCCGTGCTGCGCGCGCGGCGCAGGCCGCCGTCCTGATGCAGGGCGACGCCGCAGGAGTCGTAGCCCCGGTATTCGAGGCGGCGCAAGCCTTCGATCAGGATGGGAATGATGTTGCGCGAGCTGACGGCAGCGACGATTCCACACATGGCCCGAGCCTCTCGAGTTCAGCGAGGGAGGGACTCTAGGCTGTCGGGTGGGAAATTTGCTCTCAAAATTCCAAAAAATGTGATCTTCAAATTCATTAGTGCGATCTGACAGCGTAATATTTCATCCTGAATCCAAATATGGAATCTTCTACCTCAACTCTAGATCTCGACGCCGTCGATCTGAGGATCCTGGAGTCGCTCCAGGCCGACGCTTCCTTGTCCAACCAGGCGCTGGCGGCGCAGGTGCACGTGTCGCCCGCCACTGGCCTGCGCCGGGTGAAGCGCCTGCTCGACGCCGGCATCGTCGAGCGCCGGGTCGCGATCCTCTCGCCGCAAAAGCTCGGGCATGGCCTCACCACCATCGTCGAGGTCACGCTCGACCGCCAGTCGGCCGAGGCGCTCGCCGCCTTCGAGGCCCGCGCGGTGGCCGAGGATGCGGTGCGCCAGTGCCACCGCGTCTCGCCCGGGCCCGACTTCATCCTCATCATCCAGCTTGCCGACATGGCGGCGTATCACGCGCTGGCGCAGCGGCTGTTCACGGCCGACGCCAACGTGCGCAACATCAAGAGCTTCTTCAGCGTGCACCGGGCCAAGTTCGAGACCCGGATCGCGCTGCCCGCCTCGCGCTAGCGCTTGAGGATCACCAGACCCTTGAGGTACTCGCCTTCGGGAAAGGTCACCGTCATCGGGTGATCCGGCGCGGCGCCCAGCCTCGCGTAGATCAGGCCGTCGACCCCCGCGTCGAGGCCGGCGCCGGCGACGATCTTGTGGAACAGGTCAGCCGAGATGCCACCCGAGCAGGAGAAGGTGAAGAGCGCACCGCCCGGACGAAGCAGCAGGAACGCGAGCCGGTTGATGTCCTTGTAGGCTCGCGCGGCGCGCTCGGCGTGGGCGACCGTCGGCGCGAGCTTCGGCGGGTCGAGGACGATCGCGTCGAAGCTCCGGTTCGCATCGAGCATCGCCCGCAGCGTCTGGTTGACGTCGGCGTCGAGCGGCTCGTGGCGTGCCGCATCGAAACCGTTCAGGCCGACGTTCGCGGCCGCCCGCTCAAGCGCCGGCGCGGAGGAATCGACGCCGATCACCCGCGCCGCACCGCCGGCGAGCGCCGCAACGCTGAAGCCGCCGGTGTAGCAATAGCAGTTCAGCACCTCGGCGAAGCCGAAGTGGCGCACCGTCTCGGCGAAGAGCTTGCGGTTGTCGCGCTGGTCGAGATAGAAGCCGGTCTTGTGGCCGCTGGCCACATCGAGGCCGAGGCGCCACTCGTGCTCGCGGATCGTGACCTCGGTCGAAGGCGCATCGCCCGCGGATCCGCCGCGCAGCCAGCCGGTGGCCGGTGCCAGGCCCTCGCGCTGGCGCGCCGAGGTGTCGCTGCGCTCGTAGAGGGCCGAAGTGCCGGTGGCCTTGAGCAGCGCATCGGCGATCGTTGCCTTCCAGCGCTCGGCCCCCGCAGAGAGAAACTGGGCCGAGAGCAGGTCGGCATAGCGGTCCACCACCAGGCCGGGCAGGCCGTCGGCCTCGCCATGCACCAGACGCACGCCGTCGCTGGCGATCGGCAGGCGTGCCCGCGTCGCCACGGCGGCGGCAACGCGTCGGGCGAAGAACGCGGCGTCGATGCGCTCCGCCTCGTCGAAGCTCCAGGCGCGCAGCCGGATCGACGATTGCGGGCTGTACGCGGCCCAGGCGAGAAAGCGGCCGTCGGCGCCCTCGACCCGGACCGTTTCGCCGGCGTCGGCCTTGCCGCTCGCGACGCTGCCTTCGAACACCCACGGATGGCGGCGCAGCAACGAGCGCTCCTTGCCCGGACGCAGGATGACCTTCTTCATCGACCGATTCTCGCCGCCACGCCTGCGCGTTGACAGCGCGTGTGCCCAACACCTATAAGGGCCGACCTCCTGCCGAAAGCCGAACATGCGCCGCCCGCCTTTCGTCTTCAGTGCCCTCGCCGCTCCGGCCGCCCTGCTCTGCCTGAGCTCGTGCGCGGCCTTGTTCGCGCCCGACCGGAGCGCGCGCGCGCCGGCGCTCGAGGGCTTCGGCAGCCTCGAGCTGCCGGTCGTCAGCGCCGTCCCTGCGGCGCAGCAGCTCTACGCCCGCGGCCTGCTGCAGTCGTACGCGTTCAACGACGTCGAGGCGGCGCGCGCCTTCAAGGCGGCCCTGGCGCTGGATCCGAACTGCGCGATGTGCGCCTGGGGCGTGGCCAAGGCGGCGGGTCCCAACATCAACAACACGGATCGCGGCGATCTCGCCGATGCGCGGCGCCATCTGGCCTGGGCGGCCGCACGCGTCGCCCCCTCCGCGACCCGCGAACGGGCCTTGATCGACGCCCTGAGCGAGCGCTACGGTCCCGAGCCGGGGAACGCCAAGGCGACAGTGCCCGAGATTCCGGTCTGCTCTTCGGGCGGCGCGGCGAAGGCGCATCCGCTCGACATCGTCTATGCGGCAAGGATGCGCGCGCTCGCCGATGCCTACCCCGACGATCCCGACGTCCTGGTGCTGTATGCCGAGGCCGTGATGATCGCCACGCGCAGCGACTGGTGGGACAAGAAGACCGGGCAGCCCGCAGGGGAGATCGGCATCGTCACCGAGCGGCTCGAGCGCGCGATCGCGGCGCGCCCCGGGCACACCGGACTCAACCACTTCCTGATCCACGCCGCCGACTCGAGCCCGGATCCGGAGCGCGCCACGGCCGCCGCGGACCGGCTCGGCGGCCTCGCGCCGGCTTCGCCGCACCTGCTGCACATGCCGGCGCACATCTACGTGCGCACCGGCCGCTATCCCGACGCGGTGCGCGTCAACGAGGCGGCGATCGCTGCCCAGGCGCGGCAGAAAGCAGCGCTCGATGCCCAGGGGTTCTCGCAAAGCTTCGACTGGGACGGTCACAACCGCGACTTCCTCTGGTTCGCGGCGCTGACCGAGGGCCGCGGCGAGCTGGCCCTGGCGCAAGCGCGCGCGCTCGCCGGGCGCGCCGCCAAGGGCAAGAGTCCCACCGCCGAGTTCATCCGCGGCCTGCCGCTGCTCACGCTGGTTCGCCTCGAACGCTGGGCCGAGGTGCTCGACGAGCCGGTGCCGGCCGGCGAGGCCGGGCTCGCTGCGCCGATGGCCGACTACGCGCGCGGCGTGGCCCTGGTGCGCACGGGCAAGCTCGATGCCGCGCGCGAGCGCTCCCTTTCCCTACAGACGGCGTTGGCCAAGCCGGTGCTCAAGGGCGCGACGGTGATGGGCGACGACCCCGCCGCGAAGGTGCTCGAGATCCTGTCCAGCCGTCTCGTCGCCGAGATCGCCGCGGCCGAGGGGCGGGCCGATGCCTCGAGTGCAGCGCTGGCGCGCGGCATCGAGCTTGAAGCGGCCCTCGAAGCCACCGAGCCGCCGCTGCTGGCCTCCTCGTCGCGACTTGCGCTCGGCGGCCTGATGCTGCGGCTGCAACGCTGGTCCGACGCCGAACACGCCTACCGCGACGAGCTCGTCGCCCAGCCGGCCAGCGGCTGGGCCCTCGCCGGACTCGAGCAGGCGCTCGCGGGGCAAGGCCGGGTCGAGGAAGCGCAACGCACCCGTGCCGAGGCCGAGCGAGCCTGGGCCGCGGCCGACGCGCCGGTTCGCCGCATCGCGATGCGCTGATCGGCGCGCGCGGCTACTTGCGCCGCGCCCGCGGATGGGCGGCGTCGTACACCTTCGAGAGATGGCCGAAGTCGAGTTTGGTGTAGACCTGCGTGGTCGTGATGTTGGCGTGGCCGAGCAGCTCCTGGACCGCGCGCAGATCGCCGCTCGACTGCAGCACGTGCGAGGCGAAGGAGTGGCGCAGCATGTGCGGATGGACATGCGTCGGCAGGCCGGCGGCGAGCGCCTGCGCCTTCAGGCGCGAGCGCACCTGGCTCGCCGTCAGCCGGGTGCCGCGGCGGCTGACGAAGAGCGCCGGCTCGCCGGCTCGCGCCACCTCGCCGCGCTGCGCCAGCCACGCCTCGAGCGCCTGGAGCGCGGGCTTGCCCACCGGCACGCTGCGCCGCTTGCTGCCCTTGCCGAGGACATGGGCGCTGGCGTCGGCCGCGTCGATCCAGCCGGCGGCCGAGGCACCGGCGACGACGTCGAGCCCGACCAGCTCGCCGACCCGCAGGCCGCAGCCGTAGAGCAGCTCGGCGATGCAGGCATCGCGCGCCGCCAGCACCGGCGAGCCGGCGTCGTCGCGGTGCGCCACCAGCGCCACCGCGTCGTCGACCGACAGCGCCTTGGGCAGGGGCTGCGCCGCGCGCGGTGCGCGCACGCCCTCGACCGGGTTGGCAGCAACCAGGCCCTCGCCGCCGAGCCAGCGATACAGGCCGCGCCAGGCCGAGAGCGTGAGGGCGATGCTGCGCGGCGCCAGGCCGGCGCCGTGGAGCTGCGCCGCCCAGCGACGGATGTGATGCATCTCCGCCTGGCGCAGCGGCACGGCCGCGGCGTCGGCGAAGTGCTGCAGCCGGTCGAAGGCTTCGCCGTAGAGCGAGAGCGTGCGCGCCGCGAGGCGCCGCTCGACCGCCAGGTGCTGCAGATGGCGGGCGATGTCGGCGTCGCGCGGAGGCGGCATCAGGTCGTCGGCAGCAGCCGCGTCAGCGCCGCGCTCGCGACCTCGCCGATGCGCGCCAGGAAGTCCGTGCCCATGTCGGCGGTGTAGCGGGTCGGATCGGGCGAGGCGAGCACCAGCAGGCCGAAGGCGCCGGCCAGGCCTTCATGGCGCAGCGGGATCAGGGCGATCGACAGCGCCTGGGCCGGCTCGTCCAGCCATTGCACCGCGGCGAAGCCGGCGTTGGCGCCGCAGTACGGCGCGCCCAGGCTGGCGGCGAAGCTCCTGACGTCGTCGTCGACGCCGCGGGCGAACGCCAGGCCCGCGAACGCCTCGGCGCCGCCCCAGACACGGATCGCCGCCTGCGGGATCACGAACTCGTGGCGGAGCTCGCGCACCAGCACGTCGGGCAGGTCGGCGGCGTTGGCGGTGAGCATCAGCGAGCGGGTCCAGCGATGCAGCTTGTCGGCGATGGCCGCGTTCTCCTGGCCGTTCCTGATCATCTCGATCAGCTGCCGCTCGAAGCCCTTGATCTTGTCGCGCAGCATTTCCATCTGCCGTTCCTGCAGCGACACTGCCCGCTGGCCATGCGGATTGGCGAGCTGCACCGAGGCGAGCAGCTCGGCATGGCGCTCGAAGAAGCCGGGGCTGGCGGCCAGGTAGTTGGCGATGTCCGCCTCGGTGATGCCCTGCACGCCGGTCGGGGTCGCGGTGCTCATCGCTCGCTTCTCATCGTTCGCTCTCTCATAGTTCGATCTCTCCTTCGAAAACCGTTTCTGCGGGGCCGGTCATCAGGACCGGCGCGGTGCCGCCCTGCCACTCGATCATCAGCACGCCGCCGCGCGTCTCGACCTCGACCCGGGCATCGAGCAGGCCGAGGCGGATGCCGGCGGCGACCGCGGCGCAGGCGCCGGTGCCGCAGGCCAGGGTCTCGCCGGCGCCGCGCTCGTACACGCGCAGGCGGATGGCGCGGCGCGAGACGACCTGCATGAAGCCGGCGTTGACGCCCTCGGCGAAGCGGACGTGCTTCTCGATCCGCGGGCCCTGGACCGCGACCGGCGCGGCATCGACCGAATCGACGAGCTGCACCGCGTGCGGGTTGCCCATCGACACCAGCGCCACCTCGACGGTGCGGCCCTCGCCGAGCTCGAGCGGCCAGAGCGGCAGGCCGCCTTCAGTAGCGCGCGGCGCGATCCAGGTGGTGTCGAAGCGGACCGCAGCCGGATCGAAATCGGGCGGGCCCATGTCGACCGTCACCCCGCCGTTGGGCGCGAGGCGCAGCACCAGGCGGCGGTTCATGGTCTCGACTGCGAGCGTCGTCTTGTCGCTGAGGCCTTTGTCGCGCACATAGCGGACGAAGCAGCGCGCGCCGTTGCCGCAATGCTCGACCTCGTCGCCGCTGCCGCCGTTGAAGATGCGATAACCGAAGTCGACTTCGGAATTCGGGGCCTTCTCGACGATCAGGATCTGGTCGGCGCCGACGCCGAAGCGCCGGTCGGCCAGGGCCTTCATCTGCGTGTTGTCGAGCGCGAGCGGTGCACGGGTGGCGTCGAGGACGACGAAGTCGTTGCCCGCGCCCTGCATCTTGGTGAAGCGAACCCGCATTCGTCGATTATCGATGCCGCGCAGGGCCGACCGTCCGGGTCAGCGCCCCGGCCGGGCACCGCCTGCCGCGACCTCCCGGCCTGCAAGGCTCTCGTAACTTGGTCGGGTGCCGCTTGCCCTACCCTCCGACTTGCAAGACGCTCAGTAGAGCGAGGGCTCGCCCGGCGGCCGGGTCTTGAAGCGGCGATGGACCCAGAGGTACTGCGCCGGATTGCGCCGGATCTCGCTTTCGATCCAGCGGTTCATGCGCGCCGCGTCGGCCACCGGGTCGTCGCTCGGGAAGTCGCTCCACGGCGACTCGTAGCGCACTCGATAGCCTCGGCCGCCCGGCAGGATCTCGGCGACGATCGGCTGCACCCGCATGTTCAGCGCCCTGGCCAGCCGCGAAGGCGCGAGCAGGGTCACCGCGGGCACGCCGAAGAACGGCACGAAGGCCGCGTCGCGGGTGCCGAAGTCCATGTCGGGCAGGTTGAAGAAGCCGTCGCCCTTCTTGATGGCGCGCACCAGCGCCTTGGCCGCCTGGTCGCGGGAGAAGATCTCGGCGTTGCCGAAGCGCAGCCGCCCGCGCCGCAGTGCCGCGTCCATCACCGGGTCGCTCTGCGCCTGGTAGATCGAGATGCCCTTCCTCTTCTGGAACAGCAGCACCGACACGCCGGCGACGTCCAGGCCCATGAAGTGCGGCGCCAACCACATCACCGGCTGCTCGCTGCGCTCTGCCAGCTGCACGTCGCCCTCGACATGGATCAGCCGCTTCAGCCGCGCCGCCGAGGCATACCAGAGCAGGCCGCGCTCGAGGAGGCTGCGGCCGAGCCAGCGGAAGTGCTCGCGCGCCAGGCGCTCGCGTTCCGCGGCCGGGAGCTCGGGAAAACAGAGCTCGAGGTTGCGCAGGGCGACCTTGCGGCGCGAGGCGACGAGGTGCCAGCCGGCGCGCCCGAGTCCGTTGCCCAGCCATGCCTGCGCGCCGAGCGGCAGCCAGTGCAGCAGCCACAGCAGCGTCAGCAATGCGCGAGCGCTCAAGAGCGTGCCAGTCCCATTCGAGGCTTCCCGGGCCAGGGGCGCAGCGGCGCTGCGCAGCGCCGAGTATCGGGGAGCCGGCCGCCCGCGCCGACAGGGCCAGGCGAGCGGCCGCGACGGGCTGGCCGGCGGAAGACGTGCGCCGCGAGCGGTCTTTCCGGGAGCGGTCCGCGGAGTTCCTATAATTCCCTGGTCGCCGAGTTATTGGACTACTTGCGGGGCGACACGAAACAAATCCGCTAAAGCGTTCGCCGCTCCTCCAGAGCCCCAGGCCGGCAACGCGATCTCCCCGCGGGCCACACGATTTCATTGCACTGGAGCCACAGCGTGTCGAACGACTTCCTCTTCACCTCCGAATCGGTCTCCGAAGGCCACCCCGACAAGGTCGCCGACCAGATCTCGGACGCCATCCTCGACGCCATCTTCGCCCAGGACCCGCGCTCGCGCGTCGCCGCCGAGACGCTGTGCAACACCGGCCTGGTGGTGCTCGCCGGCGAGATCACCACCAACTCGCACGTCGACTACATCCAGGTCGCGCGCAACACGCTCAAGCGCATCGGCTACGACAACACCGAGTACGGCATCGACTACAAGGGTTGCGCGGTGCTGGTCGCCTACGACAAGCAGAGCAACGACATCGCCCAGGGCGTGGACCACGCCAGCGACGACCATCTCAACACCGGCGCCGGCGACCAGGGCCTGATGTTCGGCTACGCCTGCGACGAGACCCCCGACCTGATGCCGGCGCCGATCTACTACGCGCACCGGCTGGTCGAGCGCCAGGCGCAGCTGAGGAAGGACGGGCGCCTGCCGTTCCTCCGGCCCGACGCGAAGAGCCAGGTGACGATGCGCTACGTCGACGGCAAGCCGCATTCGATCGACACCGTGGTGCTCTCCAGCCAGCACGCGCCGGAGATGAGCCTGGGCACGAAGATGAAGCCCGAGTTCTACGAGGCGGTGATCGAGGAGATCATCAAGCCGGTGCTGCCCAAGGAGTGGCTCAAGAACACCAAGTACCTGGTGAACCCGACCGGCCGCTTCGTCATCGGCGGCCCGCAGGGCGACTGCGGCCTCACCGGCCGCAAGATCATCGTCGACACCTACGGCGGCGCCTGCCCGCACGGCGGCGGCGCGTTCTCCGGCAAGGACCCGTCGAAGGTCGACCGCTCGGCTGCCTACGCCGCGCGCTACGTCGCCAAGAACATCGTCGCCTCCGGCATCGCCCGGCAGTGCCAGATCCAGGTCGCCTACGCGATCGGCGTCGCCAAGCCGATGAACGTGACCGTCTACACCGAGGGCACGGGCAAGATCTCCGACGAGAAGATCTCGGCGCTGGTGAAGGAGTTCTTCGACCTGCGGCCCAAGGGCATCATCCAGATGCTCGACCTGCTGCGGCCGATCTACGAGAAGACCGCGGCCTACGGGCATTTCGGACGTGATGAGCCGGAATTCACGTGGGAACGTACCGACAAGGCGGCCGCATTGAAGGCGGCGGCCGGGCTCTAGGCCCGGTCGCGATCAGACCGGCGGCAGCAGCTTGCGCAGCACCGCCGGGTCCACCGGCTTCCTGAGGTAGTGGTCCACCCGGGCGAAGGCGTCGGCGACGCGTGCGTCCTTGTCGCTCCAGCCGGTGACGGCCACGAGGATCAGGTCGTCGCCGTGGGCATCGCGCAGGCGCTTCGAGAGCTCGCTGCCGTCCAGGCCGGGCATGTCGATGTCGAACAGCACGCAATGCGGGTCGTGCTCGGCAACCATGGCCAGCGCCTCGTTGCCGTCGTGCGCGACCCAGACCTTGTAGCCGTCGGCCTCGAGCGCGAACGCCATCGCCTCGGCGACGTCGACCGCGTCGTCGACGACGATCACCCGGGCTTCGTCGGCGTTCATTTCAGGGCGGTCGCGGCGGCTCGTTGCATGGGTCTCGGGGCTCGGGATTCGCATGAATGTACCAGCGCCCCGGGGCCCGCCCGCGTATCCTGCCCGCTCCCTACCCGACCAGGCGTGCGCTTTCCCGACCGATGATCTTCCCCACCTCGGCGATGGACCCGCGGCGGTGAGCACCGAGGCCGATTCGCCCCTGCCCGCGCTCGCCCGGACGCAGGCGCTGCTCCGGGCCGCCCTCGAAGCGAGCGCCGACGCCGCCCTCGTCACCGATGCCGCCGGGCGGGCCGAAGCGGGCAACCTCGCCTTTCTTGCACTCTTCGGGCTCTCTCCCCCGGAGCTCGCGGCGCTGGACCCGGCGGCGCTGGCCCGGCGCCTGGCGAGCCGCCTTCGCGAACCCGAAGCGGCCGCAGCGCGGATCGAATCCGTGCAGGCGTCGGCAGGGGAATCGAGTGACGCGGTCGAGCTGGCCGACGGGCGGCGCTTCGAGCGCATCTCGACACCGGTGTCGCTCGCCGGCCTTCGGGTCGGCCGGATCTGGCGCTACCGCCAGATCGTCGTGCCCCCCGTGGCCGTGCCGGAGCCGGCCGCCGAGACGGCACGCGCGCTGCGCCTCAAGGACGAATTCATCTCCAGCCTGTCGCATGCGCTGCGCACGCCGATGAGCGCGGTGCTCGGCTGGGCCAAGGCACTGCAGCTCAAGCGCGCCGATGCGGCCACGCTGACGCGCGGCCTCGACGCGATCGCGCGCAATGCGGCGGCGCAGGCGCAGCTGCTCGACGACATGCTCGACGCCGATCGGGTCCTCTCCCACGCGGTCCTGCTCGACCCGCGGCCGCTCGACATGGCGGCGCTCGTGACCGCCGCCGTCGAGGCGGCGCAGCCGGCGGTCGACGCCAAGGGGCTGCGCCTCTTCCCGCTTCTCGAGCCGCTCGGTCGGCCGGTCCGCGGCGACCCCGCGCGCCTGCGCCAGGTGGTCGCGAACCTGCTGGCCCACGCCATCGAGTCGACGCCGCAAGGCGGTCGCATCGAGGTGCTGATGCGGCCCTTCGGCGGCATGCTCGAACTCATCGTCCGCGACAACGGGGCCGGCGTCGAGCTGTCCCGGCTGCCGCGGCTGTTCGAGCGCCACGATCCCGGCGACCCGTCGTCGCTCCGCCCGCGCGACGGCTTGGCCCTGGCGCTGCCGGTGGCGCGGCGGCTGGTCGAGCTGCACGGCGGCAGCATCGAGGCCGCCAGCGCCGGCCCAGGGGCCGGCGCCAGCTTCACCGTCCGCCTGCCGTTCGCCGGCGGGCCCTAGAGCCGGCGGGCCCTAGAACTTGCCGTGCAGCAGGTAGGCCTGCTGCGGATCGACGCCAGAAAGGATCGCGGCGCGCACCTTGTCCTCGGTGGCCATCGCCGCAGTCGCCGCATCGACCACGTCCTCGGCCATTGCCCGCGGCACGACGACGATGCCGTCGCAGTCGGCGAGCACGTAGTCCCCGGGTCGCACGACCACCTGGCCGAAGCTGATCGGCTCGTCGTAGGCGACCGGCACCCAGGCGCCGACGATGTCGCGCGGCGTCGCCTTGTCGCAGAACACCGGAAAGCCGATCCGGCGGATGAAGGCGGTGTCGCGGCAACCGCCGTCGACGATGTAGCCGCGCACGCCGCGAAACTGCAGCGTCTCGGCCGAGAGCTCGCCCATCAGCGCCCGCTCGGCATCGTTGCCCTGGACCATGACGACGTGGCCCTTCGGCGCCCGCGACAGCAACTCGGTCCAGCGGAGCAGGGTCTCGTGCGGCGAGACGGTCGCGTCGGGCAGGCCGCGGACCGTGAACACCGGTCCGGCGGCGACCATGCCCAGGTCGAGGGGCAGGATCGTCGGCGGCAGGATGCACTCGGTGATGCCGCGCCCGCGCAGCACGTCGTAGACGACGCCGGTGTAGCAGCCGGCGAGGCGATCGGCAAGCGTCGGCGGCGGCGACGCGGCGGGGGTGCTCTCGACCACGGGCTCTGGCTCCTTCGGCGCGGACTGTAACCGGCGGCACGGCATGCATCATCTGCGGATGCCGACGCCGCCGACCTTGGACGACCTGCGCCGATATGCAGTGGCGCGGACCCTGTTCAAGCCCACCACTCTCCTGAGGGCGATCGAGAAGCTGGGCTTCGTCCAGGCCGACCCGATCCGCGCCCCGGCGCGCGCCCAGGACCTGACCCTGCGCCATCGCGTCGCCGGCTACCGGGCCGGCGACCTCGAACGGCGCTACGCGAAACTCGCGGTCGAGGAGGACTGCCTCGTCAACTACGGCTTCCTGCCGCGGAAGCACCTGGCGCTGATGCATCCGCGCACGCCCAAGCGCACCTGGAGCCCGACGACGAAGAAGAAGGCCGCCGAGGTGCTGGCCTTCATCCAGGCGAACGGCCCGACCCATCCGCGCCTGATCGACGCCGAGTTCGCGCACGGCCGCACCGTCAATGCCTGGGGCGGATCGAGCAACTCGACCACGCACCTCCTCGACGGCATGCACTACCGCGGCCTGCTGCGCGTCGCCCGGCGCGAGGCCGGCATCCGCATCTACGAGGCGGTCGAGCACCCGCCCGCCGACACCAGCCGCGCGGCACGCGCCGAGCGCGCCGCGGCGCTGCTCGAACTGGTGCTGCGCAAGTACGCGCCGCTGCCGGGCACGAGCTTTCGCTACCTCACCTATCTCCTCGGCTATGGCGCGCCGCACCTCGCGAAGGAAGCACGCACCGCCCTGGCGACGGCACGCGAGCAGCTCGCGACGGTGCGGATCGATCGCGTCGACTGGTACTGGCCCGCCGACGAGAACCCGCGTTCCTCGCGCTACGCGCCCGACGAGCGCGTTCGTCTCCTCGCGCCCTTCGACCCGATCGCCTGGGACCGGCGCCGCTTCGAGCTGCTCTGGGGCTGGACCTACCGCTTCGAGGCCTACACCCCGGCGGCGAAGCGCAAGCTCGGCTACTACGCCCTGCCCCTGCTCTGGCGCGACCGGGTGGTCGGCTGGGGCAACGCGTCGGTGAAGGGCGCGCGCCTCCTGCTGCAGACGCGCTTCGCCGACGACACGGTTCGCGACGCAGCCTTCAAGAGCGAGCTCGCCGACGAGAAGACGCGGATGAAGGAGTTCCTCGGGCTCTGACTCCGAAGGGATTCAGGCGTCGCCGCGCAAGTGCTCGACGAGCCGCTCGAGCACGCTCTCGTCCGCGAGCACCCGGCGATGGCCGAGCCCGTTCGACGCGACGAGTCGCGCCCCGGCGATGGCCACTGCAAGGCGCTCCGCGCCGGCGAACGGGGCGGTGCGGTCGTCGCGGTCGTGCACGAGCAGGGTCGGCTGCACGAGCCGCGTGCCCAGCCAGGCCGGCTCGAACTGCTCCATCGGCACGCCTTCGCGTCGCTCGATCGAGTCCTGCATGCGCTGCGCCAGCGCTTCGCCCGGGCCGAGAATGCCGGCGAACCAGCGCAGGAACTGGCGCGGCGGCGGCGACGCCGCGACCAATGCCAGCCGCTTCACGGGCAGGCCGCGCGCCGCCGCGTGCGCCGACGCCAGGGCTCCGAGCGAATGCGCGCCGATGCCATGCCAGGGCCCGAGCCGGGCGCTTACCGCGAACAGGGCGCGCACCCATTGCGGCAGCGTGCTCCGGGCGCCGTCGCTGCGGCCGTGCGCCGGCAGGTCGATCAGCACCGGATCGAATCCTGCGGCGACGAGACGGTCGCCGAGAGGCCGCCACTGCTGGGCATCGCCCGCCCAGCCGTGGACGAGCAGGATGCGGGGCCGGCCGGGCGCCGCACTGCGGCTCCGCCAGGTCATCAGCTCGCCGCCCTCGAAGGGATGGCGCTCCGGCGACCAAGGGGCCGGCACCGCTCGGGCCCGCGCCTGCTGCTTTCCCGGAAGCGGAGTGAAGAACAGCTGCAGTGCGAGCCGGGTCGCGAGCGCCGGGGACCATCGATCGGCGAGCCGCAGGGCGGCGCCCGTGAGGCGCGCTGCCGGCGTGGCGTAGAAGGCAGCCGCGGGATTGGCCGGAGTCGCCGCGCTCATGGCCGCCGCTCCAGATCGAGGTCGAGGTCGTCGGCAACGAGCTCGAAATCGATGTTGCGATCGGGCAGCGCCGACCACAGCCGCCGTAGCGCCAGGCCGACACGCCACGCCACGAAGGCGATGAAAAATGCGAGGAGGAGGGTCATGAGAGTGTCTCCAGGAGGAGGTCGATGAAACCGGCCGATTTAGCACGGTCGTGCGAAATGCGGCCATGAGAAGCAACGCCAGGTTCCTGACGTCTAGGAAGGACGGTGACGAAAGAGGCCGACGGATGCCGTGGCGCCGCCGACGCGTTGCGAATCGGCCTCGACGCCGGGCGCAAGAGAGGCCTGCAGCAGGCGCTGCCAGGCGGTCCAGGCGCGATCCGCTGCCCGGGCGTCTTCAAGGAAGCGGGCATCGCGCATCAGGCCGGTGAAGAGCGCATCCATCTCGAACACGAGCTGCTCGGCTTCCGTGTCCCCTCGGAGATGGCCGGC
>Ga0068863_100001103_pt1 | contig 26991 bp, 24 predicted proteins | sample KBSSwiS62_FD_66596 | JGI IMG/M metagenome (GOLD analysis project Ga0068863, IMG submission 66596) | Switchgrass rhizosphere microbial communities from Kellogg Biological Station, Michigan, USA - KBS Switchgrass S6-2 | ecosystem: Host-associated > Plants > Roots > Rhizosphere > Soil ... | reverse complement strand
GGTCGCGGGCGGGGCGACGCTGCTGGCGCTGCTCGTCGCGGTGCCGGCGGCCTACTACACGGCCCGGCACCGCTTCCGCGGCCGGACCGCGTTCCTGCTGCTGGTGCTCGCCACCCAGATGTTCCAGCCGGCCGCGATGCTGGTCGGGCTGCAGCGCGAGTTCACGAACTTCCAACTGCCGTCCGCGACCCTCTCACTGATCATCGTGAACGCCGGGTTCAACCTCGCGTTCGCGATCTGGATACTCAACGCGTTCTTCTCCTCGATCCCGGTGGAGCTGGAGGAGGCCGCGCAGGTCGACGGGCTGGGGCGGCTCGGCGCGCTGTGCCGGATCACCCTGCCGCTGGCCGCGCCGGGCATCGTCACCGCGCTCATCTTCACCTTCATCAGCGCCTGGAACGAGTTCCTGGTCGCGCTGACCCTGAGCCTCGGCTCGCCCGCGGGCAGCCGGCCGCTGACGGTCGCGATCGACGGGTACGTCGGGGAGTACTCGACGGACTGGGGCCACCTGTTCGCCGGCGGGCTCGTCGCGACCGTTCCGGTGATCATCCTGTTCGCGGTCATCGAGCGCCGCGTGGTGAGCGGGCTGACGGCCGGAGCCGTCAAGTGAGCGGATCCGACGCCTCGCCGCGCCGCCGGTCGCTGCGCCCGACCGGCAAGCTGCTCGCCGAGGACGCCCGCCGCCACCACCGGGCGCTGATCCTGCAGCGGCTGTTCAGCGAGGGCCCGAACAGCCGCGCGGACCTCGCGCGCGCCACCGGGCTGACCCGGGTCACCGTCTCCGACCTGGTCGGCGTCCTCATCGACGACGGGCTGGTCGCCGAGCTCGGCGCGCCGGCCGAGACGCGGATCGGCAAGCCGCCGACGCTGGTCGGGATCGTGCCGGACGCGGCGCACATCGTGGCGCTCGACCTGTCGGGCGACGACCGGATGGCCGGCACCGTCCAGGACCTCTTCGGCGTGGTCAAGCACCGGGTCGAGCTGCCCCGCGAGGGCCGGTCTGGTCCCGAGGCGGTCCGCCTCGCGGTGCGCCTCGCCGGGCAGCTGCGCGCGGCGACGCAGCGGCCGCTGCTCGGGATCGGCGTCGGCAGCCCCGGGATCGTCGACGCACGCGGGGTCGTGCTGGACGCGCCCAACCTCGGCTGGCGGGACGTCGACCTCGCCGGCACGCTGCGCGGCGAGCTCGACGTCCCCGTCTACGTCGCGAACGACGCCAACACCGCCGTGCTCGGCGAGCACACGTTCGGCGACGCGGGTGACGGCGACTTCCTGCTGCTGCGGATCGCGACCGGCGTCGGCGCGGGCCTCGTCGTCGGCGGCGTGCTCGTTCACGGGCACACCTGGGCGGCGGGCGAGATCGGGCACGTGGTCGTCGACCCCGAAGGCAAGCCGTGCGCCTGCGGGCGGGTCGGCTGCCTGGAGACGGTGCTCGCGGTGCCCCGGCTGCGGACCCGGGACGCCGTCGGCCTCGCGCAGGTCGGCGAGGTGCTCGGCGAGGCCCTGGCGCCGGTCGTCGGCCTGCTCAACCTGCACGAGGTCGTCCTCGCCGGCCCGCGGGAGCTGCTCGACGGCGAACTGCGCACGGCCGTCGACCGCACCGTCCGGGAACGGACGATGGCCGTCAGCACCGCGGACTTCGTGGTACGTACCTCGACGCTGGGCGACGACGTCGTCCTCGCCGGCGCCGCGGTGCTGGTGCTGTCCGGCGAGCTGGGGGTCGCGTGAGCACGGGCGGTGGGCGGGTCGGCGGTTCAGCCGGTGGGCGGGTCGGCGGTTCGGCCGGTGGGCGGGTCGGGCTCGACATCGGGGCAACGAAGATCCTCGGGGTGGTCGTGGCGCCCGACGGCGCCGTGCTGGCCCGGGCACGGGAGCGGACCGTCGCCGGTCCCGACGGCGTACTCGCGTCGGCGGGGGCGGTGCTCGACCGGCTCGCCGAGGCGGTCGGCGGTGCGCTGCCGGCGACCGTCGGCGTCGGCGTCCCCGGCCTCGTCGACCGCGCCGGCGGCCGGGTGAAGCACGCGGTGAACCTTGGCCTCGGTGGCGACTGGTTTCCGCTCGCCGACCGGATCGGCGCCGGCACGGCCGCGCTGGGCCGGCTCGGGGCGGGCGTCGCCCGCGTGACGGTCGAGAACGACCTGAACGCGGCGACCTGGGGGGCGCACGTGCTCACCGGCGCCGACGACCTCGCCTACGTGAGCCTCGGCACCGGGCTCGCCGCCGGCTTCGTCCTCGACGGCGTGCTGCGCCGCGGCGCGCACGGCGCGGCTGGGGAGATCGGCCACGTGCCCGTCGACCCGGCGGGGGAGCTGTGCTCGTGCGGGCAGAAGGGCTGCCTGGAGCTGGTCGCGTCCGGCTCGGCGGTCGCCGCGACGTGGCCGTCCCCCGACCGACCGCCGGCCGAGGCACTGTTCACCGCCGCGGCGGCCGGGGACCCGGAGGCAGTCGCGGCCCGCGGCCGGTTCGTCGACGGGGTCGCCGACGCGATCCGGATGCTCGGCCTGACGGTCGACCCGCGCACGATCATTCTCGGCGGCGGCGTCGCGAGCCTCGGGGAGCCGCTGCGCGACGCGGTCGCCGCGGCGCTGCGCGCGCAGGCCACCACCTCGCCGTTCCTGTCATCGCTGGACCTGGCGGGCCGGCTGCGGCTGCTGCCCAGGGGAGTGCCCGTCGGCGCCCTGGGCGCGGCGATGATCGGCGACGCCGGGTGAGGGGGCGAGCCCGGTGAAGGGCGAGGGGCGCCCTGGCGGTGACCTGCGTGTCGTCGGCGGCGTCGGCGCCGACGGCAGCCGGGTGGACGTCACGATCGCCGCGGGCCGGGTCGCCGCCGGGGCGGACGCGGTGGCGAACGCGTCCCGGTTCGACGCCACCGGCTGCTTCGTGTTGCCCGGCCTGCTGGATCTGCAGGTCAACGGCGCCGCGGGCCACGACCTGACCGACGCCCCGGAGCGGCTGTGGGACGTCGCGGCCGCGCTGCCGGCCTTCGGGGTGACTGCGTTCGCGCCGACCGTGATCAGCTCCGCGCCGCGGGCCCGCGCGGCCGCGCTGGCGGCGCTGCGGGCCGGTCCACCCGCCGGCTGGGCCGGCGCGGTGCCCCTCGGCCTGCACTTCGAGGGGCCGATGATCGCCGCCGCGCGCCGCGGCGCGCATGCCGAACGGTGGCTGGTGGCGCCGTCGGCGGCCGTCATCGACGGCTGGTCGCGCGACGGCGGCGTGCTGATGGCGACGATCGCCCCCGAGTTGCCCGGCGCGCTCGACGTGATCCGCGCGCTTGCCGCCCGGGGTGTGCTGGTGTCGGTCGGCCACACCGAGGCGAGCGCCGCGCAGGTCGACGCGGCGGTGCGCGCCGGGGCCAGCCTCGTCACCCACCTCGGCAACGCGATGCCGCCGCTGCGGGCCCGCGAGCCGGGGCCGTTCGGCGCCGCGCTCGGCGGCTCGGCGCTGGTCGCCGGCGTGATCGCGGACGGTCACCACCTCGACCCGCTGACGCTGCGCGCGGCGTGGCGGGCGCTGGCGCCCGACCGGTTCCTCGCCGTCACCGACACCACGGCCGCGCTCGGCCTGCCGGACGGCCCGGCTCGGCTCGGTGACCAGGACGTGACCGTCCTGAACGGCACGGTGCGCCTCGCGGACGGGACGCTCGCGGGCTCTGCGGCGTCGCTGCCGGACTGCCTGCGCGTTCTGATCGCGATGACAGGCTGCGGCCTGGCGAGCGCCGCCGCGTGCGCGACATCGCTGCCGGCCGCGCTCGTCGGGGACGCGACGCGGGGGCGGCTCTCGCCCGGCGCGCGCGGCGACGTGACGGTTCTCGACGGCGCTTTCGACGTGGTGGCCACCGTCGTGGCCGGCCGCGTCGTCCACGACAGGGACGGACGGTCCTGATGGCGGACCGTTGCGGGGGAGGGCGGTTCTGATGGAGGTCGTGCCGCTGCGCACGGCGGGCCAGGTCGCGGCGCTCGCCGCCGACGTCGTCGAGGCGCTGGTACGGGGCCGGCCGGCGGCGGTGCTCGGGCTCGCCACCGGCTCCACGCCGTTGCCGGCCTACCGGGAGCTGATCCGGCGCCACCACGCCGGCGTCGGCCCTGGCTACGGCGAGGTGAGCTGCTTCAACCTCGACGAGTATGTCGGCCTGCCGCCCGGCCACCCGCAGAGCTACCGGGCCACGATCGCGCGGGAGCTCACCGACGGCCTCGGCATCGGTCCGCAGCGGGTGCACGGCCCCGACCCGGACGAGAAGAACCTGGCGACAGCCGGCGAGCGGTACGAGGCGATGATCGTGGCGGCCGGCGGCGTCGACCTCCAGCTGCTCGGCATCGGCTCGGACGGCCATCTGGCGTTCAACGAGCCGGGCTCGTCGCTGGCCAGCCGCACCCGGCTGAAGACGCTCACCGCCCGGACCCGGGCCGATAACGCGCGGTTCTTCGGCACGCCGGACGAGGTGCCGCGGCATGTGCTGACCCAGGGGCTCGCCACTATCCTGCGGGCCCGCCACTTGCTGCTGGTCGCGACCGGCGCCGGCAAGGCGGCGGCCGTCGCCGCCGCCGTCGAGGGCCCGGTGTCGGCCTCGTGCCCCGCCTCGGTGCTGCAGCTGCACCCGCACGCGACGGTGCTGCTCGACGAGCCGGCCGCGTCGGGCCTCGCCCGGGTCGCCTACTACCGGGAGGTCCACGCGGGCAAGCCCGCCTGGCAGGGCCTGTGACGGACGCCGGGCCCGGGGCGGTTGCCCCAGGCCCGGCTGGGTCACAGGGCACCCGCTTCGCTAGTCACAGGTTGCCCGCCACCTGGTCCCTGATCATGCGGTCGCCGGTTGCGCGGTCCCTGGTTGCGCCGTCTCGGCGACCCGGCGACGGGCGAGGATCAGCGCGGTGACCGACGCGGCGCCGGCGACGGCGGCCAGCGTCCAGCCTGTCGAGTACTCGGCGTGCCGCGTCGAGTGGCTGCTGTCGGTAACCGTCAGGAAGAGGCTGCCGATCGTCGCGATGCCGATGACCTGGCCGAGCTGTATGAGGGTGAGCAGCAGGCCGCTCGCGTCCGGGGCCAGCTCGACCGGGACGTGCTCCAGCGCCACCCCCATCACGACGGGCATGACGCCCAGCCCGAGCCCGATGATCGCCGTGACGATCTCGTACCAGGCGCCGCCGCGGGCCACCGGGCCGATCCAGAGGTCGGCGAGGGCGGCGACCGAGAACCCGGCCGGGATCACCCAGCGGTGCCAGGTGGCGGGCAGCCGCTGCCAGTTCAGGCTGACCAGCGCGAACGCCGCGGCGCACGGGACGAACGCAAGGCCGGAGCGCAGCGGCGTCATCCGCAGGTCACCCTGCAGGTGCAGGGTCGTGGTGAACAGGAACGCGCCCCAGGTGACCGGCGCGAAGATCAGCACGCCGGCCGCGGGCAGGAGGCCGGGCGTCCGCAGCAGCTTCACCGAGATGAGCGGCCGCCGGCCGCGCGCCGCGACCCGGCGCTCGACGGCGACGAAGCCGGCGAAGAACGCGAGGCTCACGACCAGCGACGCCACGCACCACGCCGGCCAGCCCTCGTCGTGACCGAGGATCAGCGGGAGCACGAACAGCAGCACCGCGGGGCTGAGGACCAGCAGGCCAGGCACGTCCAGCGACTCGCCGCGCTTCCCGTGGTCGACCGGCAGCACGCGCGGCCCCACGGCGAGCAGCACCGCGCCGATCGGCACGTTCAGCAGGAAGACCGGCCGCCAGCCAGAGCCGGCGATGTCGGCGCTGACCAGCAGCCCGCCGGCGGCCTGCCCGACGACGACGCCGCCGGCGACCACCGCCGTGAACAGGCCGAGTGCCCTGGCCCTGGCCGGACCGGTGAAGGTGCGCTGGATCATGCTCATGACCTGGGGGGTCATCAGCGCCGCACCCGCGCCCTGTGCGAACCGGAAACCGATAAGCGAGCCCGACGTCGGCGCGAGCCCGCAGGCCAGCGACGTCACGGTGAACACCGCGAGCCCGGCCAGGAAGCTGCGCCGGTGGCCGAGGATCCCGCCGAGCCGGGCGCCGGTGATCAGCAGGACGGCGTAGGACAGGACGTAGCCCGCGACGACGAGCTGCAGGCCCGCGTCGGAGGTGTGCAGGTCGGCGCGCAGGGTCGGGAGCGCCACGTTCACGATGCTGACGTCGAGGATCGCCATGAACTGGCCGAGCAGCAGCACCGCCAGCGCCAGGCTGCCACCCCGGTGGGCCGCGGCCGGGGCTGGCTGCCCCGGGGCGTCCTGGGCTGGCGGCGCGGGGCGCGGTCCCGGCGTGCGGGGCTGCGTGGGAATGCCGGCGACGCTCGTCGCCGGCCCGTCCGCCTTCTCGGCGGCGGACGGGTGGATGCCGGGACTCCACCCGGCCGCTTCGGTCGCTTGTGTCATGGTCCCAGCATGTGAGATCGTCGATACCGGTAACGAGAGCCTGCCCATACTGGTACTGCCACCACCTGGCAACCGGCCGCTCGGTAAGGCAGCCTGGAGCTCATGACGACGGCGCGGCGCAACGTGGACGGCGGGCCCCAGGCCGGCAGGGCTCCGGCGTTGACGCGCGGCAGTGAGCGGCGGGCCGAGCTCGCGTCGTTCCTACGCAGCCGGCGGGAGCGGATCAGCCCGGAGGACGTCGGGATGCCACCCGGCGCTCGGCGGCGCACCCCTGGGCTGCGCCGCGAGGAGGTCGCCCAGCTCGCTGGGGTCGGGGTCACCTGGTACACCTGGCTGGAGCAGGGCCGGCCGATCAACGTCAGTGCCCAGGTACTCGGCGCGGTCGCCCGCACGCTGCGCCTCGACGCCGCCGAGCGCGACCACCTCTACCGGCTGGCGGAGGTGGCGCAGCCCCCGGCCGCCGTCGCCGAGCGGGCCATGCTGCCGGAGGACCTGCGCGTCATCCTCGACACCCTGGAGCCGCTGCCGGCGGCGATGGTGAACCACCGGTCCGACGTGCTCGCCTGGAACGGCACCTACGCCGCGCTCTTCCCCGACCTGGTCCGCCTGCCGGCCGCCGAGCGGAACTCGCTCTGGTACATGTTCGCGACGCCCGCCGGGCGGGAGCTACTGGTGAACCTGGACGAGCAGGCCGGCCGCGCGGTCGCCGTCTTCCGCTACCGGTACACCCAGCATCTCGGCGACCCGGAGTGGCGGGAGTTCGTCGACCGGCTGTGCGCGGCGAGCCCCCTGTTCGCCACCATGTGGGCCACGCACAACGTCGCGCCGCCTGCACCCTGCGACAAGCGGTTCCGCTTCCCCGAGGTGGGCGAGGTCGCGACCCGGACGACGAACCTCGAGGTCGCGGAGCTGCCGGGCGTGCGGCTTGTCGTCTACACCCCGATCGACGAGTCCAGCCGGGAGCGGATCGCGCGACTCGTGGTCCGGGCCCGGCTGGTCGCCGTGCCGGGGGACGGGCCGGCAGGTGACCCGAGGCTGGCGCTCGCCGCGGGCTGACCAGGTCCGGTGGGTGGCCGGCCGGCTGCCGGTCGGACGCACTCGTGGTTTCGCGCGGCGATCCGCGGGCGACCGACGCGGAACTGTTGACAATCGGTGGCGTGCCTGCCACCCAGGCGGCCCGTTTACACGCGGGCATCGGGTGGCGCCGGTCACAACGATGCGCGCGGATTTCATGTGCGCCAGCGGAAGCCACGAACAGTCAGTAATCGAGAACGTGTTTGGTTACTGAGAGTGCTTGCCTTTCCTGCTTGATCGTGGCTACGTTGGTTCTCGTCCGGCCATGAGAAAAGACCTCAGGGACCGGATCTCCACACCGGGCCGATGCCGAGTTCCGCCCGCGGCCCCGGTGCATGTCGTCTCTCGACGCGAGGGCGGAAACGGAGGGGCCCCAAGGCTCCCCGGGATCGAAATCCCAGATTGTGGTGCCGGCCGAAACCGGCCGTGCCCACGTGTGTCCCGAAGCGGCACATATCCGTAGGTATCGCGAGAAAGCTAACTCTTGTCGATCCGACGCAACCGTAAGAGCAGCCTGCGCGCACGCCTCGCCGCCGTCGCGGCGACCGGTGCCGTTCTCACCACCGGTGGCGTGCTGGCGGCTGCCTCTCCGGCCAGCGCCGCGCCCGGCAGTCACGGTGCCAGCAGCACCGTCTCCGACACCACCATCGCCCTGGCGGCCAAGCGGGCCGGCCTGGCCGGCTGCCGGGGCGTGTCCGCCGGCACCTGGGTGGCCATCGCCCTGGCCGAGTCGCGCGGGAACGTGAACGCGCACGCCACCGGCATCGAGGACTCCCGCGGCCTGTGGCAGGTCAACCTGTGGGCCAACAGCGACCTCGTCGGCAAGCGCAACCTCTACGACGTGTCCACCAACGCGTGGGCCGCGAACCGGGTCTGCCAGCGACAGGGCCCGACCGCCTGGTCGACCTACACCAACGGCGCCTACCGCGCCTTCCTGGGCCGCGGTCACGCCGCCGCCGCTCAGGCTAGCGCCTGACACCCGCGCCGAACGGCTCGTCGAGCACCTTCCTGAAAAATGCCGGGGAAATGACCCGGGAACCGTCTGAAAGGATTTCTGTCTTGCTTCGTGGCCTCTCCACCCGTGCCCGTGCGATGATCGCTGCTCCGGCTCTGGCCGCGGCGGTTGTCGGGACCGGTCTGGCCGCCACCCAGCCTGCCTCCGCGGCGTCGGCCCGTCCGTCGGCGGCGCATTTCCTGTCGGCCGTGGTGCCGTGTGAGTCCGGGGGCAACCCGCACGCGGTGAACTCGATCGGTGCCGGTGGTCTCTTCCAGTTCCTGCCGTCGACCTGGCACATGCTGGGCGGCAAGGGCCTGCCGCAGAACGCGTCGGTGTCCGAGCAGTGGGCCAAGGCCTACAAGCTGTACGCGATGTCGGGCACCAGCCCGTGGTACGCGTCGAAGGGCTGCTGGTCACACAAGATCTGACCGGCAGGAAAGCACGGCGCGCGGCCTGGCCGCGACAACCGAAGACACCCGAGCCCCGCGTCCGGCGACGCGGGGCTCGGTGCTGTCTGGAAATCGACCGTGGCCGCGGTGGCCGGCGGGAGTGGCCGGAGGTGCGTGCCGGGCGGACAACGCGATGTACGGAACGGCCGGCGATGTGGGACGCTGGCCGGGCACCGCCCGCGGCCGGACGCTCTGCCGGGCCGTGGCAGGCGGCGTGTTGCCTCACCGCGGAGTGTTCATGGCCCCCTCTGCCGTCCGGACCGAGATCAGCGCCCGGCTCCTGATCCTCACCGAGGACCGGTTGCTGCTCACGGGCTATCGCGGCCAGACCTGGTACTTCCTGCCGGGCGGCGAGCTCTCGCCCGGTGAGACGGTCGAACACGCGTTGCGGCGCGGCATCGGCGAGGAGACCGGTTTCGACATTCGGGCACTGGACTTCGTCGGCTGCCTCGAACACGTCTACACCGTCGGCTACACCGGCGGCCCCGAGGAGGTCCACGAGCTGATCACCCTGTTCGCGGCACCGCTGCCGTGGGCCGCGCAGATCATCAGCCACGACCCGGAGCTGCACCTGTTCTCCGTCGCGTTGAGTGACCTCGACGGCCTCGACCTACGGCCGGCCGCGCTCAAGGAAATGATTTTCAGCTGGGTCGCCGAGGCTCAGCCGCGCTGGCGGACCAGCCTGCCCGCCAGCTGACAGCGCCCCTACAGCGCCCCCACACAGTGCCCCAGACAGCTCGTCGCCCGAGGACCTGAAGGGAAACGCATGGCCGTGCCGCCCGCCATCCGGCTTGACGTCCGGCTTGTCGCGCTCGCCGGGGATCGGGTGCTGCTGACGCGGCCGTCCGGCCAGCTCTGGCACACGCTGCCCGGCGGTCTGGTCGAGCCGGGCGAGGGCGCGGAACGCGCGCTCGCCCGGCACTGCGGCGGTCTGCTCGTCCCCACCGACAGCGAGATCACATTCGCCGGCGCCGTCGAGCACACCGGCGACGCGGGCGCGCCCGCCGGCGGCGCCGCCCCGGCGGAGCCGGCGGGCGGGTCCTGGGCGCACGGCACGCCCGGCGCCGAGCACGTGCTGACGCTGCTTTTCACCGGCGACTGGCGCGGCGGCGACGACCCGCCGTCGACGTGGCGGGACCAGCAGGTCAGTGCGGTGGGTGTCGACGAACTGGCGGTGACCCGGCTCGCGCCGCTGCCGGTCGCCTGGGCTGCGCGGCACTGGCTCGCCAACAACCGGCCGGGGTGGCGGCGCCTCGCGCCGGCCGCCGCGGATGCCGCCTGGTACGGCGGTCGTCCGCCGGTCGCCACGCTCCGCGCCCAGCTCGCTGCCCGTCGCGACCAGCTCAGGGGTCGGCGCTTCCGGGACGCCGCCGTCGCGATGTGCGCCCTCGTCACCGCCGCCGACGGCCGGATCGACCCGGCCGAGCGGGAGGGGCTGCGGGCGTTCCTGGCGACCGACCCGGTGATGGCGAACTTCCCGACCGACGAGCTGGAGCGGGTGTTCGACCAGCGCCTGCAGGCGTTGGCCGCCGACTTCGAGGCGGGCAAGCGCGCGGCGCTCGCCGAGATCGCCAGGGTGCGCGGCCGCCCGGCGGAGGCGACGGCGGTCCTGAAACTGGGCGAGGTCATCGGCCGGATCGACGGCGCCTTCCCGCCCGTCGAGCAGAAGGTCCTCGCCGAGGCGGCCGCCGTGCTCGGCCTGGACCCGGAGCAGGCGGCCTGACCCGAGCCGGGCTCACGCGGAGTCGGAGCCAGGTCGACGTGGGGCCGACGTGACGACGGGTCGGCGGCGTTCCCGGGTGGCGGGCAAGCGGGACAGGCCCGCGCCGGACAGCCCGGAGACCGCCGCCAGATAGGACGCCAGGACGCGGGCGCGGACGATCTGGTCGTGCTCGTGGATGGTGACACAGGCATGATCGGCGACGACACGGCGGCCGTCGACCCAGACGTCCCGGACGGCCCGCGGTGACGCGCCGTGGACGAGCTGGGCGCCCGGGTCGTGCAGCACCGCGACGCACACGGTGTCCTGCAGGAGCACCAGGTCGGCCCGTTTGCCGGGCTCGAGACTGCCGACCAGGTGGTCGAGGCCGAGCGCCCGCGCTCCCCCGAGGGTGGCCATCCGCAGCACGTCGCCGACCGACAGGACCGCCGGATCGAGGGCCCGGCCCTTGGCCGCCAGCGCGGCCATCCGGACGGCCTGCAGCATGTCCTGGCCGCCCGTGGCGCCGCCGGTGGCGATCCCGACCGGGACGCCGGCCGCCAGCAGGCGCGGCACCGGGCAGGTCCCGGCGCCGAGGGCCAGGTCCGAGACCGGGGTGTGAGCGATCGCGACGCTGGCGTCGACGAGGACCGCGACGTCGTCCTCCGTGAGCCAGACGCCGTGGGCGGCGAGCGTCGGGGCCTCGAACAGGCCGAGCCGCGAGACGTGCGCGACGGTCCGGCGGCCCCAGCGCAGGCTGCCGCCGGCTAGCTCCTCGCGGGTCTCGGCGAGGCGGGCGTGCACCGCCCAGCCGCGGGAGCGGCACGCGTCGATGCCCGCCTCCAGCAGCTCGTCGCTCTGGTCCAGCGGCGCACCGACGCCGTAGCGGAAGCCGACCGTCGCTCCGGCGGCGGCGGCGCTGAGCGTCACCCGGGCCAGCTCCCGGTGCTCCGCCAGGATCCTCGCGACGTCGGCCCAGGCATCGCCTGGGACGGCGTCTCGCGGGCCGAACGCGACCAGGCCGCGCAGCCCCGCGTCACGCAGGCCTTCGACGACGCCCAGGCTCGCGAACTCGTCCCGGTTGCTGTGAGTGAACAGGTCGTTGACGGTGGTCACTCCGGACAGCAGCAGCTCGACGGCCCGCAGCTTCGTGCCCGCCCGGGCGTCGTCGACGGTCAGTGCACAGCCGGTCGGGATGGCGATCCGGTCGTCGCGCTCGGCCGGCATCAGCTCGCTGCCGAGCCCGGACAGCAGCGCCTCCGACATCCGGGTGTGAGCGTCAACCAGGCCAGGAATCAGCAGGCCCGTGCCGTCACCGAAGACGGGCACAGCAGGCAGCTCGGCGCGCAGCTCGGCATACCGCCCGACCGCGACGATCTCGCCGTCGCGCACGTGCACGGCACCGTCCTCGACGTCGCCGGCCGGCCCGACCGTGAGCACCCAGGCGGCCCGGACCAGCGCCTCGGCGCGCGGCGGCAACGTGTCCGCCGGCCCGGCCGGCGGGCGTGCCGGCGGGGCCTCGGGGCGCTCGGGCAGCTCGGGGCGCGCCGGCGACAGCGCGGCGAGTTCGGACAGCCCCGTCGGCCGCTCGCCGCCCGGGAGGCGCTCGGTCTCGGCCACGGCGCGATTCTCACACCTCCCCCGCCTGTCCGAGCCCGCATCGGGCCACGGGATCCGCTCGGGTGCAGGACAAAGCGCGCGATTCGGCCACCGGGCCACGCGGGCGCCCTACCGGGTTCATACGGGTCGGTGCCGGTCTGTCGGTGGGACAGGGCAGACTGACGGGCGTGGGTACGACCGACGAGGGCGAGCAGGTCACGGTCCGGCTGACGGGGGAGACGGCCGAGCTGGTGCGCTCTGCCGTGGACAGCCTGGGTGTGACGCTGGAGGACTTCGCCGCCGAGGCGATGCGGCGGTACGCCGCGGACACGCTCGCCGACCGGCGGCTGTTCGCGGCGACCGACGACGCCTGGAAGGAGCTCGCCGACCTGCTCGGCGGGCCCGCGCCCGATGAGGCGCCGCGGCTGCGCGAGCTGCTCGACGACGGCCCGGAGGAGGAGGCCCGGTGAGCGGGCGTTCCCCGGTGGCGCCCACCCGGCTGTCCGACCGGCATGACACCAGGGGCTTCCGCTGCGGCGACGACGTCCTCGACACCTGGCTACGCCACCACGCCCGCCAGGAGCAGGAGGAGGGCGTGACGACGTTCGTGGCCGTCGACGGCCGCCGGGTCGTCGGCTACTACTGCCTCACCCGCGGCGCCGTCGAGCCCACCCGGGTGCCCGCGCCGTCGCGCTGGCGGTCCCGGAAAGCGGCGGCTACGTCCTATGGCCCGGTGCCCGCGCTGGTCATCGGCCGGCTCGCCGTCGACGAGACCGCCCAGGGCCGCGGCATCGGTGCCCGGCTGCTGCGCGACGGCATCATGCGGGCGGCGACCGTCTACCGGACCGCCGGCCTGCCGCTGCTGCTCGCCCACGCCGTCTCCGGGCCCGCGAAGGACTTCTACCGCCATTTCGGTTTCACGACGACCCGCCTGGACCCCTATGCCCTGGCTCTCGCGCTTCGCCACGCGACCGCCGGTCAGGGGCGCGGGGCCCGCTGAGCCTCCGGGCGAACGGCACATCTACCCCGAAACGGCGTGACCGAGAATCCGGCGTAGTTTCTCCACGGCGAAATTCGGGGAGTTCCTGTACGCGGCGGCCGCGGCAGCAGCCAGCGGTCAGGCCAGCAACGACGACGGAATGAGCTTCTCAGGTAATCGGCTCACACCTCAGACAACGAGCATTCCGGGCACGCCCGGACCGCTCGGGAGAGACGAGGTTGTCGCACATGGCGAATATGGCCGGTCGCGGTCCCGCGACCCAGGATGTCGGTGGTCCCGCCGCGCGCGGCGCCACCCGCGGACGCGGTTTCGCGACCCACGACCTCCCGATTATCGGCGCCGGTATCCTTGCATTGATCTCCAGCTTCTTGCCCTGGTTCGGCGCCACCTACCACGGATACACCTACGGCTACCCGTACGGCCCCGTGCGGACCTTGCACGCCAGTTCCAACGCCTGGAATTCCGGGGCGTTGGCGTGGGTCCCGATCGTGCTTATGCTGATCGCCGCGGCGATCGCCGTCGCGTCCCTGCTGACCAGGGGCAGGCTGCGGGGCCTCGGTAGCGTCGGACCGTCCACCGCGATCGCCGCGCTCAGCGCCCTGTCGCTGCTGCTGATCGTCGCGCGGTGGATCTCCCTGCCGCGTCTGAACGCAAGCTACGGCGGCTATGCCACCGTGTCGTCGGGCGCGCGCGTCGGCCTGATCCTCGGCTTCATCGCGTCGATCGTGATGACGCTGTTCGCCATCCGCCGGCTCAAGGCGAGCGGTGAGCGCTTCCCCGGCCAGCGCGACCGCGGCGAGTACGACCGCGAGGCGGCGCTCGGCGGCTACGGCGGTGGCGCCGACCGGACCCGCGCCCTCGACCGGGAGCGGCAGTACGCGGGCCGCGAGCACGAGGACATGGAGTCGGGCCGCGGCATGGGACCGGGGCCGGGCACGGACCCGGGACGAGGAGGCATGGGACCGGGGCCGGGCACGGACCCGGGACGAGGAGGCATGGGACCGGGACCGGGACCGGGCATGGACCCGCGCCGGTCCGGGCCGCAGGACAGCGGCGAACGGTTTGAGGACCAGGAGCGGCGCTGGGACCGGTAGGCGCCGGGACCGTTCCCTAGCCGGGAGCAGAGGCCGGCGAGGAACGCTCCAGTTCGGGGACGGCGACGGAGTCGGGTGGTACGGAGTCGGGTGGTGAGGTGGGAACGGCCGGAAGGTCGAGCACCACCAGCAGGCCACCCGACTCCGCTTCGTCGAGTCTGATGTCGCCGCCGTCGGCCGTCACCAGGGCGTGCACGACGGCGAGGCCCAGCCCGTTCCCGCGCCGGTCCGCCCGCAGCCGGGACTTCTGCGACCGGAACCGCTCGAACGCCCGCGCCCGGTCGGCCGCGGGCATGCCGGGGCCCTCGTCGGCGACCGTCAGCCGGATCCGATGGCTCGCGCGGGCCCCGGTGACGACGATCCGGCCGCCCTGCGGGCTCGCATCCAGCGCGTTCGCGAGCAGGTTATCCAACACCTGTTCGAGGTGCCCGGGGGTGAGCGGGGCGGTGAGCCCGTCGGCGAGGTCGGTCCACAGCTCGACGCCGCCGGCCTGGGCGACCGGCCACCAGGTCTGGGCCCGCTGGGCGGCCACCGCGTCGACGGCGACGGGCACCCGGACCGCGGTCCTGCTGTGCGCCCGCGCCATCGCGAGCAGGCCGTCGACCATCCTGGACAGCCGGTGCACCTCGGCGAGCGTGCTGCGGACCTCGACGGCGGCCACCGGGTCGCCCGCCAGGTCCTGGCCGAGCAGTTCCAGGCGCAGTCGCATCGCCGTCAGCGGTGTGCGGATCTGGTGGGAGACGTCGGCGAGGAAGGCCCGCTCGCTGCCGACCAGCTCCTCGATCCGGTCGGCCATCGCGTCGAAGCTCGCCGCAAGCTGGCGAACCTCCTGCGGCCCGCCGACGGCCCGGGCCCGCGTCGAGAGCTCACCGTCGCCCAGCGCCGCCGCGGTCCGCTCCAGGCGGCGCAGTGGCCGGCTCACCCAGCGGGCGAGCAGCACCGACATCGCGAGCGCCACCAGGCTCGCGATCCCCGCGCCACCGAACAGGCGAATCCAGCGGTTACGGATCGACACCTGGGTGTCGTGGTCGGACCGGGCCAGCACGAAGATGCACATCAGGCCCGCCTTGCCGTTGACCGGGGTGAGGACGACGACCCGGTGGCCGTTCGAGGCCGACGGTGCCAGCACCAGACGGTTCTTGCGGGCCGTCCGCAGCTGCGCGGCCGTCACCGGGATCGACCTGCCGTGGGCGAGGGTGGGCTTGCCACTGGGGTCGTAGATTGCCAGATCGTCGTCGACGTGGACCTCGTAGGTGTCCTCGCCGGTGCTGGACACATTCTGTTTCTCGTCGGGCAGCTTCGACGTGCCGGTCGACTGCCAGGTCCACTTCACCTCCGACGCGTAGGCGTCTGTAGCAGCGGCGGCGCGCGCGGTGAGCAGGTCGCGGTCGTGGTCCGCGGCCTCCATGCCCAGCGGGATGCACACGCCGACCAGCAGCAGCGCCGTCAGCAGCAGCTGGATGGCGATGACCCGCTTGCTCATGGCCGGCTCATCCCTGCCTCACCCGCCCAGCTCGGCAAGGTCGGCGGGGTCGGCCAGGCGGAAGCCGACGCCGTAGACGGTCTCGATCAGCTCCGGGCGGCCCAGCTTGCGGCGCAGCGAGCCGATGTGGACGTCGAGCACCTTCGTCGAGCCGAACCACGGGCCCCAGATCGCCTGGAAGATCTCCCGACGGGTGCGCACCCGGCCCGGGTCGGCGGCCAGGTAGGCGAGCAGGTCGAACTCCCGCGCGGTCGCGGCGACCGGCAGGCCGCCCAGCGTGATCCGCCGGGTTCGCCGGTCGACGACGAGATCGCCGTGGCGCATCAGGTCCGGGTCGACGTTCTCGGTCGTCGACCGCGGGCTGGCCATCACCGGCCCGCCCGCCGCGACCGGCGTACCCGCGCCGGCGCCCGCGGCGACGCTCACGACGCCGGGTGCGGCCGCGCGGGAGTCGGCGGCGAGCGTGGACTTGAGACTCGGCTGCGTCCCCTGGGCAGTGGGCGTGGCGTGTGTGATCGCCGCGCGGGTCGCGTCGGCGAGCTCGGCGGCGCGGGTGAACCGGCGCAGGACCGCGCGGATCCGGGCCAGCAGCTCGGCGAACCCGAACGGCTTGACCAGGTAGTCGTCGCCGCCGAGATCGAGCATCTCGACCCGGTCGGACTCGTCGCCCCGGGCCGTGACCACGATCACCGGGACGTCACCCAGGGCGCGGATCCGCCGGCAGACCTCCGTCCCGTCCAGGTCGGGCAGGCCGAGATCGAGCAGCACGACGTCCGGCGGCGCCGGCCCGTCGACCGCGGCCAGGGCGGCGGCTCCGGTTGCCACCCTGGTCGCCGTGTAGCCGGCGCGGGCCAGCCCGCGGACCAGCTGGCGACCGACCGCGTCGTCGTCCTCCACCACCAGCACGGCCACGCTCTGGGCGGCCTGCGGCGGTGGCATCTCCAGAACCCGAGCCGAGATCGTCACGGCTGGTCCTCCTCGCTCGGCCGCGCGCCCGCGCGCGCGGTGTTCGTGGCCCCCGAGCCCCCGAAGTGCGGGTCGTCCCCGTCCTTGTCGGCAGATCGCGCGGTGTCCCCGGATCGCGCGGTTTCATCCCACTCCCTGGCCGTCCGGGCCGCGGCGGCGAGCACGGCGGTGAGCGACCGGCGGGGCAGGTCCACCAGCCGCGCCGCGAGCACGGCGTCGGCGCAGGCCCGCCCGGCCGGGCGGGCCTGCGCCGCGTCGGCCTCCGGCGACTCGGTTGAGCCGCCCGGTGCTGAGCCGGCCAGTGCTGAGCCGGCCAGCGCGGCCGCGACTCGGTCGCCGGCATCCCGCTTGGCGAGGCTGACGCCGGCCCGGTCACGGGCGAGCCGGACGAGGCCCTCCCGCCAGACGTTGCCGACGCGCCCGTGGGCCCGGTCCAGCAGAGCGCGCGCGAGCAGCGCGGCGCCGGGGCTCGGGCAGCACTCCTCCCAGCCCGGAACCGACGGTTCGACGGCGGCGTAGCCGACGACCCAGAGCGGCTCGGCCCGCCCCGAGGCGGAGCCGGAGCCGCCGGCGACCGGCCGCGGCGGCAGCGCCCGCCATTTCGCCGCCAACAGCGGCTGCCCGCCCAACAGGGCCAGCTCCGCCGGGCTTGGAACAGCCCAGGCCTCGGGACCGGACGCGACGTCGACGGTCCTGCCCGTTCTGGCTGCACTGCCCGTTCTGGCTGCACTGCCCGTTTTGGCTGCACTGCCCGAGGCCGGCGCGCCGTCGCCCGCTCGGCCGCCGGCTGTCGGCGAGGCGCGGCGGGCGGGCCGAGGCGGGCCGGCCGCCGCGGCGACGAGCGCGGGATGGTCGGCGCGGACGAGCGCGGCGACCGCGTCGGCGTTGGCCGCCAGCAGCAGCCGCGGCAGCCAGCCGCCCGGATCGTCGGTCAGATCAGCCAGGACGGCCAGGCTCCGGGCCCCCGCCGCCGGCAGGCCCTTGGTCAGCATGGTCGCGAGCCGGGTGTGGCCGGCGCCTGCGAGCTGGGGCGGCGAGGCGTCGGCGACCACCACGAGGCGGGGCTCCTCGCCCGGTGGCAGGCGCGCGGCCTCGGTCGCCGCGGCGCGCAGCGTGGCCACCGCCGGCTCGGTGAGGGCGCTGGGAACGGCTGTCGACTCCAGCGCGGCGTGGCCTCGGGTGTAGATCGCGGTCTGGGCGGTCTCGCCGGCGACACGCCAGGGGCCGGTAGCGCGCTCCAGCTGGCGCCAGGTGTGCGGGGTCGGCCGGCAGACGTAGTGGTCGGCGCGGGCCCCGATCGCCTCCGCGCCGTCGTAGGCGTGAAACCCGGGCAGCATCGCCTCGAGGACGAAGCCGGCGTCGGACAGCGCCCGCTGGACCTTCCACCCGAGTGTCGGCGCCCGGTCGGAGTAGCCGTAGGCGAGCAGGACGCGGCCGTGCTCGCGGTCCCGCAGGCCCTCGGCGCCGCGCGCGCAGAACAGCGTCACTCCCTGCGGGGTGTACGGCGGGTCGGTGAAGACCAGGTCGGCGGCCCCGACGACCGACGGCGGCAGCCCGAACCGCAGATCGGCGAACAGCGTCCGGATCGCCAGCCCGCGGCGGGCCGCCTGCGCGCCGATGAAGTCCAGCAGGTCGTCGTCGACGTCGACGACCGTGACCCGAAGGCCGGGGATGAGACTCGCGACCGCCAGCGAGGTCAGGTCGTGGTCGCCGACGCAGAGTAGGTGGGCGCCGGCCAGGTCGTAGGCGTCGCGTAGCCAGACCCCTCTGGCCAATACCGTCGTTGCCGTCGCCGCGACATGGTCGAGGTCTGCCCTGGGCCGCGGGGCCGCGGCGATCTGCGCCGCCAGCCGGGCGCGCAGCTCGCCGTAGGCGGCGAGCTGCGCCGCCGGCGGGTTCGGTGGCACCGATTGCCAGCCCGGCGGCGTCGTCGAACCGGGCAGGGGCATCGAAGCGGGGGGCGCTTCCAGTAGGGGGCGGTAGGCGTCGGCGCGGTCGGGGCGCAGCCGCGGGCCCCCCGCGCTGTCGGCCTGGTCGTCGACGAGGTCGTCGGCGACCGCGGCCAGCACCTCCTCGACGGTGCGCCGCGGCAGCCCGACCCCGCGGACCAGCCGGCCCACGCCGGCGCCGGAGCCCTCACCGTCGTACGGGATGCCGGTCATCAGCCGGTTCAGGAGGCGGCGCAGCGGCCGGGCGTAGGCGCCGTAGCCGGCGATCAGGGCGGCCAGCCGCGCCGGGCCGTCCGCCGCGCCCGTCGCCGCGGCGGTGACGCCTCGTTCGCCGGAGGTCACCCACCCAGCCTGCCATCCCTTCGACCGGCGGTAGGCGCCCGGGGGGTTGTCCGAAGAGTCGGGTAACCGACTCCGCCGGCGTTGCGGGGCACTTGCGCCGCGCCGCCAGGCGGCCCCCGCCCCGACTGGCGCCGGTGGCGGACGGGCCTGCCGCGTCAGCGGATGAGACCACTGTGTGATATTGCCGGCTACGGGAAGCACCGGACGGGCACGTCGGCCGATACCCTCGTGTGCGTGTGGAGAAGGCTGGACCTGCGCGGCGACGCCGCCACCGTGACGAAGCTGTCACCTGTAGAGATCCGGCGGCGGCTGCCGCGCGCCGCGCTCGACGTGGACGTGGCCGTCGAGACGGTCCAGCCGATCTGTGACGACATCCGGGCCAGGGGCGACGCCGCGGTCCTCGACTACACCGAGCAGTTCGACCGGGTTCGCCCGGCCGCGGTGCGGGTGCCGGCCGAGGCGCTGGTGCGGGCGCTGGACGACCTGGACCCGGCGGTACGCGACGCCCTCACCGAGGCGATCCGGCGCACCCGCCTGGTGCACCGGGCGCAGCTGCGCGAGCCGGTGACGGTGGAGGTCGCGCCGGGTACCACGGTTACCGAGAAGTGGGTGCCGGTCGACCGGGTCGGGCTGTACGTGCCGGGCGGGCGGGTCGCCTACCCGAGCAGCGTGGTGATGAACGTGGTCCCAGCTCAGGAGGCCGGCGTCGGCTCGCTCGCCGTCGCCTCGCCGCCCCGTCGTGACCTGTCCGGCCCCGACGGGGCGCCCGGGCCGCTGGACGGCCTGCCGCACCCGGTCGTGCTCGCCGCCTGCCAGCTGCTCGGCGTCACCGAGGTCTACGCCGTCGGCGGCGCCCAGGCGGTGGCGATGCTCGCGTACGGCACCGAGAGCTGCCCGCCGGTCGACCTTGTCACCGGCCCGGGCAACGTGTACGTCGCCGCGGCCAAGCGGCTGCTGCGCGGGATCGTCGGCATCGACGCGGAGGCCGGCCCCACCGAGGTCGCGATCCTCGCCGACGACACCGCTGACCCCGCGCACGTCGCCGCCGACCTGATCGCCCAGGCCGAGCACGACCCGCTGGCGGCCTGCCTGCTGGTCACGCCGTCGGCGGGCCTCGTCGACGGCGTCGAGATCGAGCTGGGCAAGCAGGTGCCGGCGACCCGGCACCGGGAGCGGGTCGAGGAGGCGCTGGCCGGCCAGGGTGTCGCCGTGCTCGTCGACGACGTCGACGCCGGGCTGCGGGTCGTCGACGCCTGGGCGGCCGAGCACCTGGAGATCCAGACCGCGGACGCCGAGGCCGTCGCCGCCCGGGTCCGGCACGCCGGCGCGGTCTTCGTCGGCCCGTACGCGCCCGTGCCGCTGGGCGACTACCTGGCCGGCTCGAACCACGTGCTGCCTACCGGCGCGACCGCCCGCCACTCCAGCGGGCTGGCCGTCGGCGCCTTCCAACGTCAGGTACACGTCGTCGCCTGCACGAAGGACGCGCTCGCGGCGGTCGCGCCGCGGATCGCCGCGCTGGGCGCGGCCGAGGACCTGCTTGCTCACGTCGACGCGGTGGAGGTGCGCTCTCAATGACGAGGCCCACGACCAGTTCCCGACTCCGTTCCGAGGAGGAGGCCGGTATGGCTCGCCCGGCCGTCTCCCGGCTGTTCCCGGCGGTGGCCCGGTGAGCCTGTCCAGCCAGGAGAGGTCCGGGGCGTTCGGGTCGGGCCGGCCGGTGGTGCGGGTGAGTGCCCGGCGCCCTGACGAGGTCACGGCGTCCGAGCGGCCCTGGCGGCCGGTGGCCCTGGACGACCTGCCGCTGCGCGACGATCTGCGTGGTCGCTCCCCCTACGGGGCGCCGCAGCTGGACGTGCCCGTGCGGCTGAACACCAACGAGAACCCGTACGGCCCGTCCGCCGAGCTGGTGGACGCGCTCGGCAAGGCGTCGACGCTCGCCGCCACCGAGGCCAACCGCTACCCGGAGCGGGAGGCCGAGGCGCTGCGCGCCGACCTCGCCTACTACCTGACCCCGGACGCCGGCTTCGGCCTGCACACCAGCCAGCTGTGGGCCGCGAACGGCTCCAACGAGGTCATCCAGCAGCTGCTGCAGGCGTTCGGCGGCCCGGGCCGCCGGGCACTCGGCTTCGAGCCGTCGTACTCGATGCACCGGCTGATCGCGCTCGCCACGGCGACCGAATGGGTCGTCGAGGACCGCGCCGCCGACTACACCATCGACCCGGTGGCGGCCGCCGACGCGGTCCGCCGGCACACCCCGTCGGTGGTCTTCCTGTGCTCGCCGAACAACCCGTCGGCGACGGCGCTGCCGCTGGACGTCGTCAAGGCGGTGTGCGCGGCGGCCGAGGAGGTCGGCGGCTGCATGGTCATCGTCGACGAGGCCTACGGCGAGTTCCGCCGCGAGGGCGTGCCGAGCGCGCTGACGCTGCTGCCGGAGCAGCCGAAGCTGGTCGTCACCCGGACGATGAGCAAGGCGTTCGCGCTGGCCGGCGCGCGGGTCGGCTATCTGGCCGCGCACCCCGCGGTCGTCGACGCGCTGCAGCTGGTCCGGCTGCCCTACCACCTGTCGACGTTCACCCAGGCGGTGGCCAGGACCGCGCTCGCGTACGCCGACGAGCTGCTCGGCACCGTCGAGGCGGTCAAGGCGCAGCGCGACCGGATCGTCGACGAGCTGCCGACGCTCGGCGTGCGGGTCGTGCCGTCGGACGCGAACTTCGTGCTGTTCGGGCTGTTCAGCGACCAGCGGGCGGTCTGGCAGGGGCTGCTCGACGCCGGGGTCCTCGTCCGCGACCTCGGGCTTCCTGGCTGGCTGAGGGTCACCGCCGGGCTGCCGTCCGAGATGGACGCCTTCGTCGCGGCGCTGCGCGGCGTGCTCGCCGCCAACCCGTCGCTGCTGGCGAACGCCTGACCCACCATCCCGGCCCCGCACCCATCGTGGAACTCCAGGGAGCAGCGAGCATGCCACCTGCACGGACAGCCCGGATCGAGCGCAAGACGCTGGAGTCGGACGTACTCGTCGAGCTGGACCTCGACGGGGCCGGCGTCGCCGCCGTCGACACCGGGGTGGGCTTCTACGACCACATGCTCGCGCAGCTGGGCAAGCACGGCGGCTTCGACCTGACCGTGCGGACCCGGGGCGACCTGCACATCGACGCCCACCACACCGTCGAGGACACCTCGATCGCGTTCGGCGAGGCGCTGCGGGCCGCGCTGGGAGACAAGGTCGGGATCCGCCGGTTCGGCGACGCGATGGTTCCGCTGGACGAGGCGCTGGTGCAGGCCGCCGTCGACCTGTCGGGCCGGCCCTACTGCGTGCACGTCGAGCCCGAGCTCGCGCCGATGATCGGCAGCTACGACACGACACTGACGCGGCACATCTTCGAGTCGATCAGCGCGGCGGCCCGGATCGCGCTGCACGTGCGGGTGCTGTCCGGCCGCAACGCCCACCACGTCGTCGAGGCGCAGTTCAAGGCGGTCGCCCGCGCGATGCGCGACGCGGTCGCGTTCGACGCGCGGGTGACCGGGGTCCCGTCGACCAAGGGCGTCCTGTGACGCGCGCCGGGGCGGCGGGGCGGGCACGGTGAGCCGGCCGAACGTCGTCGTGCTCGACTACGGGTCGGGCAACCTGCGATCCGCGCAGCGTGCCGTCGAGCGGGTGGGCGCGGCCGTCACCGTGACCGCCGACCTGGCCGCGGCGGCCGAGGCGGACGGCCTGGTGGTCCCCGGCGTGGGCGCCTACGCCGCGTGCATGGCCGGGGTCGAGAAGATCGGCGCCGGCTCGGTGGTGGCGGCGCGGGTGGCCGCCGGGCGGCCCGTGCTGGGAATCTGCGTCGGCATGCAGATCCTCTACGAGCTGGGCGACGAGCACGGGGTGCGCACCCAGGGGCTCGGGCTGCTGGCCGGCGAGGTCCGCCGGCTCGCCGCGCCGGTCCTGCCGCACATGGGCTGGAACACGGTCAGCCCACCGGCGGGCTCGACGCTCTTCGGCGGCCTGCCGGCGGACACCCGGTTCTACTTCGTGCACTCGTACGCCGCCAAGCCCGACCTGTCCGCCCCCGAAGGTCAGGCCGCCGGCGACACGACCGCCGAGCACGGCGAGCCGTTCACCGCCGCCGTCGAGCGGGGCGCCCTGTGCGCGACCCAGTTCCACCCGGAGAAGTCCGGCGACGCGGGCGCCCACGTCCTGGCGAACTGGCTGAGCACCATCGGCTGACGCCCCGCTATCAGGCGACCAGCGGCGGGCGCCCTGGCCATCCGCACAGGAACCGAACAGCGCTACCCACGCCCGGCCAGAAACCCCAAAGCCGCCAGCCCCAAGGACAAGCAGCGCCCTGGATCACGCAGGGTAGGGCGCTCAAGCGCCCGGAGCGGCCGAAGGGCGCTCTGCACCCGGTTCCGGCCGACCGCCTCAGAGACGTACGCCGCTGTCGGCGAGCCAGGTGTCCGCGGCGATGACGGGCCACAGCGACATCAGGCCGCGCACACCGGTCGCCGGGCCGCGGCTGTCAGCCTTGCCGGCGTGCGGCTCGGCCAGGGCCGTCTCCCAGGCGGTGACGGCGGCGTCGACATCCAGCCAGCCGGCGCCCTCCAACGGGCCGCCCGCCAGCAGCGTGCGCGGGCCGCCCGCGGCTTCGACGGCGTCGGCCAGAGACCGCAGGAAGTGGACCCCGCCGGGCCGGTCGCGGACCAGCCGGGGCAGCACGTCGCCGGCCGCGGCCCGCAGCACCGGCTTGGCCAGGCCGCGCTGGTAGAGGGTCGCGCCCGGGGTGGTCAGCGCCGCCTCGATCACCCGGCGATCGTGCAGCGGATGACGCCAGTCGAGGCCGGCGGTCGCGTAGAACGTCCACGCGGTGTCGGTCATCGGCAGGGTGGCCCGGTAGGCGGCCGGCGCCCAGCGTCCCCGGTGGTCGGCCGACGCGAACGCGGCGTCGTCGACGGCCCGCGCCACCGCCAGCCGGTCGAGCAGGTGCAGCGGACGCAGCTCCCGCTCCCGGATCCACGGCGGTACGAGCAGAGGCGGCCACACGTCGGCCGCGGCAACCGCCCGGGCCTTGGCGAGCACGCCCCTGGGGCCGCCGAGCGGGCCCATCTGCCGGCGCAGCGTCCACAGCCGGCCGGCTCGGGCCAGATCCGGCCAGTGGTGGCGCCACCCCCGCAACCAGTCGTCGCCGCCCTCGCCGGACAGCAGGACGCGCGCGCCCTCGCCGCGCGCGGCCTCGCGGACCGCGTCGGCGAGCGCGAGGCCCGGCCAGGGCGGCAGCTCGCAGGTCGCCGCGCTCCAGGCCCGCCATGTGTCCCAGTCGTAGGGGCCGGGCTTCACCCGAAGGACAGGGACGCCGGTGTGCTCCTCCATGGCGTCGATCCAGCGTGACTCGTCGTGCGGCTCGCCGGGGAACACCATGCTGATCGGGACCAGGCGCCCGGCTGCCGCGCCGGGGCGGCCGGCGAGCGCCGCGGCGATGCCGGTGACCGTGCTGGAATCGACCCCGCCGGACAGCCCCACCGCGACGGCCGGGGCGTCGCCCCTGCCCGCCGCCCGCGTGCCGCCCGGCTCCGTGACGTCTGCCTTCTCCGCGGCGTCTACCGGCTGCGCGGCGGCGCCGACGGCGCGGGACGCGTCGGCGACGGCGGCCCACAGCGCCTGGCGCACCGGCTCGGCCGCGGCCGCCACCGGCACCGGCGCCAGCGGCGGGACGATCGAGTAGAGGGAGCTGAACGCCCGGCGGGACGGGCGCTCGCCGGGCCGCGCCCGGATCTCGACGAGGTGCCCGCCCGGCACCCGCTCGACGCCGCGCACCAGCGTCTCGTGCTCCGTGGTCGGGCCGTGGGTCAGCAGCTCCGCGAGGACGGCGCGGTCGGCCTCCAGAGGGACGCCGGCCGCTCGCAGCTGGGCGAGGCCAGTGGCCACCAGCAGCTGGTTGGCGCTGGGCCGTACCACCAGCGTGCGCATGCTCCGGGGGGAACGGGCCAGCACCAGCCGTCCCGTCGCCTCCTCGAACAGGAGCACGGCCCAGTCCCCGAGCATCCGGTCGAGCCCGAACGCCCCGAATCGGCGCCAGTCTGCGGCCAGCCGCCGGGACACCGGCCAGCCGCCGGCGCCGTCGTCCGGCGGGGACCAGCCGTCGACGACGGCGAGCAGGCCCGCGGTGTGCGTGAGCTCGGCGGCCTCGCCAGGCGGGGCCGCCACCGCGATGGCCAGTGGGCCCACGGCCCGGGCGCGCGCCTCGCCGGCGGGCGGGGCCGCCGATGCGAGGAGCATCCGCTCGGCCAGCGCCGTCGTGGCCGGCTGGCCGTCGAGGCGCAGTTCGGCACAGAAGGTCATCGGGATTTCGCCGTGGATACTCCGGCCTTCAGGCCGGAGAGGAAACGGCGCCCCACGCTGGAACACATGCGCGAATCCTTTCGGTAGAATGTGACCATGTCCCGCTTTCGCCTCTACCCGGCGCCCGAGCAGGTTGTCGGGTTGGCCGAGCATTGCGGGCATGCGCGCTTTGTGTGGAACCTTTGCGTCGAACAGCAGGCATGGTGGTCACCCTATCGGGGTAAGGCGCCGAACCATGTGGAACGCTGCCGGCAGTTGACCGAGGCGCGGGCCGAGTTCGGCTGGCTGCGGGCCGGTTCGCAGACCGTTCAACAGCAGGCGCTGCGGGACTTCGACCAGGCCATGCGGAACTTCTTCAACGGTTCGCACCGCCGGCCGACGTTCCGGAAACGGGGCCAGTCCGAAGGTTTCCAGATCGCGGGAAAGAACGCCAAGGTCGAAAAACTGAACCACAGGTGGGCTCAGTGCTGGGTACCGAAGGTCGGCTGGGTGAGGTTCCGCAGGTCGCGGGCGGTCCCGGACTTCAGGTCCTACCGGGTCACCTGTGACCGGGCGGGCCGTTGGCATGTCGCGTTCGCCGCGGTCCCCGAGCCCGTGCGCGGTCCCGACACCGGCGAGGTTGTCGGCGTTGACCGGGGCGTTGCCGTGTCGGCCGCGCTGTCCACGGGCGAGTTGCTGCACTGCCCCGGCCTGCGGCCGAAGGAGGCGCAGCGGCTGGTCAGGCTGCAACGGCGGCTGGCCAAGGCCACACGTGGGTCCAACCGGCGCGGACGGCGCAAAGCCCAGATCGCCCGGCTGAAATCCCGGGAGGTCGACCGGCGGAAGGACTGGGCCGAGAAGACCAGCACCGATCTGGCGCGCAGGTTCGACGTGATCCGCGTCGAGGACCTGCGCATCCCGAACCTGGTCCGGTCGGCCAGGGGAACCATCGCCGAGCCGGGTAAGAACGTCCGCCAGAAGGCCGGGCTCAACCGGGCGATCCTTGCCAACGGCTGGGGCCTGATGGTCAGGCGGTTGGAACAGAAGGCGCCCGGCCGGGTCGAGAAGGTCAACGCCGCGTACACGTCGCAGACCTGTAACGCCTGCGGGCACCGTGCACCCGAGAACCGTCAGAGCCAAGCGGTCTTCAGGTGCGCCGCCTGTGGGCATCAGGCCAACGCCGACGTGAACGCGGCACGCACCATCGCCGTGGGACACCGGGTGACTGCACGGGGAGGCGTCGGATCGCCGAAGCCTGTGAACCGTGAACCTCAACGCGACGCCTCCCTTCTGGTGGGCGTTTAGCAGTTGAAATCCCCCGCCCTCAGGCGAGGGAGGATGTCAACAGGTCCCCCTCATGTCAGTCAGTCAGTCCCGGTCAGTCCGTCGGTCCAGTCAGTCACTCACTCACTCACGCACGCAGTCACTCGCTCACTCAGGGCCAAGCCCTGTAAGCCAGGTCAAGCCGGCCGCCTACAGCCAAGCCGGGCCTATATCTCCCTGGCCAAGCCCGGGCCCGCCTCCCAGCCAGCGTGCGGGCTGGCCGGCGCGGCCGTCCACCGGACCTTTCAACGACCGAAAGGCGATGTCCAGGGCCGTATGGTCTCGCGGGCCGCGGTGACGCTGGACACAACGGGCCGGGTGGTACGAGGTCCGGCTGGCATGCCGGTC
>Ga0068863_100001100_pt1 | contig 27016 bp, 24 predicted proteins | sample KBSSwiS62_FD_66596 | JGI IMG/M metagenome (GOLD analysis project Ga0068863, IMG submission 66596) | Switchgrass rhizosphere microbial communities from Kellogg Biological Station, Michigan, USA - KBS Switchgrass S6-2 | ecosystem: Host-associated > Plants > Roots > Rhizosphere > Soil ... | reverse complement strand
CGCCCGACGGCTGGGAAAAAGGATTTACCTCCGGCCCAATTATTTTCCGGCCGCCCCACCCACCATAAGATCCTTCTTCGTAGGCACGCAGTCCGTTTCCCAGCATATTCATAAACGTAAAATCATCTCCTTCGCCGAGCCAGGATCCTTTTTCCTGTACCGGCAGCCATACCACATAGCCCATGCTTCGCAGTTGCTCAGTCGTATAGCCGGAAAATCCAAAATAGTCCATCCTGTCGCCCTTGACCATCTGCTTCCCGTCTCCCCAAACCCTGTACAGCGATCCCATCGGTCCGCAGTCTGATACATTTGCCTTCATCCATGAAGCGGTCAGGAAAACAGAATCCTCCGCTTTGGCCCTCAGTTGCGCTCCATATCCATAATTTGGTCCACCCTGGAATTGCCTGTATTCAATCTCCGGCCAGTTGGGCTTTATATACTTTGCATAGGTATCGTCCTGGTCTCCCGAAGGCAACAGGACTACCTTACGCGAAATTTTCCTCCTGATCCCATCCCATTCGCTTGTATTCGCATACTGCTCCTGTATCGACTTCAGCGCCCTCGCGATCGTGCTCTGTCCTCCCCATGCCGTAATAAACAGCTTGCCGGGCTTGTCGTCGAGCATGAGTGATCTGATAAGATCAGAACCTGGAGAATTCTTAGAGATGTCTCCGTCGAATTCGATATTTCCGTACCGGATGGTCGCCTTCAGCGTTTCTGGTGTAGGGTAATCCGGACTATGCAATTTCAGATTCGGATAAACTTTTTCATAAGCTTCCACCGCGTTATGTATAAAGCGTTCGTCCTTTGCCCATCGCCACGACACGCAGGGGCAGGTATCCAGCCCGAACCGCGCATATTCCCTTCCCGGCACATACCACTTCGTCCCCTTTCCATCGCCCTTCCAGTGAAAACCACTGCTCGCATAGATAAGCCCCTCCACCTGCAGTTCATTGCTGTAGAGCAGAAAACGGATAAGTGAATTGTTATCGTCGAGCTCCGGATCGCAGGTGATCACGATACGAGGCTTGATCGTCTTGTTGGGTGATTGCGCGTTCGTGCCCTTTGGATAAACGACAAGCATCATCAGCCCAAAAGAGAAAAGACTTATTATTCGTCTCATTTAGAAAAATTTGAAGAATCTACTCTAAGGTAAAGGGTCATGCAGTAAAAAGAAAAACTTTCGAAAGACCGATGTGAATACTGAAATGAATCCGTCATCCCTGCCGGTCTGAACCCGGACACGCACCAAATACTTCATTTTTTAGAAGTGCAGCAAATTGCAGGCGAAGCCCATTGAAACTTTTCGAATATTTGCGCACAGTTCCATATCGCCCATTAAAAATTCCTCAGGAAAAGTCAAATCTAACTGCCAGTCTTTACCAAACGACTACGCAATGGACGGCAATTCGAAGCAGTTAAGAGCAATTGACGGCAGTTCACGGCAAGTTTCGGAAATGCAAAATAAAAGGATGCGAAAGCTGTTTACATGTGCAGGCAGGTATAGCGCAGACCAATACTAGTTGAGGAAAACGCAGGCCCCCTGCCAGTGTAGCAACAGTCAGTTTCTAGTTCAGTTTGTAGGCAGTATCATGTGAGTAAGATATGAGTAAGATATAAGCGAACAAAGAAAGGATTCATTTTTAACCTTTAAAAAAACCCGATGAAGGATCATGGAAATCTGACATCAGGTAACTGAAGCTGATCGGTATTCCATATCATTTGCAGACCGTGAATGTGCCGGCATAAAGAATATTCGCATTCACCCTGCCGATTATGCGGAGGACAAAACTGAAGTCCTGCATCGGAAAGAATTGGGTATCCTGTTGCCTGCTTCTCTCCGGGAATACAGAATCAGGTGCCATTTCAGGGCAATTTAACCAGTTCGCCCCTGTGGACTGATATTTGATTGATATACTGTAATGATTTCTACGGGGAAAGGGGTTTTTGTGGCATGGGTGATATCTATTGTGATTATATTACCAATAGCGTCTTCTGCCCAGAGCACTTCTGATATGATGCCCCAAAACGAAAAGCAGACCGATACATCCAAACAAAAAGACCTGTTTGATGTCTATAAAAAGCTCTTCAAGATACCCGACAAGCCCGAAAAACCACGTCCGGAAAAAGGCGTCTATTTCACCCTGAATCCCCTGGCCAATGCACCTACCAGTTCGGGAAATGCCCTGGTAACCAGTACGACTGCCAACTTTTACATGGGCCCCAAAGCGACGACCAACCTGTCCTTTGTCAACTTCGCTCCCTATTTTAATTTCAACAAGCGGTTTGGTTTACCGTTGCGCTCCACAATCTGGCTAAAAGACAATTCCTGGCTTATCCGCGGTGATATCCGTTTCCTCGTTTATCCCCAATACACCTGGGGACTCGGAACCTCCCATAACGATAATGAAAAACAATGGGTCAACTATGAATACATCCGTTTCTATCAGGCTGCATTAAAGCGCGTCGGTAAAAGGCTTTTTATCGGAATGGGTTACGACCTGGATTACCATTTCGACATACATGGCGATTCCGGTGTAAACCTGCAACAGTTCACCGGCTATCCTTATGGTCTTTCAGGAAACTCCGTTTCCTCCGGCCTCACGTTTAACTTTCTTTACGATACCAGGAACCGGAACATTTATCCCTTTCCCGGCAGCTACCTGAATGTGGTGTATCGTGTAAATCCGAAATTTCTCGGAACCGTGAATCCATGGCAATCCATATTCGTGGATGCGAGAAAATACATGCCCCTGAACAAACCGGAAAATCCCAATCAGCAAAATTTACTGACCTTCTGGTCCTTCCTCTGGTGGAATTTCAGCAACACCACGCCCTATCTCGATTTGCCCAGTACGGGATGGGATGAGTACAACCGCTCTGCCCGTGGTTTTGATCAGAACCGTTACCGTGGAAAAGTGCTCTATTATTTCGAGACCGAATACAGGCGCGATATAACCAATAATGGCCTCCTCGGATTTGTGGTCTTTTCCAACATCAATACCGTCAGCGGCTCCGGTACTTTCTTCCAATCCTGGCATCCTGCCGGCGGATTAGGATTGCGCGTCAAAGTCAGCAAGGTCTCCAATACCAATTTCGCCCTCGACTATGCTTTCAGCAAGTCCTACCATACCATCCTCTTTAGTTTCAGTGAAGCGTTCTGAACACTCCGCACAATGTGTTGATCTTACACCAGAATATGATGTGGAACATACACTTCGTAGTACCTGAATTTATCCGGTTCCTTTCTCAAAAAGAGTATCTCTTCCTTTCTAAAATAATATCTGTCCCCCTCAAAAAGAAAAATTTAAAATTTCGCTAACGATCCTGTAACCTTTTCTCTCTTTCCATAATCTGTGTGATGGTAGATGGAAGACCTCACAACGGTCAGCCGCTGAATGAACAGAATAAAAACTACCATTATGAGATTCAAAAAAGAAGCGATCACCACACTGATCATCGCATCCATCATAGGTCTTACACAATGTAAAAAAGACAATAACCATCACAACCCGCCGCCTGATCCGCAACTGATAAGCGACGGACAAAACATTTTCCGCTTCGATAGTTTTGGGGATGAAGATTTCTGGAGCGGCCTCCTGCATATCGACAAAGCCATTGCCGGATCGGCACACGGCGGATTCGGGACGGGCGTAAGTCCAAAGTCTGCCCTGGCTGTTGGCCTGAAAGTGGACGCACAGGCGCTTCCTAGTGATATCGTCGCTGGCATCCAGTCAGGGAAAGTAAACCTCGACGATCCCGCTACTACCCTCGCCCTCATAAAACTGAATGCTGTACTGGGCATCAAAGGCAATTTCAATTCGGACGGATCGATGAAATCCCTGGGCATCACCTGCGCCGTTTGTCATTCCACCGTCGACAATTCGTTCGCCCCCGGTATCGGTAAGCGCCTCGACGGATGGCCCAACAGGGACCTCAACGTAGGTGCCGTCATTTCACTCACGGACAATGCAAAACCTATAGCCGACTTGCTACACGTCGACGAACCCACACTCAGGTCGGTGCTCGGTCAATGGGGACCGGGTAAATTTGCGGCCATTTTGTTTATGGATGGAAAAGCGCTAAGGCCCGACGGAAAAGTCGCTGCCAATCTGATTCCTGCGGCATTCGGTCTGAAAGACGTAGTGCTCACCACCTATACCGGCTGGGGTGATATCAGTTACTGGAATGCCTTTGTTGGCAACCTGGAAATGCACGGCAAAGGAACTTTTTCCGATCCGCGCCTGAACGACCAGGCTAAATATCCGATTGCTGTTGAAAACAGCTTTTTCAACATTGTCAATGACCCGGATCTTATTACTTCCAAGCTACCGGCATTAAGGGCCTATCAGCATTCCTTGAAGGTTCCCAAAGCACCTGCCGGAAGTTTTGACAGGGTTGCGGCAGAACGTGGAAAAGCGATTTTTATTTACAAGGCCAAATGCGCCAGCTGCCACGATCCAAAATGGTATACACAGGAAGAAACCATATTAAAATCCGCAGCTGAAATAGGCATCGATGATTTCGAAGCGATGAGATCGCCTACAGGAAAATACCGCACCACGCCGCTGCCGGGTCTGGCGGCCGCAAGGTCGAAAGGCGGATACTTCCACGATGGCAGGTTCGCCACGCTTCCGGATGTCGTCAATCACTACAATGACTTTCTAAAATTAAATCTGACCAGCGCAGAAAAACATGACCTGGTCGAATACCTGAAGTCTCTCTAACGTTCATTTGATCCCTGATTTTCCGTAACCTTTTTCGGTTTTCCCGATCTAAGAAGCATTCGTTCACTCTTTTAAATAAGCATTCTATGAACCTTAGTAGCACCTTCAAAAAATTGATCTTCAGTTCGCTGGTATTGGCTCTGGGCGGACTTTCAACTTCCGTTAGCGCACAGTCTGATCCCAAACTAACAGATCCGGAAATTGCATCGGTGGCCGTAACGGCAAACAAAGTGGATATCGGCTATGCCGACATCGCCCTGGCTAAATCGAAAGATTCCAGCATTCTGCAATTCGCCGAAACGATGAAGCGGGATCACCAGGCTGTCATTGATCAGGCCGTTGCCCTGGTAACCAAGTTAAATGTTACGCCAAAAGACAATGCCGTCAGCCAGAAATTAATGTCGGACGCCGCGAAGACAAGTAAGATGCTTGAATCCAAATCGGGAAAAGCGTTTGACAAAGCCTATATCGACAATGAAGTGGCTTATCACAAAGCGGTCATTTCTGTCGTACAAAATGTGCTGATCCCGCAGGCGCAGAACGCGGAATTGAAAGCCCTGTTGCAAAAGGTATTACCGACCCTGCAGGCACACCTGGCTCACGCGGAAATGTTGCAAAAAAACTTTTAAGTGAAAAAATTTCGGATCTCTCTGATATCCTTTGCCTGCCTTTGTATAATAATTTGCCTTGCCGGCTGTTCCTCAGGGCCTGAACAAAGAGTGCCGTCTGTAGATACGATTGTGATTTCAGGCATGAAGTTCAATCCTGGGGAACTCACCGTGCAGAAAGGAGACTCGGTTGTATTTCTGAACAATGATCTGGTTGTGCATGATATCACACAACAGCCCGATAAAGCATGGAACTCTTCCAAATTGAATCCTGGTCAGTCCTACAAAATAGTGGTAAGGACAAGCACGGATTATAACTGTTCCATTCATCCCACGATGAAAGGCAAACTCACCGTACAATAGATCCGGGTTGCGCAGATGATCCTGGTTTATCGCCCAAGGGTTCTCCTGCCCCGCATAGCTGCGGGGCTTTTTATTCCATCGTAAAATCCTGTATTGTTGCGCACAGTTAAAGACTGGCGGTTATTTTTTCCGCAACTACCAGCAGCTCAAAAGCTGATGTCATCTTCGTCAGCCGGTTTACTTTTATCCTTACGATCTTATTGCCTTTGCGGACAATGATCATGTCAAAATTTTCATTGTCGGTATGCCGCAGCGCTTCATCCCCCAGATTTTTTATCGTGTCGAGATGAGGCATCGAGGCATTCTGCGAAAAAATCTGCGTATATACCTTCTTCGATACGTTTTCGCTCCGGTAAGTTTCAAACATGTAATATACATGCCCGAGTTTTCCGCTCGATGCTTCCGTCCTGTCCGCCGTATACGTGCACCTGTATTTCGCCGAGCTGTCTGTTTTTTCCGTAGTGTTTTCTGTGATCCTGGCCGGCTGGCCCAATATCTTTTCCGCATCGGCTTTTTCCAGGCAGGTCAGGCTGTTCATTGTCGGTGCAGGACCCTGCCCTGTGCAAAACGTCGAAAGTCCTGCGATGAACAGACTTAAGAATATTTCTTTTGCTGATTCGATATAGTAAGTTATCAATTTTTAAAGCCCAGGTCATCAACTATTTTAAGGATAGCCTCCGGATGCGGTTATTTTCCGTATCGGCAACATAAATATTTCCCTGCGCATCCATCCCAAGACCAGCGGGTGTCTGGAACCGCGCAACGCTGCCCGCTCCATCCTGGTATCCGTTAAGGCCTCCGGCAATGGTGATCACTGTACCGTCCGGCATGATTTTCCTAATACGATCCAGATCCAGGACAAATAAGTTTCCTTCCCGGTCAATGACCATATCCGTGGGATATTCAAATCGTGCTGAACTGCCGGTGCCATCTTCAACACCCTGCTTATTGGTACCTGCCAGTGTCGACACACGGCCCTGAGGGTCAATTTTTCGAATACAGGAGTTTAACCCGTCTGCTACAAAAATATTTCCCTGTCCATCGACAGCAATACCGTCAGGAAAATTAAACCGGGCCTTACCTGCCTGACCATCTTCAAATCCTGAAGTTTCATTTCCTGCGATGGTAATGACCGTGCGTGATGTGCTGATCTTTCGGATCCTGTTGTTTTGCGGATCTGCTACATAAATATTCCCCTCTGCATCGGAGGCAAGCGCGGATTCATCTCCAAACCGGGCAATATCTGCCGCTCCATCTGCAAAGCCTTCTTCCTCACTGCCTGCATAAGTAGTCACTTTTCCGCCCGGGTCTATTTTTCGGATTCGTGGATCAGTGACATCTGAAGTATATAAATTGCCGGCTGCGTCCACCGTAATGCTCATCGGATATCTGAATTTTGCGGCGCTGCCTTCGCCATCCGCAATGCCTAAATCACCGCCGGCAAATACAGATACCAGCCCGCCTGCTATTTTCCGGATACAGTGATTTTGCACATCGGCCACGTAGATATTTCCGTTGAAATCTGCGGCCACATCAAAGGGAAAATGAAATTGGGCGTTTGCTGCAGGCCCGTCGGCGAGAGAGGGTGTGCCGTCGCCTGCTAAGGTGCTGACTATCCATTGCTCGTCATTTTGAACAACCTTTTCCTGCATTTGCTTTTTGCAACTGCTGCCGATGGACAGGATGGCTATCCCCAGGGAGACAGCGTATAAAATCCGGACGAACATATAGGCATGTTTCTATAATACAAATTGCAGTTAACCAGCAAATAGGCACTTACAAGGTAAAATGAGAATCGCCGCCCCTGAGCGCCGTTTTTCCAATGGCTTTCATAAGCTGACTAAAGGAGTTCCATACTATATTAAAGGAAAAGCGCTTTCGGTGGCTGCAGATTGCGATGACCTGTGTGTTTACTGTGAAAGGGTCTCTGCCGGTCTTAGTTTGTTCAAAAGAAGCCAAAAGCCGAAGATGAGTTCGAAAATAAAAATCGGTCCGCCATAGATTCCCACGGACATTACCTGCGACAGCCCGGGAAAAATTACAAACAGCAGCGCGCTCGCTCCCATCAGGAGAGAAGCCAGCATCCCAAAGGCGGCGAGTATTTTTGGAACATAGCCCGACCTGATCCATAAGAAACAGAATGCGGTGCTTCGGAGGCCCGCAAACATCAAACCAATATTGTAGGTGGATGCGTGCGCACTGATGGAAACCCTCGCCATCGAATACAGCTGGTTTCTGTCAAATGCCTGCAGGTAATCCACACCACTAAGCAGACGCAGCACGTCGAGGTCGTGCAGTGTAACGATCACCAAAATACCGGTCTCTATCAGTCCCCAGGCTAAGGCGGTCAGGGCAAGAATCCTGTTTACCGGCTTCAGAACGATATAAAGACTGACGATTAAAACAATATCGATCGCAAAGACCAGCAGGTTACTGGCAATGCCCAAACGAAACAGTCTTTCATGGGAAATAATATTTGTTGCGGTCTGCACTGCGTTTTCGAAATCGACCAGGTGGGCACGGACATAAAACTCCGCGAACACGGCCGGCACGAGTGCGATCAGATAAGCCAGGCCGGCGACTTTGGCCGCCTTTCGCTGTACAGGATCGATACTTATTGTATTCATGGTTCCTGTTATGTTCATGGTTCCTGGGTTTGGGATGGCAAACGGGCTCCTTTGACCAGCAGCCATAGTCCAAGCAGTATTTGAAATACGAGCATAGGTATCCATGCATACCATGTCAGCGGTCCTCCAATAAAACCTGCGAGCTGCAAGGGCAGCATCACGACGATCAGCACGGAGGAGAAAAGGCCAAACCCTGCAAGCGGTGCGGGTACGATTCGTCCACGCAAAAGAAGAAAAGAGAAGATCATAATACCCGCGGCAAAAAAAGGCGAACCAATCATCCCGCCCTGGCCAGGCATTAATAAGAAGTCGCCCAGTGCGCCGGCAGTCGCTTGTATTGGGCCTTCAGGCCCCTTTCCCGCTTGCGACAACCATAAAAGTCCAATCGTGTTCCGGATACCGAGCACACCGAGTACGCCTTCGCTCACCCGGCATACCATGCCCAGCAAAGCGAGTTCCTGGTTCACAGTCCGTGTAATGGCGTATAGCGCAACACCGAGCACGACAGCGCAGAAACTTTCAAGAAGTTCCAGGATAACGGTCATGCGCATGCCTGAAATATGCGCTGCAATTTGGGCAAGTATCGCTTCCGTGCCTTCCGCATTGGTTGCGCGGCTGTAGAGGATCACGCTCGTGAACCCGACAACGATATATAAAAGGATGGTAATGCCGGCAAGCCTTGCGTAAAGTTGACCCGTAGTTACCACAATAGGATTTCTCATGTTGTATCCTGATCCCGGTTATACGGTCTTCCGGTCAGGAAGTTGCCCGGACAACAGGTTTACCTTGCAAATTCTTACTTTTTCTGCGCATACTTCTCCGTCCGTGCATCTTTGATTACTCCCTTCCAGTTCAGTCCATAGGCAAAATCATACACATGCCCTTCACTGTCGGTATAAGGTTTCATGTCCTGCGGCACGTCTTCTTTCTGTTGTTCTACGGTAAGCATGTCGGCAGGCATTTGCAGTGGCAGAAGGCCCGAAGGTTCAGTGGCTCCGGAAACGATGTCCAGTATCGCCTGGCTCTGTACTCCAAAAGAAATTACGATGCCATCTACCTTGGTTTCGAATTCAGCAACGACCGTAGGGTTCGATAAAGTCATGCAGACAATGACCGGCTTATTCCCCATGGCCGTCTTGGTATCAAGAATTGATTTTAAATCAGTGACATTGGATGAAGTGAAAGTCTTACCCTTATAGGATCTGTTGGTGATCGTGGAGTCCACAACAGGATCGCCGGCCGCTATACTGTGTTCTCTTGCGGTGCTCGCAGTATAGGTTCCATACTGCAGGCTGATGGGTATATAACCATTGCCCCCGCCCTGCCTGTCCTCTCTGGTGTACCCCACGCTGCCGGAAGGACTCTTCACAAATACGATCGCCAGATCAGCCTTGGAAGGATCATCGGTTACATTAAAATATTTTTTGACGACCTCCGGACTTACGGGATCTTCCAGCTTTTCAGGCGTCGTGTTTCCAAACCAGTCCCTGGTAGCCGGAACAACCCGCTTGGGTATATACACCGTCTTCATCTCCGCGACGGGCAGTATATTGTTTTTGTTTTTCAACAGCACAATGGATTTCAATTGCGCTTTATACCCCGCCTCCATGAAGGATGGCTGGCCAACAATCTTTGTAGATTGTGCGGGATCGAGATAAGGATTTTCAAACAGGCCGGTCTGCATGATATTGCGCAACAGGCGAACGGCTGACTGTTCAAATCTTTTACGCATGAATTCTTCTCCGTGTGCTTTTACGCCCATCTGGAACGCCTCCATCACGGGACCGGCTGCATTGTTGCCGCCAAACTGGTCGGCGCCTGCCATCAGCACTTTATAATGACGTTCGGAGACGGTCAGCTTTTCAGCGCCCCAGGATTTACCCGCGAAAATATCAGGTGTCTTGCCTTCGTTGGCGGTGACACCCCAGTCTGTGCAGACCACGCCGTCATATCCATATTTATCCCTCAGCAGATCCGTAATGATATATTTACTGTAACTATTCCCGACATTCTCGCCGTATTTTTTGTCCTGGCCGTACGATATGGTGTAGTATGGCATCACGGCCGCTGCTTTTTTGGTTTTGCCGTTCAGTTTAAAAGCACCGTCGACAAAAGGGATCAGCTGGGTCTGAAAATTATTTCCCGGATAGACGGCAAACTTTCCATAAGCAAAATGCGCGTCGCGCCCGCTTTCTTCAGGTCCTCCGCCCGGCCAGTGTTTTACCATGGCGTTTACGCTGTGATAGCCCCATCCGTCTTTTATTTCGGAGGATCCCGTTGATGTCTGAAATCCGTCGATATAAGCCCTTGCCATATCGGCGGCGAGCTGTGGATTTTCTCCAAAGGTTCCATTGAACCGGCTCCATCTTGGTTCTGTCGCCAGGTCTACCTGTGGTGACAACGCGGTTGCAATACCCAGTGCCCTGTATTCCTGCCCGGCTGTGTGTCCGAATTCCAACGTTACAGACGGATCAAAGGTCGCTGCCAGTCCCGGTGACTCCGGCCACATGGAAATCGTTCCTCCTGCCCCTGCATTGTATTCGGCAGTAGACACCGCACTGTTTCGCGGGTCTGAACTGTTATTGACAGGAATGCCAAGTCCCAGTCCTTCCACAAATGCCTGCGCATTGTTATTCCACCGGGCAGCGACATCCGGGCTTTGCACTCTTGTGATGAGAACATGCCGCAGGTTATCATCCTTAAGGAATTTTTTTTGCTGGTCACTGAGGTCGTAAGGCTGCATGCCGCTCGAATCCAGCCTTTTTCCATTGTACGTACCCGCGCCAAAACCCACGGGATTGGAAGGAATGGCCTGGTGGCTGCTATAAAGCATAAGGCCTGCGATCTGCTCAATGCTCAGCCTGCCAGCAAGATCTTTTACTCTCACGTCAACGGGCAAACGCCAGTCCTCGTAAGGATCCAGCTTACCGTTTTTATTGAGGTCTTTAAAATGAAGTCCGTCGATGGTCAGAATGGTAATGCCGGAAGATGGTGAATAACCAAGCGTCGGGCCGTTTGTGTTGGCAACCGTTTTAAAATCGGCGCCTGACTGGCTCTGGGCCAAACTGTTTGTTATACTGGTGAAAAGTACCAATGCAAAACCGATAACCTTTGAAAAATGGAGTGATTTCATGAGCGGCTTTTTTGGAAGGAAGATCAATGATTCAATAAATATAGAGATTTAGGATCATCAATAGTTACCAGGCGCATGACCGGCGGGCCTGAATTCAGGAGATGAGGGCAATTTGAAACCAGCCATGATCAGCCAGATAAAACCCGGGAATCTCGTCAACGGGATCAGGTAAACCAGTTTCGGAAAAAGAAGACTCAGGCAGCTCAGTTCACCTATCACAGCTAAGACTATGCCACCAACGGCCAGCCAGCGCGGCAGGGTTCGCATAAATAAAGAAGTCACCGCGATCCCGGCTATCAGCAATCCGATGGGAACGGAAAATCCGACGCCTCCGATGGCAAAACTGATATAGTAAAGCATCCGGATCGTGGCTGCATCAGATGCTACCCCGGGGAAAGCCATAACCCAAATGATAAGCGCTGAAACGGCAATACTCACTGATGTCAGAAAACCTCCGAACAAAGCGATAAGCTGACCGGCTGTCCTGGAACCAAGAAAGTTTATCCGGCTGACCGCCGTGGCGGTAAAGATGCCGAGGGGAATGGCCGAACAGAACTGGAAAAACGCACACATCAGCACATCCTGCGCATGATGTTGAAAATAATCAACGATGGCAGCTGCCGGCTCCCAGGGTCCGGGAAAATGCGAGCCGCCGCTGAACGATATCACAAAAGAAAGTCCGGTGATAAACAAAACCATAAAGACAATCGCTACCATGCCCAGGTGCGGCCCTTTATGGGTCTGTATTGAATTTGTTGTCATAACCTTTGTTTTTAACAGTACAGTCATTTTGGTTTGCGGCGCAAACTAAAATGATAAAAATTTTTTTACAAATGCAGGTAGGATTTGATATCTCCTACATATTTCTCAAATGCCTTTCGTCCCTTAGCCGTCAGTTTGCAAAGCGTATGCGGATAATTCCCTTTGAATGTTTTTATTACTTCTATATAGCCGGCTTCGCTTAGCTTTTTTATCTGATGACTCAGGTTTCCCTGGGTAGTTTTGGTGACTTCCATCAGGTGGTTAAAATCTGCCTGTTTCAGTTTAACGAGGATGGAAACTATGGCCAGGCGGACCGGGGTGCTTAATACGGGATCCAGATCATTATACATCTAGGCCTGGTTTGTGGGTGAACGCCTTAATAAATATCCCGGGATAAGATAGCCCGTAACCACGGCGACTCCCTGCAACAGGGGCTGGTATCTGTCGGTGATAAACAGTCCGCTCAGCAGGGCAAAAAGAAAAAATATAATTCCTCCGAAAATGAGCGGCCTGAAACGAAGCGACATGCCGGAAATCAGGGTGCCTACCCCACCGATGAGCAATGTGTAGGTAAAGGGCGGACGCTGCTGCACGATATTGATGAAAACGACCAGTATAAAACTGATACCGAGAACAAGCCAGAGATTTTTCAGATAACCACTTAGCCAGGTCTCCGTATCATGGCGCTTCGAACGGTAATGCAACACCGTAATCAGAATGCCGCAACCTGCCAGTAAAGGAAAAGGCAGGAAAAAAAGATCAAAGGATGTGTACTGATGAAGGATAAAAAATGCAAAGCTGGCAATGGCGATCAGCCATCCCCATAACAGGTATAAAAAACTATACCCCCGGAAGTTTTCCTTCGTTTTGGTGATCACCTCCGTGATCAGCTGCAGGCTTTGCAGCGGGTTCAGCTCATTCTCGTATGTATTCATTTTCCCTTATTTGTAATCAAAGATACATATAGTTTGCACTGCAAACCAAATAAAATCCCAAGGCCCGCTGTTTCAACGTTTTGGAAATGACCATACCCTTCGCCAGACATGTTATTTTTTCCACCGCTTGCGGGCAAATACTGCCGGTAAAAATTGCCGGTTGCGGAAAAATACCGCCGGGTACAAATTGCCGGTTGCGGAAAAATACCGCCAGATACAAATTGCCGGTTGCCGGCTTCACGGGATTGATTAATTTTATATGAGTCAGGATATAATTCTTCAGACCGTTATAGATTCTAACGCCAGGCTGTTTCATCGTACCCGCGAAAATCTGAGCTGTTCAATACGGGTCGATGCAATCAAATCACTTTATTAAAGCAGGTCTCTTGGGGGTTTCCATTGCCCTCCTCAGCATGGCCACATGGGAGGTATACCTGCGCAATCAGGGCTTTCCTATTTCATACGACGACAACGATCCTCTATGGGCAAATAAACGGGCCATGGTATATGAACCCAAAGACGAGGCTACCGTTTTCATTGGTTCCTCGCGGATCAAATACGATCTTGATATTCCTACTTGGGAGGCGATGACGGGAGACCGCGTCATTCAGCTGGCCAACCTGGGCAGCAGCCCGCGACCCGTGCTCACGGATTTATCCAACGATCCGCATTTCGCAGGCAAACTGATCATCGACGTCGTGGAAGGATTGTTCTTCTCAGAAGTGAACCGCCGCGACGTGGAGACCTTCGGCAAAATTTCCTATTTCCATCAGGTCACCCCTACCCAGAAATTCAGTTTCCAGGTAAATCATTTCCTGGAATCCGAATTTGTTTTTTTGGATCAGACTGCTTTTTCTTTCAATGGCCTGATAAACAAACACCGGGTAAACAGACCGGGCGTATTTCAGCTTGCCATCTTTCCGGACGAATTCCATGGAAACACATTCGGCCGGCAATCCTTCATGATGCCCCGGTTCCTTACCGATACCAGCCTGCAGAGGAAAGTGCAGGACATATGGGCTTTCAATTTAAAGCAGCCAAGAAAACCTCCGGTAAGGGGTGATAGTCTGCAGATGATGTTGTATTCCATCAAAGCCCAGGTTGACAAAATCAAAAGCCGTGGTGGAAAGGTCCTGTTTGTCCGCCCTCCTTCCAGCGGCCCCTTTCGCGCGGGAGAACTTAAAAATTATCCCCGTGCTCTTTATTGGGATGCCCTGCTGAAAATAACCGGATGTCCCGGTGTTTATTTCGAAGACTATCCGGAAACCGCACACATGATTTGCCCCGAATGGTCTCACCTCACTCCTGCCGATGCCGTAGTTTTTACGCGTACCTTAGTAAGAGCCCTGGAAACAGAAAAAGGATGGTCCTTTCCTAAAAAAAATTAAACGGCTGCTATGCTAACATCATTTAAGCGAAGGGACTTTCTCAAAATGGGCGGAGGGATTACGTTGGGTGCGGCCCTGCTCCCCTCTTATTTGATTCCGAGATTTTCAAAAGCAAATCCCGGGATCGCCATCCAGCTGTATACGGTAAGAACGGAATTTGAAAAAGATATTCCGGGTACGCTGAAACGCATCCGCGAAATCGGTTTTGAATATGTCGAAACAGCCTTCTGGCCAAAGGATGTCACCCTGGCACAGGCTGCCAAATATATTCGTGACGCGGGCCTGAAAGTGGCTGCCTGTCACGTGGAGATCCCCATTGGCGAACACCAGGCCACGATGCTTGAAACCGCCCGCGCCTTCGACTGCAAAAAAATGATCTGGCACGGATGGCCGGAAGACAAAAGATACAGCAGCCTGGAAGGGACAAAGGAACTAATCGGCATATACAATGATGCGGGAAAATGGGCTGCCTCGCAGGGACTTTCATTCGGCCTGCACAATCACTGGTGGGAATACCGCAACAAAGTAGGCGGGCGCTTTGTCTATGAATGGTTGCTCGAAGGTGTTGATCCGGAAATCTTCTTTGAGCTCGACACTTACTGGCTTAAAACGGCCGGCAAAGATCCGGCGCAGATTATTCAGCTCTTTGGCAGCCGTGCAAAATTCCTTCATCTGAAAGACGGTCCCGCACGCTGGTCGGACGATCTTCCGAAAGACAACCCGGATCCCATGACCCCACTCGGGCAGGGCACACAAAATCTTCCCGCCATCTTCAAAGCGGCAGAGAAAAATATTGAATGGCTCGTGCTTGAAATGGACCAGGTATCGATCGATGTGTACGAAGCCATCAAAGAGAGTTATGCCTATCTGCAAAAAAACGGACTGGTCTCCGTGCGTTGAATAGAACCACGAACGCAGGTTAGCTGATTATGCCGGTGTAGTGTACGATCGAAAAGATCTTTCCACTGTTCAAATTGAGTCCGCCTGCCTTCAGGTATACCGTATAATCTTTCTGCGATTTACCCTTGCTATCAGGTCCCCATTAAAAAAAAATGACTGCATCCCGCTTGCCGGAATGCAGTCGTCGGTTAATATAAGGACTATTGCTTTGAACTCAGTTCAGGTTTGTAAATCAGCAGTTCCGACCAGCGGCTTTCCACCACTTCAATGTATTCCTTGGAAAATGCTTCATATGTTCCGTCTCCAGTAGTAGGAAAACGGTCTTTCATCGGTTTCCGGTAACCGGTTGCCAGTTCCTTAAGTCCGGCCTTTAGCCGGGTTACTGTCACAAAGCCCGGGTTACCCGATGCGACTTTCATATAAACAGCCACCGATTCGTTGCCAGCCTGCCAGGCTGCCTTCCACTTCTTTAATAAATCCGGTGCATTTGCAATCTTTCCGGGTTTGATATTCGAATGGTTGATCACGATCTTGTCAGCATAATCGGTCAATGCCACCGTGCTGAGATCGGTCTGGAACTCCAGATATTCCGATCCGCCGCGGTCTATCGTAAGCGGCGCCACGTTTTTTGTATAGTCTTCCGTGTGTTCCGCGCCGAGGTCATTGCGGCCGTCCACCTGTTCCCAGGAAGTAGGGCCTTCTGTAACTAAATATCCTCCGGCATCCGGGCCTGACTGGATCTCCCACACCCTCCACTTCCAGTCACCGGTATGGTATTTCTGGGCATGCGAGGCAAGCGCTTTTTCAAATTCCGCGATTTTGTCCTGGCGGGGGAAAATACGCGTTCCGTTTAGAACAAGTTTTGCCTGGCTGAATCCGATAAAAGGAACCAGCAGACACAATACGAGCATCTTTCTCATGTTTAGAGATTTTGGGTGAAATAAAACTAGGCGGGAATATTCCGTAAGGTGGGAAGGATGGGGATAAGGAAGGCATAAGGTAACTGTAATTATCGGGGGTAAAAAATAAATCGCTACGACGGGCAAAGTAAACCCTCCCTGCCCTGTCTGAGAGGGTCTTATTCCCTCTCGTTAAAGGATCATTAAAAAAGGGTATCCCTGCAGGCATTGGAAAATATTTTTCTATTTGAATTTTCCTGCTATCTTTGCGCCGTGGAAAATATAAATTCATAAATATTTTCCATGGGCATAACCCATGAGGGAAGAAATAGTACAAACCTCGCTGCAGCGTTTCCTGAAATTCGGTATAAGGAAAATGACGGTCCAAAAGCTCGTGGCCCCGCTGCGCATTTCCACCAAGACCGTATATAAGTATTTCAATGATAAGGAAGACCTGCTCAAAGAATGCCTGTCCGTTCATTACACGAAGCTTCTGGAAGGCATTCCGGCGTTGGAAAACCAGCCCGACGCCGTACAGGCCATGCAAAGCCTCTGGCAGCAAGCCCTGGATACGGATTTCGGTACCAACCAGCTGTTCTATCACGACCTGAACTACTACTACCCCGAATTGCAGGATGAGATCCTTCTGAAAAACCGGAAAAAGATTTCTGCGGCCCTTATCAAGCTCATAAACAGGGGCGTGGAAGAAGGCCTCTTTAGAAAAGACCTCAACGGTCCTGTCATCCTCGAAACGATGACCGTACTATACAGCTCCCTTACCCGGACAAACCAGTTTAAGAAATTCAAAATGCAACCCCGCGACCTGGCCCAACAGACCATCATGGTGTACCTGCGGGGTATTTGCACCGATAAAGGATTAAAAAAAATCAATTAAATCATATGCGAAGGATCTGCCTGTCTATTTTCCTGCTTTCAACGCTTGCCGCATCAGCCCAAAACCCTGAACCGCTGAACCTGATGCCCGTTCCCTCTTCGGTGACCGCCAATGCAGGACAGTTTCCGATTACCCCTGGCTTCACTATATCCATACAGGCTGACCCGAAAGACACTTTGCTGTATGAAGCTATTGGCCGCATGTTCAATACCCTGAACCGCAGAACCGGATTGTATTTCAGGCAACAGTTTGCAGGCACTGGAAAATTCACCGATACAGCTTCCCTTCTCGTAAGAGTAAAACAAAAAGCGGCTGTCTCCATCGGTGTGGACGAATCATACCAGCTGAAAGTAACTGACCGGCAGGCGGTCATTGAAGCAGGCACCACCATCGGCGCTATAAGGGCCCTGGAGACGATGCTTCAACTGGAAACAGCCGACACGAACGGATTTTATTTTCCACTCGTGACGATCACAGACCATCCCCGCTTCGCATGGCGCGGTCTGATGATCGACGTTTCCCGTCATTTTATTCCCATGCCCGTCCTGAAAAGGAACGTTGACGCCATGGCGGCCGTCAAACTCAACGTGCTGCACCTTCATCTTTCAGACGATCAGGGATTTCGCGTCGAATCAAAACAATTTCCCCTCCTGCAGGAAAAAGGCTCCAACGGAAATTATTATACGCAGGCAGAGATCCGCGACCTGGTTGTCTATGCCGCGAAACGCGCCATCATCATTGTGCCCGAATTCGATATGCCCGGTCATTCCACCAGCTGGTTTGCGGGCTATCCCGCGCTGGCTACCAAGTCCGGGCCTTATGAGCCCGGTTCACCCTACAAGATTGACCGCAGCAAGCCCGTCAATCCCATGGAGCTGATGCAGACCATTCAGTCAACGCCCTTTCCGGCCTTTGACCCCACCAAAGAATCGGTCTACCAGTTCCTCGACCGTTTCATTGCTGAGATGTGCGCCCTCTTTCCTTCTCCCTATTTTCATATCGGTGCGGACGAAGTCAACGGTGTCGCATGGAAACAGGATTCCGGCATCGTCGCCTTCATGAGAAAAAATCACCTGGCGGATACAAAAGAGCTGCAGGCTTATTTTGTAAACCGGGTGTATAAGTTGGTGAAGAAGCAGGGTAAGAAAATGATCGGCTGGGATGAACTCTTTACTAAAGATCTTCCTAAGGACGTTGCGGTACAGGTCTGGTCTCCTTTCGCACCTCCTGCGCTGGTACAAAACATCGTATCACAGGGCAATCCTGTAATTCTTTCGAAAGGCTATTACCTCGATCATTTTATGCCGGCTTATATCCACTACGGTCTTGAATTTCCTAACGCGGATATCCTTGGAGTCGAAGCGGCCCAGTGGACCGAATTGGCGGATGGGGAAAATCTCGAGACCCGGATCTGGCCACGGATGGCAGCCCTGGCAGAGAGATTCTGGTCTCCTAAAGAAGTGCGCGATTCGGTAGACATGTACCGCCGTCTCTTCATTACAGCTGACCGTCTTGCGGAAAACGGACTGAGCTACGAAAGCAATTATGACCGCATGGTCTTACGCTTTTCTGCCGCTGAACATTATACCGCCATGCGCAACCTGATTGATGTGCTGACGCCCGTTAAAGGCTATAAAAGGATGTTCGCTTCCTTAAATATGCCCGAATCATACAGCTATCCCACATCACCTATGATGCGTGCGGCAGATATCGCGTCGATGGATTCCCGCACGAAATGGGAATTCAGGAAGAACGTCGCTCAATTTCTGCTTACCAAAGACAGTATCTCCGAAGCGGCCATCCGCGATCAGTTGCTGATCTGGTCAGTAAACTATGATCAGTTAAAATCTCAGTTTAAACGCACGCCCATAACGGCGGAAATCGAAAAACAGTCTGAAAATCTTTCCTCTCTGTCAGCGGCAGCCCTCCAGGCGGTCGGATGGATCAGGGCGGGACAAAAACCTTCCGCTGAATGGTTGTCTGATCACAAAAAGCTGTTCACCGACGCTTCAGGAATTTATGGTGAAACGGAACTTGCTGTCTATCCCGAACTGATGTCTCTGATTGAACAAAGGATGATTCCATTGCCCGCTTCATACCCGCTGTTTTGACTAGAGATTGCAGAAGGATTCACTGTAAATCTGTAATTTTAGCTGCGCCGGTTCTGACCTTTCAACTGATCACATGTTCAGGCTATTCCTCTTCTGCATATTATCCCTTTTCCTGTTTGGATTTTTAAAAATCCATTGGGACAAAGAGAGAAATTCTGCCAGGCCTGCCCGAAATAAAGAAAACATCTATAGCTGCATGCCCACAAACGGGGAAGGTGTCGGATTGCCGGTAAACGGCAAATTCATCACCGTCCTTCCCGGTTGGGGTAATTATTCCTGCCCGGTTTCAACTACCAGCGACAGCGCGCAGTTTTATTTCAACCAGGGGCTGAACATGTATTACAGCTATCACTGGCGGGAAGCAGACGCATCTTTCCGCGAAGCAGCGAGATTTGATTCCGCGCTTGCGATCGCCTACTGGGGTCAGGCCCTTGCCCTGGGTCCCGGATATAATTTTTCCCTGCATTATAAAATGAGAAAGGAAGTGCCTGCTGCCATCCGTCTGATGAACAAATACGCGGACAGGGCTTCACCCAAAGAAAAAAAGATTATAACGGTCATGAATATGCGCTATACGTCTGATTCCAACGACCTGGAAAGAAAAGCGCTTAACCTGGCCTACGCACATGGTATGCACGACCTCATACCGCTGTTTCCCAATGACCCGGATATTAAAATTTTATATGTTGACGCGATGATGCTTATCCACGCCTGGGATATGTGGAATAACGACGGCAGTCCGAAAGAATGGACGCCCGAACTGGTTCGTTATTGCGAAGAGGTCCTGAAAGAATACCCGACGCATCCGGCAGCATCGCATTATTATATTCACCTGACGGAAGCCTCCCGGAATCCGGAAATTGCGCTGGTTAGCGCCAACACATTGAAAAATACAATGCCCGGTGTGGCGCATATGATCCATATGTCCAGCCATGAATATGAAAGAAACGGATCCTATGCCCTGGGCGTGGAAGTCAATGACCGTGCGGACGAAGACCTGATCAACTATGCGTCCCTGGCCGGCAATATCAACCTGAGTCAACACGCCTCCCACTATTTCGCCGTGCAGGCTTATTGCGGCTTAAGCGGCGCCATGTATAAGAAAGGTTTGTCCGATGCCATACGCTGCAGGGAAAGTGCGCATCCCGATCACGACAATACCTATAGTCAGTTCCTGTACATGATGCCCTCATTTACCTGGATCCGTATGGGCAAATGGAAGGAAATTTTTGAACAGGCACCGGTTCCTGACAGTACATGGACTTATGCGGGACTTCTGGATGATTTTGCAAGGGGAATGGCCTATGCCAATACGGGTCATCCCGATTCAGCTCGGCTCTGCCTGCTTGCTTTGCAAAAGAAATCGACGGACACCATCCTGGCCGAAGCAGATACCCTTACCAATACCGCACTCCAGAATGCAGAAATTGCGGGGAACATTCTCTCTGCTTCGATTTATTATGCTGAAAGAAAATATGATTCGGCGATAGCCCATCTTCATCAGGCCATTCAGGTGGAAGACGGAATGTTTTATGCCGAACCGAAAGGCTGGTTGATTCCTGCCAGGCAGTGGCTGGGTGCTGTCTACCTGAAAATGGGAAAGCCTGCCATGGCAGAAAAAATTTATCGTGAAGACCTGACCTGGAATCCCGGCAACGGCTGGTCCCTGCTGGGGCTTTGCCAGAGTCTGCAGGCTCAAAACAAAACGGCCGGGATCGAACAATACGAAAAAGGATACCGGCATGCCTTCTCTGCCGCAGAGCAAATCCCACCCGCCTCGGTTTTTCTGAACTAATAGTAGGCGATTCCTTACGCCCGCAAACTGCCATACCAGGCGCTCTGACTACCCTGAAAAAATGTCAACCACTAAATGAAGTGGGCCTCTCCAGGATCTATGGAGGTATCCATCTGCGCAGTTCTGACTTTGTCGGTCTTGCACAGGGCGACAAAATCGGACAAATCATCGGCAACCTGAAATTCTTAAAATAACAACGGAGACAACCGGACATAACAGAGTCGGTTTCCTCTTTGCGATAAACCCTGCAGCACCTGCCGACTGCAGGGTTTATTATTGGATTTTCCCGTCCGTAAAAATTCATTTCATCCCGGCTCCCCCCGGCCGGTTATCTTTCCGGAAATAAAGTATATTTAGTGAACCTCCGCTAAATATGCTATATGAAACTCAATACTGACGCTGGTCTTCCCAACTCGGAAAACCAGGAAAATCAAAACCCCGACACCAGCTCCGCAACATCCTCCATCGACCGCCGCAAATTCGTAGAGATCATGGCAGCTTCAGCCATCGGTTTTACCATCGTCCCGCGACATGTGCTCGGTGGAAAAAACTTTGTAGCGCCAAGCGACAAAATCACCCTCGCCTATGTCGGCATCGGCACCGAAGGAATCCGTGAACTTCTTCCGATGCTCGCCAATCCCCAGTTTCAGGTGGTGGCGGTCTGCGATCCGAACAAAGAAGCCGTTGGCTATAAGGACTGGGATACAGACGGACTGAAAAATGAGATCCGCCAGGCAATCCGTAAACCAGACTGGCAGCCGGGCGGTGACAATACCATCCCCGGCGGAAGGGAAAACGGTAAATCCATCGTCGACAGTTTCTACGCCAACGTCCATCCCGAACTCGGATACAAAGGATGTTCGATGTATGCCGACTATCGCGAGCTGCTGGATAAAGAAAAAAATATTGATGCCGTAAAAGTTATTACGCCCGATCATTTACATGGTTTATTCTCGATGGCAGCCATCAAAAGAGGGAAAAACGTGCTGGTGCATAAACCGCTCTCCAACCGGCTCATCGAAGGGAAGAAAGTTATTCAGATGGCGCGGAACAGCAAGGTGATAACCCACCTCATTCCCTGGGATTATAACGGTTCCATGACCGATATAATGACCTGGATAAATGCGGGTGCCATCGGAAAACTCACCGAAGTGCACAACTGGACAAACCGTCCCGTCTGGCCTCAGTACGCGCAGATTCCGGAACCCGCCCAGGTGCCCGCCAGCCTGAACTGGGACCTCTGGCTCGGCCCCGAAGCCGACCGGCCCTATTCCCCTAACTATACCAACATGGTTTTTCGCGGATGGTATGATTTCGGCGGCGGATCCATGGCCGATATGGGACATTATAGCCTCTGGGCTGTATTCAATGCCCTGCAACTGACCAGTCCAACAATCGTTGAACCGAACCTCAGCCATGTATGCGCTATGCACGACCCCGTGCCTTACGAGATAAAAAATGATTTCTCCTTTCCCATGGCAAGTTCCGTCCGCTTTAAATATCCCGCGAACGGTGCAAGACCGGCGGTAGACCTTTGCTGGTATGACGGGGGCATGCGTCCGCCCACTCCGCCGGAACTACTGGAAGCAAACAAAGAACTTCCGAGGGAAGGAATGATGTTTGTAGGCGATAAAGGAAAAATTCTCGCAGGATTCAATATCCAGGACCCGCAGATCATCTCCGGCAGCAGCATGCAGCCCGCTCCCGCGCCGCAAAAGCCAAGCCATGAAGAAAGAGAACAGGCCGCGCTTTCTCTTTTCGCCGATGCATGCAGGTCCGGCAAACAGTATCCCGGGAATTTTGGCGAAGCGGAATATATCACCGAAGCCATCAACTTATATGCATTGTCGCTGAGAACAGGACGCATGTTGAAATATGACAGCGCCAGTGTGAAAATTACCAACTATCCCGAAGCCAATGCCTGGCTGGACAGGAGTTACCGCAAAGGCTGGGAACCTGATTCGATATAACATAATCTGTCATCTCAAAAACAAAACATGAAAAATTTTAACCGGAGAACCTTCCTCAACAAAAGTGGAAAAGGTTTGACTGCCTCGCTGGCCCTCTCAGGGCTTTCCTTCCCCGTGATCTTAAAAAATATGGCCGGTGGTGTCATCGATCAGCCTTTCGGATTCCAGACCTGGGTGGTACGCGAGATGCTCGCCAAAGATTTTGCCGGCACGCTCAAGACCATGGCTTCTGAAGGATACCAGCTGGTGGAAATGTGCTCTCCTGCAGGATATGTGGACAGCGGGTTCGGACCTCTTACAAAAATAAAACCCGCTGACATGAAGAAGATCATCAACGATAGCGGGTTGCAATGTCCAAGCTGCCATTTCGGATTTTCGGAACTGACCGATCATCTGGATGAACGCATCGAATGGTCGACTCAATTGGGACTCTCCGTTATGGTCTGTTCAAGCTTCGGACTTCCAAAGACCGCAACCCTGAACGATTACATGACCGCCTGCGACAAACTGAATAAAGCAGCGGAGAAAATAAAAAAGGCCGGTATGATGACGGGTTATCACAACCATGAAACGGAATTCACCATGCTCGACAATAAGCTGCTCTATGACGAACTGATGGGCCGCCTGGATCCGAACCTCGTCAAAATGCAATTCCAGACAGAAGTGATCAACCTCGGATACAAGGCCTCCACTTATTTCAATAAATATCCGGGAAGATTTATTTCAGCGCATCTGTCCGACTGGACAACCGAAAAAAAGGAAGTCCCCATCGGACAGGGAATTATAGACTGGAAAGAATTTTTTATCGCCGCTAAGACCGGCGGTGTCAAATATTTCTATGTTGAAATGAATTTCGATACACTGGCAGCCAGCGCTACTTATCTCCGCCAGTTAAGCGTATGAAGAAGATGTAAAGAACCCCGCTATCCCGATATCAGGCGCGGCTGACAAGGGCATAGGCATTTCCGAAGATGGACCGGTCTGCGCGGGCGGACTTATTTTTTTCATTACTGGATTTCCAGTAAACCCAGCATGCCAGGATGGCTAAAAACAGGATAATGGCCGAATAGAGATAAATGGGAGTTTTTGCCTTCCCTGTAAATTCCTCCACCACACTGGCCATTTGAGTTTCATCATGGCAGTTTCTGCAACACATCACCACTTCCTTTTTTCCAACGGGAAAAACCGGAATAAAACAGAAATGAAAATAAGAGCGGTAAACCTGGATCTCACGATCGTAAGCACGACAGGGATAACATATATGGTCCGTATCAAACCAGGCTCCAATCCTGATGGCACGGATTCCGAAGATGAAAAGCATACCCAAAGGTAGCCCAAAAACCTGGCTTCCGCCAGTTGGTTTATTGAGAGGATGTTTGCCGCCTGTTCTGAAATCCTGTCGGCAACACGCAGATGCGTTCTCATTCAGTTCGCAGACTTTTGGCAGGATTTGCCATGGCTGCACGGATCGCGTGTGAACTGATGGTTATCAGGGCAATGAATATCGCCAGGGCGCCCGCCACAATAAAGATCCACCAGCTTATGCTGATACGGTATTCATAATCCTGCAGCCAGTTATTCATCATCCACCAGGCAACGGGGAATGCGATGATGGAAGCAAATACAACAAGCCTGATAAAATCCTTCGATAAAAGCCCTGCAATCCCTGAAATGCTGGCACCCAGCACGCGCCTCACCCCGATCTCTTTCGTCCTCCTTTCTGCGGTATAGGCAGCAAGACCGAAAAGTCCAAGGCAGGATATCAGGATGGCCAGGCTGGCGAATACCCTTGAAAGCTTACTGACGAGGGATTCATTATAGAACATGTCGTTAAACTGGTCGTCTACAAAACGGTATTCAAAAGGAAAGACCGGGTTGTTCTTTTTTATGACAGATTCCAGCGCCGGAATAATCTGTTCAGGCCTGGCGCCCGTTTTTGTCCTGACGTACATGGTATTTTCAAAGCGCGGAGCGGTACATATGAACATAACCGGGTCAGGTTTACCATACATATTGCCATAGACAATATCATTGACTACGCCTACCACGGTAACATGAAGGCTGCTGTCATTTTCTGAATAAATCCTCTTCCCGATGGCGCTTCCCTTACCCATCAGCCTGGCCAGTGATTCGGTGATGATCCCACCAACAATGCCCGGTGGCTTTTCAAAATTCACTGTGTCAGTGATCTCAAAATCCCTTCCATCCAGCAATTTCAGTCCTGAGGTCTTCATGTATTCAACGCTTACATCGCGCCATGAAACCAGGACCTTGTTACCGGGAGGTTTGCTCTCCCAGGCCAGTTCATCCGTATTGTTGCCGCCGTATATAGTCTCATGATCTGAAAGTGCCACATTCTCGACGAGCCCGGTATGTAAGAGCTCCTGTTTGATAGATTCGAAATGCTTTGACATATCGCCCTGCATTTTGATTTCTACCAGCTTGTCCTTGTCGAATCCCAGACCGCGGCTTTTTACGTAACGGATCTGCTGATAGATGACCAGCGTGGCAATGATCAGTATCACCGAAATGGCAAACTGTCCGATAACAAGTCCCTTGCGTATGATGGCGGCACTGCCGGTTTTTAATTTAATGCTCTTCAGTACTAGCACAGGATTGAAGGAAGACAGGTAGAGCGACGGATAACTGCCCGCGACCAGTCCGCAGGTGATGGTGATGATGAACAAAGCAGCGAGATGCAGCGGTTTGTCCAGTCCCAGGCTGAGGTTTTTCTGAACCAGCAGGTTGAAGGCCGGTAAAATAAAATTCATGATCAGCACAGCGAGGATCATCGAAAGTGTCGCCATCAGCAATGATTCACCAATAAATTGCATCGCCAGTCTTCCCCTGCCGGCACCCATTACTTTTCGAACGCCCACTTCTTTCGCTCTCTTGTCACTTCTCGCCGTGGAAAGATTCATAAAGTTTATACAGGCGATGACCAGGATGATCCAGGCAATGGTCGAAAAGAGTCGCACATAGGTGATGAATCCCTTGCCTGTTGGTTTCCCGTTTTGAAAATCACCGTAGAGATGCCAGTCGTTCATCCCGAAAAGGAAAACATGACCAAGAGACTGCGGAGCCCTTTTCTGAACAAAATCATACAGGCGCTGGTTGACAGCCGTGATCTGCGCGCCGGGCTTAAGTTCCATATAAGTTGATATGCTGTTGTTCTCCCACTTCTGGGCCCAGGGGCTTTGCTGATACCAGATGTCAAAAGGTGCAATCCATTCAAAACGCAGTGAGGAATTCTCAGGAATGTCTTTTATCACGCCGCTGATCACATAGTCCTGCTTGTTATCCATTCGCACGGTCCTGCCTAAGATTTTTTTGTCATCACCAAAAAACTTCCTGGCCGTTTTTTCAGTAAGAATCAGGGAATGCACCTGCGGAAAAGGATTAGCCGGATTCCCTTCCAGAAAAGGCAGGGTGAACATGGAAAAGAGAGATGGTTCGGCAAACTTGCCTGAAGCATACAAAGATTTTTCGCCGATATTAAAAAGCATGCGCGTATCGCCTTCTGTCGTCCGGCAGCTGTTGGCAATGCCCGGAATTTCAGCAAGGGCGGCGGGTCCCAGCACACCGGGTGTTGACCAGTGTGTAAAAACGCCTGAGGTAAGGGTGGCGTTTACGCGCGCAAAATAAAGTCTGTCCTTTTTCTCATTGAACCGGTCAAAGTTCAGCTCATCTTCAACCCACAAAAAGATCAGCGCGGCACATACAATGCCGACTGCCAGTCCGAAAATATTGAGGAAGCTGTTCGTCTTATTTTGCCATAAATTCCGGAAAGCGGTCTTCAGGTAGTTAAAGAACATGAGGATCTTTTTCTTCCAGATCATCCAACGGGATGCCGGACTGTCAAAGATCTAAAAATCATCTGATTGTATTTATAAAACTTCTTCT